>VOFB01002317.1_pt1 | contig 17797 bp, 32 predicted proteins | sample 5384141 | NCBI WGS metagenome assembly VOFB01 (sample SAMN12384721, study PRJNA508395) | human gut metagenome | isolation source: healthy gut A | host: Homo sapiens | reverse complement strand
TACTTTTCGCTAAGATGTAGAAAAGCCCATTTTTCTGTGATAAGATGATAAGGATTCGATAAACAATGACTGTTTTACGAACAGACAGAAAGCATGCATCAAACTGCATGACAGAAGAGAACGGAGTTGAAAAGGTGAAAAAAAGAAAAAATTTTTTCAGAAGTCTGCGTTTTCGTATTCTGATCATCCTGATCATTCTGGGAATCGTGCCGGGGGTTATTGTAACATATACGATGCTTCATAACTATCAGAACCGGGCGGTTGCAATGCTTACAGAGACAGTGGGTGATCAGTGCGATATTTTATGTAATCTGATCATCAGGGAGAATTATCTCAATGATACAGATTCAGAGGTTGTAAACAGCAAGCTGGAACTGTTTTCCAATGTGTATAACGGACGCATCCTGCTGGCTGACAGAGATTTTAAGATAGTAAGTGATACCTTCCACACAGAGGAGGGAAAGACGCTTCTCAGTTCACTGGCTGTAGCCTGTCTGAAAGGAGAAGAGACAAGCAATTATGACGCCAGAAGTAAAGTACTGGAGCTTGCGGTTCCTGTACAGAGTCCGGATGTGCAGCAGCTTCAAGGCGTGATGCTGGTAAGCGTTTCGGCTGTTGATATTGCGGAAACACTGGCAGAGATGGAACAGAGAGGCGTGATGCTGATCGGAAGTATTGTTGTTCTTTCGGTATTTCTGGCATGGCTGCTCTCACAATACTTGTAAAACCACTTGCAAGAGTGACGAAGGCTATTGAAGATCTGACAGATGGCATGCTGGATGAAGAGATCAGTGTTCCTGACTATACGGAGACAGAGCTGATCACAGATGCATTCAACAAGATGGTCAACCGCATGAAAATTCTTGATGAATCCAGGCAGGAGTTTGTATCCAATGTGTCCCATGAACTGAAGACACCCCTGACTTCCATGAAGGTTCTGGCAGATTCTTGGTTGGACAGCAGGGGTCCCGGAGGAACTGTATCAGGAGTTTATGAGTGATATTACTGCTGAGATCGACAGAGAGAATAAGATCATTACCGATCTGCTCACTCTGGTAAAAATGGACAAGAAATCTGCAGATCTAAAGATCAGTCATATGGATATCAATCAGCTTCTGGAGGATATTCTCAAACGCTTGCGTCCAATTGCGGACAAGCGCAATATCGATTTGATCCTGGATTGCTTCCGCCCTGTGGATGCAGATGTGGATGAGGTGAAGTTTACTCTTGCCGTGAGCAATCTGGTTGAGAATGGAATTAAATACAATGTGGATGATGGCTGGGTTCGTGTAACCCTTGACGCTGACCATAAATATTTCTATATAACAGTGGCGGATTCCGGTATGGGAATCCCTGAGGACAGTATAGAAAGAATCTTTGAGCGTTTCTATCGTGTGGACAAGTCCCATTCCAAGGAAATCGGGGGAACCGGTCTGGGACTGGCGATTACCAAGAGTTCTATTGCAATGCACCATGGAACGATCAAAGTATTCAGTAAAGAAGGAGAGGGAACTACATTCTCTGTGCGTATTCCTCTGTCTTATACCGTCATAGGAGGTGCCATTGTGAAAAAGAAACTTTCAATCATTATAACAGCGTTAATACTAAGCATCCTTGCGGCCGGGTGTTCTGTGGAGATACATGAAGATTCGGGTAAGCAGGATGCCAAATATTATCTGTACGATATCAGCTCTGATGAAACTCAGCTTCAGAAGGAAAGCTACTCTCCGGAGGAGACAACTGCAGACTATATGCTTAAGGATATGATGCAGCGGATGAACAGCCAGCAGACAGATTCCCGCAGAACCGGGTCAGTCTGCTTCCTGAAGGAGTACAGATGAATTACAGTGTAGAAGAGGACGTGCTGGTGGTCAACTTTAACAGTCAGTACAGCAGCATGAGCCGCGCCAGGGAATTACTTGTGCGGGCAGGTGTTGTGAAGACTTTCCTTCAGGTTCCGGGGATTAATTCTGTGCGTTTTACAATAGAAAATGAAGATCTGACAGATTCCAGGGGACAGGCTGTGGGAAATATGACTGCAGATACCTTTGCCGAGTTCACAGGAACTGAACCGGATGCCTATTAAGCAATACCTTTACGCTTTATTTTACTGATAAAGTGGTCAGAAGCTGGTAAAAAGAACAGCGTACTGTGCGGTATAAACGCAGTATCCCCAAAAGAGAGGATCGTTCTGGAACAGTTAATGAAGGACTGCTGGAAAAGGGGCATTACCCCACAATTCCGGAGAATACGGAGGTTCTGAATGTGACCATAGCAGACAGGATCTGCTATGTGGCATTGACGGAGTATTTTCTTCCTATGCGCTGGATGTATCGGAGAAAGTACCGGTATATTCTGTGTGTAAATTCGCTGCTGGATGCGCTGGATGCAGACAAAGTGCAGATTACGGTCGGCGGGAAGGACAGGCTGGATACCTTTTGGTAAGAAGATGGAGCTGTATCATTTTTATGAAAGAAATGATAAGCTGGTAGTCAAGGAAAAAGAGTGATATTCATAAACGAGGAGGAGGCACAAAAAAGTGAGGAGACGCCCTGTGTATCCTGTGCATGCTTCTGGTTGTTTTTTCTGTGTGTGACAGACTGGTTGGGATTTTCCTGATAAGGGGGAATCCACTGCCACAGTCTGTGCAGACATGATCAGAAAGCATCCGAATCCACCATCTGCGGGGAGGTGGTCAGGTGCCGGGAGAATGAAGATTTTCAATCTGTATATCTTAGAAATACTTATCTTATTTACAATTCTGAAAAAGTTTCCATTGATAATATAAAGGTTTATTTAAAACAAAAAAGAATCATAGCGGTAACAGTGATGTTGATAAACTTCTGGCAGGAAGTCTTGTTCTGGTGTCCGGAAAACTGGAAGAGGTGCAAAGCCCCACGAATCCGGGAGAGTTTGACAGTAAAGCATACTATGGCTGCCAGAGGATCTACTATGTGATGAAGAAAGGAAAGATAAAGAAGCAGTCGCAGAGTCATTCTGCATATGGGCAGTTCCTGATCGATGTGCAGCAGAAATTTGCAGGTATTCTGGAAAGACCTGTGGAATGGAAAGCTGGGCGTTTGAAGCAATCGTGCTGGGAGATAAAACAAATCTGGATCCGGAGTTGAAAATGCGTTATCAGATGGCAGGAATTATACATATCCTGGCAATTTCGGGGCTCCATATCAGTCTTCTTGGAATGGGACTGTATAATCTGCTGAAAAAATCGGTCTGGGTATCTGGTCGGCAGGCTTGCTGGCGCTGGTGATCATGCTTCAGTATGGGATGATGACAGGAGGGACTGTTTCAACTATGCGGGCAGTATGTATGTTTTTACTTTCTGTAGGTGCAAATCGCAGGACGGATTTATGATATGCCTACAGGAATGGCGGCTGCGGCGATCCTGATCCTTATGGAAAATCCGGCGTATCTGCTTGATGGAGGTTTTCTGCTGTCTTTTGGATCGGTGATTGGGATTGGCTGTGTCTGGCCGTTAGTGCAGGAGGGGATGGATGTATTAAACCGGAAAAAACGAAGTAAGGTTAATGAGAAGGAAAAATCAGAGATAAACTTCTGATGTCATTTCTGGCATCCGGAGTTGTGCAGCTTACCACACTTCCCATAGTGCTGTGGTTTTACGGAGAAGTGTCGGTGATGGGGATTTTTCTGAATTTGCTGGTGCTTCCTACTGTGGGGATTGTACTGGGAAGCGGAACTGCCGGTGCATTGCTTGGATTAGTCACTGTCAGAGCGCGTTTCTGGCTGTTGTTCCGGCAGGATTATTCTGAGAGGATATGAGTTCCTGACAGTGCTGCTGGGGCGACTCTCGTTTTGTACATGGATCGGCGGAAAGCCGGAAGTATGGCAGATCGTTGGATATTATCTGGTTCTGGCAGCAGCGGTGTGGATATACAGAGCGGGCGTGAAGAAAAGTGAAAATGGTGAGATCTTTGCGTGGAAAAATCCGGGCTGTATATGCAGGCATGGTATGCTTTGCAATTCTGCTGATCAGTTACAGACCGCATGAAGATTTCCGTATCACCTGTCTGGATGTGGGGCAGGGAGATGGAATTGTGATGGAAATAGAAACAGATGGAATATCCTGATCGACGGGGGCAGTACGAATAAGAATGAACTGGGAAAATATCAGCTGCTCCCATACTTGAAGAGCAGAGGGATTTCCAGACTGGACGGAATTTATGTTTCTCACACAGATGAAGATCATATCAGCGGGGGCGGGAACTTCTGGAATTTGTTGAGAAAGATCTGACTTCTCTGCGCATAGAGAATCTGATCCTGCCCAAATGGAGCGATATTCAGGAGAATAAAATTATCGGGAGCTGACAGAGCTGGCAGAGGCAGCGGGAGTCCGGGTGCTTACTGTGAAAGCAGGAGATGAGATCAGATATGGAACTGTCAGACTGAAGGTTCTGTGGCCGGAGTCCACAGCATCAGGGGAAGGAAGTAAAAATGAAGATGCGATGGTTCTGGAAATGATAAGCAAAAGATTTCAAAGGGGCTTTTTACCGGAGATATCGGGATGGTGACAGAAGAAAAACTGATACAGAATGGGTGTCTTGAAGATGTGGACTTCCTGAAAACTGCTCATCACGGTTCCAGATATTCTACAGGAGCAGAGTTTCTGGAAATCGTCAGACCGGAACTGGCTGTTGTTTCCTGCTCTGCAACAAACACATACGGGCATCCGTCGCCGGATACGCTGGAACGGCTGAAGAAGAGTGGAAGCAGAGTACTGATTACCAGAGACTGTGGGGCGGTTACAATAGTCAATGGAAAATCTGTTTCTGCCTTTAACCGAATCAAGTAAGACCCTGTGGAGATGTGAAAAGCAATAAGCAGTAGGGTTTTCAAAGTGGTTACGTTCACAGTAACTCAAAGCAAACAATGTTGTCATAATTATATACAGGTGTCTTGACACCTGTATATCCAGGGAGTATAATTGCACAGACAAACGAAAATCAGGCATGATGTGAGGAAAGAAAGATGAAAGAACATTATGATGTCATTATTGTGGGAACAGGGGCAGCCGGACTGTACTGTGCACTGAACCTTCCGGAGAAAATGAAAATCCTGCTTATTACCAAGCAGGAGGCAGACCAGTCAGATTCGTTCCTGGCACAGGGCGGAATCTGTATGCTGCGCGGCGAAGATGACTATGAAAATTATTTTGAAGATACCATGCGGGCAGGACATTATGAGAATAATAAACGGGCAGTAGATCTGATGATCCGCAGCTCCAATGATATTATCAGAGATCTTCTGCGTTATCATGTGGATTTTGCAAGGGATGGTCTGGGAAATCTGGCATTTACCAGAGGGGAGCACATTCCCAGCCAAGGATTCTTTTTCATGAGGATATTACAGGAAAAGAAATCACACAGACTCTCTTAACTGCTGCAAAAATAAAAGAAAATATTGAAATTTGTGAATATATGACTATGGTAGACCTGATCTCCAAAGACAATACAGTCTGCGGAATCATTGCAATGGACCGGAATGACCAGGCATTTCCTGTTTATTCTCAGTATGTGGTTCTTGCCTGCGGCGGAATCGGCGGGCTTTTTAAAAACTCTACCAACTTTTCGCATATTGCGGGAGATGGTGTGGGAATTGCAATGAAGCACCATGTGGAAATGGAAAATCTGGACTATATCCAGATTCATCCGACAACTCTCTATTCAAAGAAACCCGGACGGCGTTTCCTGGTTTCAGAATCAGTCAGAGGAGAAGGTGCTCTTCTGTATGATAAGAACGGACAGCGTTTTACAAACGAATTACAGCCGAGAGATCTGCTGAGCCAGAAGATTTTTGCCCAGATGGAAAAGGATGGAACAGAGTTTGTATGGGAAGATATGCGCCCTCTGGGAGAGAAAACAATTCTGGAACATTTTCCTCATATTTATGAACAATGCGTGGAAGAAGGTTTTGATCCGAGAAAAAGAGCCAATCCCGGTTGTTCCGGCACAGCATTATTTTATGGGTGGAATCAAGGTTGACCTTGGAAGCCAAACTTCCATGAAGGGGCTGTATGCCTGCGGTGAGACAAGCTGTAATGGCGTCCACGGCAAAAACCGTCTTGCAAGCAACTCACTTTTGGAATCTCTGGTCTTTGCAAGAAAGGCTGCAGATGATATGATATTTGGACAGACACCGGAATATGTGCGGGCAGATGCAATTGATATGAATATGTATGAAAGCAAGAGAAGAACTTGCTTAATGCCTAGCACGAAAATCTCCAGAGAATGAGTGGAATTGCGACATATACTAATGGTGTTGCGAAGCTGCTTGCAGGAACTAAGACAAAGCTTCTTGATACAAGAAAGACATCACCTAATAACCGTATATTTGAGAAGTATGCTGTCAGAATCGGAGGTGGTAATAACCACAGATATAATCTTACAGACGGAGTACTCCTTAAGGATAACCATATAGGTGCTGCAGGCGGAGTTAAGCAGGCAGTTACAATGGCTAAGGAATATGCACCATTTGTACCAGAGGATATGTGTTGCAGCAGGATAAAGATATTGCATGCACCAGGGAATTTAAAGTACGCCATGGGCAGGAGCAGGCAGCGGAGGAACTGAATCTGATCGTGGACTGTGGCGGGCGAGTGAAAAATATCAGCATCAGCCACAGGGTTTATGGCCGTGTCACTGCAGAAATGGATATTCGTTCCAGACAGGATGTGAATGAATTTGTCCAGGCGATCAATAGCAGCCATTCCAGCGTATTAAGCAGTGCTACTTCCGGGTATCATTATCATCTGATAGAAGCATCCAGCCAGGAAAGGCTGGATCTGACCGGAGAACAGTTAAAGAAAGCAGGTTTCCTTGCACCACTTCAGCCATGGGAAAAGGAAAAACATCATAATATATAAGTAAGAAGGGATTCAGAAGATGACAATAGCAGAAATTCAGCAGGAAATCCTGCGAATGAAAAAAAAAGAACAGGATATCTGTATTCTTGCACACGCATATCAGGGTCAGGAGATTCTGGAAGTGGCGGACTATACAGGAGATTCCTATGGCCTGAGTGTACAGGCGTCCAAAAGAGACTGCAGCGGTGTGATCATGTGCGGCGTTCGTTTTATGGCAGAAACCTGCAAGATTTTAAGCCCGAAGAAGAGAGTATGGCTTGCTAATCCTGTAGCCGGATGTCCCATGGCAGAGCAGTTGGATCTGGAAGGTCTGCGTGAATTAAAAGCACAGTATCCGGATTATGCAGTTGTCGCCTATATTAATACAACTTCAGAACTGAAAAAACAGAATGTGACGTATGCGTTACGTCCTCATCAGCAGTTGAAATCTGCAAAAGGCTGGAGCAGGATAAGATTTTATTTATTCCGGATCCGAACCTGGGACATTATGTGGCGGAAAAGCTTCCGGAGAAAACATTTGCATTTTATAAAGGCGGATGTCCGAGACATATCGTGGTCAGTGCAAAAGATGTAGAAAAAGCCCGCGCAACGCATCCGGATGCACTTTTCCTGGTACACCCGGAATGCCGTCAGGAAGTAGTAGAGCAGGCTGATTATGTTGGCTCCACCACAGGAATCATGGAATTTGCAAAAAGAAATCTGAACATAAAGAATTTATCATCGGAACAGAAAACAGCATTGTAGAGCATCTTCAGTTTGAATGTCCTGATAAGAAATTTTACCCGGTTGCAGTACAGCTTACATGCATGAATATGAAGGTTACCACCTTAATGGACATCTACAACTGCCTGAAAGGACAGGGCGGGAAGAAATCCTCCTTCCGGAAAATATCATGGAAGGCGCCGGAAGATGCATTCACAGAATGGTGGAGCTGGGCGGCTGAATAATAATCTGAAATTTTCTGCTGGCTATTATGTCATGGAATTGATACAATAAAAGTAACGTTACTGAGAACAGTAACAAAGTAACTGCTCTGGCAGTCTGGATATCCTGGTATCTGTGAATAGAACAACAGATTGCTGAACAGTTACAGACAAAACAGCCTCAGGAGTAGAAAATTGAAAAACATACAGGCAGACATTAAATCAGGAAATTTTAAACAGGTGTATCTTCTCTATGGAGAGGAAGCATATCTGAAACAACAGTATAAACAGAATCTGGTAAAGGCACTGAATCCGGATGGGGATACTATGAACTTCAATCACTATGAAGGCAAGGGGATTGATGTAAAACAGTTGATCGACCTCTGTGAAACCATGCCATTTTTCGCAGAGCGCAGAGTTGTTTTGCTGGAAGATACAGGTTTTTTCAAAAATAAGTGTGAGGAACTGGCAGATTATATGAAAGAGCTGCCGGACTATCTGTATCTGGTTTTTGCAGAAACGGAAGTAGACAAGAGAAACCGCATGTACAAAGCAGTAAAAGCCTGCGGAAGTATTGCGGAATTTATCAGACAGGATGAAAAACTTTGATGCGCTGGGCAGCAGGGATCCTGGGGAAAGCCGGAAAAAAGATCACCCAGAGAGACATGGAACTTCTGCTGACCAAAACAGGAACTGACATGGGGAATCTCAGGATGGAGATGGAGAAGCTTATCAGTTATACAGAAGGCAGGGATGTGGTGACTGCAGAGGATATTGAAGAAATCTGCACCACCCAGACAACCAACAGAATTTTTGATATGGTGCGTGCAGTAACAGAGAAAAATCAGAAGCGTGCACTGGAACTTTATTATGATCTGCTGACATTGAAAGAACCGCCGATGAGGATCCTGTTTCTTCTTGCGAAGCAGTATCGCCAGCTGCTGTTGGCAAAACAGTTTGCAGCAGCAGGACTTGCACAGACAGAAATAGCTTCGAAACTGGGAGTTCCCGGATTTGTTGTGAGAAACATTACAACATGTGCCAGAGCTTACACCATATCTGAACTGGAACAGGCAGTAAAAGATTTTGTGGATGCGGAAGAATCAGTAAAAACAGGGCGACTGGAAGATAAGCTGAGCGTAGAATTACTGATCATTAAGTACAGCAGTAAAGTAAAATTAAGGAAAAACGGTAACTGCCGGATATTCTGGCAGTTACAAAAGATAATAACAAAAAAGACAGCCACATGACGGTGATGGCTGTCCTTTTAATCATAAGCTTTATAATTAAAAATTCAATCTATAATTAGTCAATGCTGTTAACGGCTTTAGATAAACGGGCAACTTTTCTTGCGCAGTTGTTTTTATGATAAACACCTTTGGATGTAGCTTTGCTGATTGTGGAAACAGCATCCTTTAATGCTACTTCTGCAGCTGCCTTATCTTTATTTGCTACTGCTGCTTCAACTTTCTTCATAGAAGTTTTAACTGCAGATTTGATTGCTTTTTGTTTCTTGCTGCCTTAGTTCTGTTTACTAAAATTCTCTTCTTTGCGGATTTAATGTTAGCCAATTCGTACACCTCCAATTTAATTCGATAAAATATTATTATACTCCTGTCATAAACAGACACGGGCGCTCCTATGAACATGCTTATATATATTATCTCAAATAATCTTCCTTGTCAATACATATTTCCATAAAAAGCTAAAAATAGATATAAAAAGATTGTTATAAGAACGGAGTAAACAGTAACAAATATTGAATGAAGTACGGAGGGAAAAGATGCTGGATAATTACGGAATAAGAACAGACCTGGCGCTGGAGGCAACCGAACGGTTTACAGAGGAAAACGTAGAAGTCCGGGGGAGTGGAGGTCCACGAAGATTATAATGAAGAGAAAGATATCCGTACCACTGTGGTAAAGATCACCACAGAAAACGGTGCCCGGACAATGGGACGGCCCCAGGAAGCTATATTACGATAGAAGCTCCGGGGCTTTCTGTACATGATGAGGATTATCACAGAGAAATTTCCCGAAATCGCCCGTCATTTACAGAATGTAATCAATCTGGAGCGTGAGCTGTCCATTCTGGTAGTAGGTCTGGGTAATTCAGCGATCACAGCCGATTCCCTGGGGCCTCATGTGGTAGAAAATCTTCATATAACGAGACATATGATAAGAGAGTATGGCCTGCAGAGTCTTGGAAAAGAAAAAATGCACCGTATCAGCGGAATTATCCCGGGAGTAATGGCGCAGACAGGGATGGAGACATCTGAAATCATACAGGGAATCGTGGCAGAGACAAAGCCGGACATAGTGATTGCCATTGATGCGCTGGCAGCAAGAAGCACCAGACGCCTGAACCGTACAATTCAGATCACAGATACAGGAATCAACCCGGGTTCCGGTGTAGGCAATCACAGAGTGGGGCTTACAGAAGAAAATCTGCAGGTAAAAGTGATCGGGATCGGAGTACCCACCGTAGTAGATGCGGCAACTATCGTCCATGATTCCATGGCACACCTTCTGGAAAGCTCTGGAAGAGGCAGAACAGAAAGAATTTCTGGAAGAAATGATATCGCCCCATCTTCACACCATGTTTGTTACGCCCAAAGATGTGGATGAGACAGTAAAATACCTGAGTTTCACAATCTCAGAAGGACTGAACATGGCGTTTGAGGAAATAGGCGGCTGACCGGAAAATTGTTCCGTCAGTGTGAACAGGGTATAAATGGGAAAACATGGACATAGGATAAGTCAAGAGGTGATCCATGTGACAAACTTTCAGAAAGCGTTCTGCATTCTGCTTAGCATGTGCTTTTTTGCCACTCTGGCAGTATTGCCGGGGACATTTTTTACAGGAGAAAATGTGTACAGGCATCTGCCTCTGTACCGCTTTCTGGAAAAAAGAGCTCATATGAGTTCCTGTGAAGATCTTGAAACCTATAAAAAATAGCAGGAGAAAACGGAAAATATCTGGGAGAGCGTGCACAGTCCGAACAATTGCTGGCAGAAAAAGGTGAATCTGAAGAATTACAGATACCAGAATCTACACCGGTACCGAAAGAAACAGCAATTCCTTCGAAAACAGTAAAATCAGCGAAAATATCAGAGTCAGCGAAAATATCAGAATCAGAACAAACTTCAAAAAATCAGACAAGACACCTAAACCGAAAAGATAACTGCGTCACCGGAAAATCATGAAACGGACAAATCACAGAAGCCGCAAGAGTCAGCAGCGCAGAATGACCAAAATATTCAGAACAGCACAGAAACCATTGCTGCTGCAGTTCCTCATCCAATAATCGACCTGTCCCCCGAAAAACTGGCAGATTATAATTATCTTCTGGGACAATTCTATATCGTAGATTCCAACACAGAAGCAGATGCCGTACAGATCAATGCCGGGGATTTTCTGAAACAGGACTTAAAAATTACCAAAGAAACCGATACCCCTCAGATTCTGATCTATCACAGCCATTCGCAGGAAACCTTCGCAGATTCCAGAGAAGGGAAGAATCCGACACGATTGTAGGAGTAGGAGATTATCTGACACAGCTTCTCACAGAAAACTACGGTTATCAGGTAGTCCATCTCAAAGAGCAGTTTGACATGGCAGGCGGTGAACTGGACCGCAGCGCTGCTTATGATTATGCCCGCGATTATCTGGAACCTTATCTTCAGGAAAACCCGGATATCCAGGTGATCATAGACCTGCACCGGGACGGCGTCCCTGAAGACCGGCATCTTGTAACAGAGATCAATGGAAAACCCACAGCTCAGATCCTTTTTACAATGGACTGAGTTATACGACATCCAAAGGTTCCCTGGACTATCTGCCAAATCCCTACATACAGCAAAACCTGGCATTTTCCTTCCAGCTGGAATATCAGGCAGCCCAATACTATCCTCAATTTTACCGGGGAATTTACCTTGCAGGTTACCGTTACAATCTCCACCTCCGTCCCCCGCTCCCTTCTTCTGGAAGCCGGAGCCCAGACAAACACAGTCCAGGAAGTAAAAAACGCCATGGAACCATTTGCCGACATTTTAGACAAGGTACTGCAAGGATAAATTCTATAGCAATTCCATAAAATAATGCAATCAAGACAGTTCAGCAGAGTGCGAAGGACAAGGAAGATATCTGCAGGCGTGCTGACGCACGGAAAAGATAATAATTACCAGAATGTTTCTGTGCGTCCCTGTAGATAAACAGATGACAAACCCTTGCTCCATATGCTATAATACAAAATTAGCAAACCCATCAATTATAGTATATAAGAAAGAACTCAGGAGGGAATTCCTTAATGATAGACCAGAGCAAAATTCGTAATTTCTGTATTATTGCACACATAGACCACGGCAAATCCACTCTTGCCGACCGAATCATCGAAATGACCGGCACTCTGACAGAACGTGAAATGCAGTCACAGGTACTGGACAACATGGAACTTGAAAGAGAACGTGGAATCACCATTAAATCTCAGGCAGTCCGAATCGTATACAAAGCCAAAGACGGCGAAGAATACATCTTCAACCTGATCGATACACCAGGCCATGTGGACTTTAACTATGAAGTATCCAGAAGCCTTGCAGCCTGCGACGGTGCAATCCTGGTAGTAGATGCAGCTCAGGGAATCGAAGCCCAGACACTGGCAAATGTATATCTTGCCCTTGACCATGACCTGATGTCCTTCCGGTCATCAACAAAATCGACCTGCCCAGCGCAGAACCGGATCGTGGTAAATGAAATCGAAGATGTCATCGGCCTTGAAGCCCATGACGCACCAAGGATTTCTGCCAAAACAGGACTCAATGTAGAAGAAGTCCTGGAACAGATCGTAACAAAGATCCCGGCACCTCATGGCGATGTAGATGCACCATTAAAAGCCCTGATCTTTGACTCCATTTATGATGCATACAAAGGCGTTATCGTATTCTGCCGTGTCATGGATGGCCGTGTGAAAAGAGGCACTCAGATCCATATGATGGCAACAGGCTTCACCACAGAAGTTGTGGAAGTCGGATACTTTGGTGCAGGTCAGTTTATTCCATGTGAGGAACTGACAGCAGGTATGGTAGGATACATCACTGCGAGTATTAAAAACTCTTGGTGACACTCGTGTAGGTGATACAGTTACAGATAAGGAAAGACCATGTGCAGAAGCACTTCCGGGTTATAAGAAAGTAAACCCTATGGTATACTGCGGATTATACCCGGCAGACGGTGCCAAATACGGTGATCTGAGAGATGCTCTTGAGAAGCTTCAGCTCAATGATGCCTCCCTGTTCTATGAACCGGAGACATCCGTAGCCCTTGGCTTTGGTTTCCGATGCGGTTTTCTGGGATTGCTCCATCTTGAGATCATTCAGGAGCGTCTGGAAAGAGAATACAACCTGATCTTGTGACTACAGCTCCCGGTGTTATTTACAAAGTACACAAAACTAACGGTGAAGTTATCAATCTGACAAACCCCAGCAATCTGCCGGATCCATCAGAGATTGAATACATGGAAGAACCAATGGTAAATGCCGAGATCATGGTAACAACTGAATTTATCGGTGCCATTATGGATCTTTGCCAGGAACGAAGAGGGCAGTATCTGGGAATGGATTATATGGAAGAAACACGTGCGCTTCTGAAATATAAGCTGCCGTTAAATGAGATTATTTACGATTTCTTTTGATGCCCTGAAATCCCGCTCCAGAGGCTATGCTTCTCTGGATTACGAACTCTGTGGTTATGAGAGAAGTGAGCTTGTGAAACTGGATATTCTGGTAAATAAAGAAGAAGTGGATGCCCTTTCTTTTATTGTGCATGCAGATACTTCTTATGAGAGAGGCCGTAAGATGTGCGAGAAGCTGAAAGATGAGATTCCGCGCCAGCTCTTTGAGATTCCAATCCAGGCCGCAATCGGAAGCAAAATTATTGCCAGAGAGACGGTTAAGGCTATGCGTAAGGATGTTCTTGCCAAGTGCTACGGCGGTGATATTTCTCGTAAGAAGAAACTTCTGGAAAAACAGAAGGAAGGTAAGAAACGTATGCGCCAGGTCGGCAATGTAGAGATTCCGCAGAAGGCATTTATGAGTGTACTGAAACTGGATGATAAATAAAGTATGAATGTAACTATTCGGCAGCCTGCTGTCCACATAACTGTGAAGGTACTGAACAGTTACCTGTGAATAGTGTTCATCTCAACAGAAGGTTAAGATATTGAAGAAAATGATTAAGCGAAAACAGTTATACTATGTGATGTTATTGCTTGGAATTTCTGTCTCCGGATGTGGGAAACCAGGAAGGTAGATGAAGCGTCCTCCAAAGTGATCCAGATCAGTGTTGCGCCGGAAGAGACAAGTCCCACTCCGGCACCGGATCAGGTAGCTTCCGCAGCAGTTACCACCAATGGTAATCTGACAATGGTAAATACGTATCTGGCAGAGCAGGATGCAGCAGGTATCTCATCTGCGGAAAGTTCAGACAGCCAAAGTGATGCCGACAGTACAGATAACAGTGTCGACTCAGCAGATAACAATGAGCAAGACAGCAGTACATCAGATACTGAGGAATAGAAAACAGGTCATAACAGGAGCAGATTACAATGGAGAGAAGGAATATCACAGATTCTCCCATGGAAATCTATGTCCACATTCCATTTTGCATAAAAAAATGTGATTACTGTGATTTCCTTTCATCCGGTCCTCAGGTGCCAAAGGGCAGGTGATTATGTAGATGCTCTGCTTGAAGAAATCAATGCAGTTTCAAAGAAGGAAAAGGAAGGAGGTATCCTCTGTTTTATTGGAGGGGGCACTCCTTCTGTTTTGGATGAGAGATTCATAGGAGAAATTTTAAATCATATAGACGAAATTTTCAGATTGGGGATCATGCTGAGATCACCATAGAAGTAAAACCCGGGGACTGCAGACAGAGACAAACTGCAGGCATACAGAACATATGGAATCAACCGCCTGAAGTATAGGCTTACAGTCGCCGGATGACAGGGAATTGAAATCCTTGAAGGATCCACACCATGAGCAGTTTCTGGAGACTTACAGAAGTGCAAGAGAGGCAGGGTTTGATCTAATGAGTGCGATCCCGGATCAGACATGAAGGATGGATCCACAAATCTTCGCACTGTTGCAGGACTGATCCGGAACATATTTCCGCATACAGCCTGATCATTGAGGAGGGCACACCTTTTGCATCGCGGACGCTGAAGCTGCCGGATGAAGATGCGGAGTACAATATGTATGAGGCAACAGCCAGATTCTGGGAGAATATGGCTTTGAGCAGTATGAGATTTCAATTACGCAAAGAAAGGCAGAGAATGCAGACATAACGGGGGCTATTGATCCGACAGGATTATCTGGGGTTTGGCCTGGGAGCTTCCTCCCTTTATGGAAAGGAACGTTTTGCCAATACACAGGATATGAAAAATATCTGGAAACAGCAGAACTCCGGAAAAAATAAGAGAAAAGAGCCGCCCCTCACCAGAGAGGATGAGATGGCGGAGTTCATGTTTCTGGGACTTCGTATAATCAGAGGAATCTCAAAAAAGCTGAGTTTGAGCGGCAGTTTGGCAGTGAAATAGATGCAATATACGGGGATGTTCTGAGAAAATATAAGTCAAGGACTGCTGTTTGGAAGAAACGGAAGGATTTTTTGAGCAGAGGGTGGCCATTGATGCAGAAGTCAACAGAACCGGAATCCCTGCCGTTCTACAGTGGGTACGGTAACGGAGATCTACGATTATTTCCGACTTCTGTATGCCCGTTGGGAATCCCCACTGTCCCAAATGTGGAAGAGAAATCCGCAAACAGACGGTAGATCAGATGGTGGATCAGATCATGATGCTTCCGGAACGCCAGAAGATCCAGCTTCTTGCACCGGTAGTGCGGGGGCGCAAGGGAACTCATGCAAAGCTTCTGGAGCAGGCAAAGAGAAGCGGGATATGTAAGAGTGCAGATTGACGGAAACCTGTACGAGCTTTCCGAGGAGATTAAGCTGGATAAGAATATCAAACATAACATTGAGATCGTGGTGGATCGACTTATTGTGAAACCGGGAATAGAGAAGCGTCTTTCCGATTCCATTGAAACTGTGCTGGATCTGGCGGATGGTCTGCTGGTAGTAGACACTATGGACGGGAAGTTCTGAATTTCAGCCAGAGTTTTTCCTGCCCGGACTGCGGCATCAGCATTGATGAGATTGAGCCGCGAAGCTTTTCTTTCAATAATCCTTTTGGCGCCTGTCCGCACTGTCTGGGACTTGGGTATAAAATGGAATTTGATATTGATCTGATGATCCCGGATAAAAAACTTCGAGTATTTCTGAATGGGGCTATTGCAGTGATGGGATGGCAGTCCTGCACAAATGAGGGAAGCTTTTCCAGGGCAATCCTGGATGCTCTTGCCAGAGAATATGATTTCCTCTGGCAACACCTTTTGAGGAGTATCCGGAGAAGATACAGGACATTCTGATCAACGGAACTAATGGACATTCTGTGAAGGTTTATTATAAAGGACAGCGGGGAGAGGGCGTTTACGATGTGGCGTTTCCGGGGCTGATCCGTAATGTGGAGCAGCGTTACAGAGAGACAGGCTCTGATGCCATGAAGCAGGAGTATGAATCTTTCATGCGCATTACTCCATGTAAAACCTGTAAAGGTCAGAGACTGAAGAAGGAGTCACTTGCGGTGACGGTAGCGGATAAGAATATTTATGAGGTGACCAATCTTTCCATAGAGAAGCTGAAAGCCTTTCTGGCGGATATGCAGCTCTCCGAGCAGCAGCAGCTTATCGGCAGGCAGATTCTGAAGGAAATCAGGGCAAGGGTAAGTTTCCTGTCAGATGTAGGTCTGGAGTATCTTTCACTGGGACGTGCGACAGGAACTCTTTCCGGCGGCGAGGCGCAGAGAATCCGTCTGGCTACCCAGATCGGTTCCGGCCTGGTCGGAGGTTGCCTATATTCTGGATGAACCGAGTATCGGGCTTCACCAGAGAGATAATGACAAGCTTCTGGGGGCTCTGATGAATCTGCGTGATCTTGGCAACAGTCTGATCGTTGTGGAGCATGATGAAGATACCATGCGTGCCGCAGACTGTGTCATCGATATAGGTCCCGGTGCAGGGGAGCATGGCGGACAACTGGTTGCCATGGGAACTGCAGAGGATTTGATGAAAAACGAGGAGTCTGTGACAGGAGCTTATTTAAGGAAAACTGAAAATCCCGGTTCCGGAAGTGAGAGAAGGAAGCCAACCGGATTTTCTTCATATAAAGGGGCGGCAGAGAACAACCTGAAGCATATCGACGTGAGATATTCCTCTTGGGAGTGATGACCTGTATCACAGGTGTTTCGCTCCGGTAAGAGTTCTCTGATCAATGAAATCTTGTACAAAGACTTTCCAGAGACCTGAACCGGGCAAGAGTGATTCCGGGAAAACATAAGGACATCCTGGGTATCGACCAGCTGGATAAGGTGATCAATATTGACCAGTCACCTATTGGAAGAACTCCTCGTTCCAATCCTGCCACATATACCGGGGTATTTGACCAGATCAGAGATCTTTTTGCAGCCACCGCAGATGCCAAGGCAAAAAGGATATAAGAAAAGGACGATTCAGTTTTAATGTGAAGGGCGGCCGATGTGAGGCATGCGGCGGTGACGGAATCATCAAGATCGAGATGCATTTTCTTCCGGATGTATATGTGCCTTGCGAAGTCTGCAAAGGTAAGAGATATAACAGAGAAACCCTGGAAGTGAAGTATAAGGGAAAGAGCATTTACGATGTGCTGAATATGACTGTCGAGGAGGCACTGACTTTTTTGAGAATGTTCCTTCTATTAAAAGAAAGATCCAGACGCTTTATGATGTGGGACTGTCTTATATCCGCCTGGGTCAGCCATCAACGGAGCTTTCCGGAGGAGAGGCACAGAGGATCAAGCTTGCAACAGAGCTGAGCAAGCGCAGCACAGG
>VOFB01004076.1_pt1 | contig 17805 bp, 32 predicted proteins | sample 5384141 | NCBI WGS metagenome assembly VOFB01 (sample SAMN12384721, study PRJNA508395) | human gut metagenome | isolation source: healthy gut A | host: Homo sapiens | reverse complement strand
AGAATGTTTCTTTAAAGCCGTTAAAACTTCAATGAACCCGTTCTTGAATATGCTGGCTCTCAAGGTCTCCCTGAATTAATAAATGCTTTACAAAAAATACTATGAAACTTATGATATGCATTTTTCTAAAGATGATTTCTTAGTAACTAATGGTGGTAGTGAGGCTTTATTATTCACATTTATGGCTATATGACCCTGGGGATAATATTTTAATACCTGAACCTTTCTACACTAACTACAATGGATTTGGTCAATCTATTAATATGGAAGTTAAACCTATAACTACTAAAGCTGAAGATGGTTCCACCTTCCTCCAAAAGAAAAAATAGTAGCTTTAATAGATGAAAAAACTAAAGGTATATTAGTCTCTAATCCTGAAATCCAACTGGATGTGTTTATACTAAGGATGAGGTTTATATGTTAGCTGAAATAGCAAAAGAACATGATTTATGGCTTGTTGCTGATGAAGTTTACAGAATTTATATATGAAGGTCTTGACTATACTAGTTTTGGTAATGTAAAAGAAATAGAAGATAGATGTGTAATACCTGATTCCGTATCTAAAAGATATAGCGCTTGTGGTGCTAGAATAGGTTCTATAGCTTGTAAAAACGCTGAATTAATAGGTGAAATCATGAAATTATGCCAAGGTAGACTTTGTATAGCTACTCTAGAACAATTAGGTGCTGCTGCTTTATTCAATGAAACTCCAGCTTTTATCTAAAACAAGTAAATGAAGAATATTGTAAGAGAAGATACATTGTATAACGAACTTATGAAAGCTGACGGCGTTATATGTAAAAAAACCTATGGGTGCTTTTTTATAGTTGCTAAACTTCCAGTTGATAATGCTGAGGATTTTGTAAAATGGATGTTGACTGATTTCCGTATGGATAATGCAACTGTAATGGCCACTCCAGCTGAAGGTTTTACGCTACTCATGGCCTTGGACGACGAAGTAAGACTTGCTTACATATTAAAAGAAGAAGATCTCTTAAAGTCGCAGGTAAATTGTTAGCAGAGGGATTAAAAGCTTATAAAACTGCTATGGCAAACGCTTAGTTAATAAAACTTAGTTAAAAATATTAAAGGGGATACGTTATTATATCCCCTTTAAGTTATTAGTTTAATTCACTTTTATTTAATAAAGTCTCTAGAGTCTCTATAGCATCTAGATATTTCTCTCTATCCTCAGTATTTAATTTAAAGAATTTTTCTTCTAAATCATTGCTTAGTTTTCTGTAAAGTCAGCAGCTATTTGCTTACCTTCTTCAGTTATAACTATCATGTATTTTCTTCTGTCTTTAAGATTTTTCTCCCTATAAACATATCCCTTGTCAGTTAAATCGTCTACCATACTTGTTAAGCTCCCCTTTTCGATGTTTAACTTAGCACATAAATCTGTCATACTTATTTCGCCATAATTTCTCATGAATACTAATGCTCTTAATTGAGTTTTGTTTACATCATATAATCCAGAATATTGCTTTAAATAGTCTAAGTATAAACTAGAATAAATTTTTGAAATGTGTTTGATAAAAAGCTTATTGTATCTGTCACTATACATTTCATTTGATCACCTCAGATTGCTGTTATTTTGTTTTCTGTGTATATTTTACACTAAAGTTATTTTCAGTACAATATTTTTTGGATATATTTTATTAATATTTTAATTTTATTATATTTTTTGATTTATCTCATAAATAAAACTCCCAGAAATATATCTTATTTCTAGGAGCCTTTTTAATATATTTTATAATGTTTATTTTAAAATTAAACTTTTAAGTCTACGTCTAAACCACCTATAAATTCTTTAAATGGCTCTATTGCTGGGTTTAAGTATTCTTCTACAAATTCTACAACTTGCTCTGGAGCTCTACCTACGAATTTCATAGGGTCTAGTATATCTGATATTTCTTCTCTTTTTTAACATGTCGAATTTGTCAGATTCTAGTATTAAGTCTATTAAGTTATTGTTTAAACCTTCGTGTTTAACTCTGTAAGCTGCTTTCATAGATAATTCTCTTATCTCTTCGTGTAGCTCTTGTCTATCTCCACCTCTTTTTACAGCTTCCATTAATATATTTTCAGTTGCCATAAATGGTAGTTCTTCGTTTATGTGTTTATTTATCATGCTTTCATAAACTACTAATCCATCAGTTACATTTATACCTATTTCAAGTATAGCATCAGCTGCCATAAATGCTTGTGGTATAGAAAGTCTTTGTTAGCAGAGTCATCTAAACTTCTTTTCTAACCATTGAGTAGCTTCTACCATAGCTGGTGAAATAGATTCTGCTATTATAAATTTAGAAAGTGATGATATTCTTTCACTTCTCATAGGATTTCTCTTATATGCCATAGCTGATGAACCTATCTGTGACTTTTCAAATGGCTCTTCTAATTCTTTAAGATGTTGAAGTAATCTTATATCGTTAGTCATTTTATGCATACTTTGAGCTATACCTGCTAGTACATTTAAAACTTGAGAATCTAATTTTCTAGTGTATGTTTGTCCACTTACAGCATAAGAAGATTCAAATCCCATTTTATTACATACTATTTTATCTAATTGTTTTATTTTATTGTCACCTTCAAATAAAGCTACGAAACTAGCTTGAGTACCAGTAGTTCCTTTAACTCCTCTAAGTTTCATGTTAGCTAATCTGTAGTTTAAGTCTTCTAAGTCTATTATTAAGTCTTGCGCCCATAAAGTTGCTCTTTTTCCAACTGTTGTAAGCTGAGCTGCTTGGAAGTGAGTAAATCCTAAAGTCGGTATATCTTTATTTTTAAGAGCAAATTGTTTTAAGTTGTTTATTAAGTTTACTAATTTAACTCTTATTAATTTTAAAGCTTCATCCATTTGTATTACATCTGTATTATCTCCAACATAAGCTGAAGTAGCACCTAAATGTATTATTCCCTTTGCATCTGGACATTGAAGTCCATAAGCTTTAACATGGCTCATAACATCATGTCTTACTTCTTTTTCTATTTGTCTTGCCTGTTCAAAATTTATATCATCTATATGAGCTTTTAATTCTGCTATTTGCTCATCTGTTATATTTATTCCTAATTCTTTTTTCTCCCTCTGCTAAGAGCAACCCATAATTTTCTCCATGTTGAAAATTTAAATTGCGGAGAAAAAATATAACTCATATTTTTACTACAATATCTTTCAGTAAGAGGGTTAGAATATGTACTATATTTATTATCCATATTTGTGCACCGTCCTTAATTCATTTCTTTTTAACATCATAATTATATATAATTTAGCGAACTATAACAATACTTTTTTTTAAATTTGTTCTAATTTATTATATTTTCATATCTAAAAATATTATGATGTTTTAGTATTAGTATTATCTTTTAACGGCATTATTATTATTTTTTTATTTATATTCATATTTTCCTTTTGCATTATATAATCTATACTCTCACTATCTACAAAATCAATTACGTTTTTATATCTTATAGCATAGTATTTATCGCTCCAACCAAGTTGTTTTTGGATATCTTCTTTATCTGCTCCTAACATTAAACTTATTGCAGCATAAGAGTGTCTTAAATCTTTTGCAGAATAATTTTTAAGTCCCGCTAAGTCAAATGCTTTTTTACTATTATTCTCACGTTTCTATCTGTTATAGAATTACTCTTTTTGTGTTGTGAATATATATTCATCAGTAGGTAGTATTATTTCGCTTAGTCCTGAATGATATCTATAATCTTCTATAAGTTTAAAACAATAAGGGTGTAGTTTTTACTACTCTTTCTTTTTTTACCTTTACCAAGTCTTATATAGTAATTATCTTTATCATCCACAATTAGATCTTTCCATTTAACTTCTACTAGCTCATTTAACATGCAACCTGTCGTAGTTAAAAAATACCATTATAAGTCTATCTCTCGCATTTAATTTATATAAAGAATCTATAAGTTTATTTATTTCTTGAATGCTTAATACGTCGTCTTTTTCCTTTTTCTCTTGTTACCATAGGTTTTTGAACATAATTAAATGGGTTTATCTCCATGTATTTGTTTCTATATAAAAATGAGTAAAAACTATGTAAATAACTATATATCTTTTCTGTCGTCGATTTTGCGTATTTTTTCTTTTATATGTTCTATAAATTTACAACAATCATCTTTATCTACTTCTAATAAGTATTGTCCTTCTAAATACTTTTTTAAAATATATTATTTTCAATAAATAGTCCCTTTTTGTTTTAGGAGTGAAATTTGTTGAAAATTCATCGTATAACTTTAATTCTTGCTTTGTAAGTATTTTTTGATTCAACCATATCTTTTATCCTTCCCAATATCAAGTTTATTCTTTAACTAAAAATCACTTTATCATTTTCATGATTAAAGCGATTTTTATAAGTTATTCTTATAATTAAATTATTTACTGTCTAGACTTTATTAGAATTTTTATTATTTCGCTTGAATCTTCATTAAATGTAGTTATAATTTTTAAGTACTCTGTAGGAACATTTAGAGCTAAATATATTTTATTTAAATCTCCTACAAAATCATTTATCTGATAATCTTGCTTTGTATCACTAATTGTTTGATTGTATAGCATTTCTAATTCACAGAAAATCACTGCTTTATATTCTAAATTTCTTATTCCATATATATTCGAAATTGTTATACCTACTTTTTTGTTATTTTTGTTATTTCATCTTCAGCAATCATATAAGGTATTTTTAGCTTCTTCTAAAGCTTTTCTTAGAATGTATTGAAATAAATCGTTTTTCCATTCTTTAATTTTTTCTTATTATATGGATATACTATAGCTATATCTGTGTAATCTAATCCTTTTTTATTAGTAAGATAATCAATCTCCCATAAAATAGATTCTATTTGTTCTTCTAAGTCAGTTACTTTTATTATCTCAGGATCTTGTCCCTTTTTGTGAATTGGTTTAGTTAGTGAATATATATCATGATTTATAAGAGGTCTTAAATCTCTTATATAGCTATTAGAGTTTTGACAAAATTTATTTACAAAATCAACTAAACTTTTACTTTGCCTATAATTTATATCTAAATAAACCATCTTATCTGGTTTTATATCTTGTTTATTTTTTAAATATATTTAAATCATTAGTTATATTTAAAGCATCACAATAATATACATCAAATATATTTTTTTTGTTTTATATAAAAATTCTGAAATAAATTCAATTTCTTCATGTTTAAAGTTTTCAGCCTCATCTATGAATACACCTTTAAACATATTTTTATTTTTTATTACATTTCTAGCTTGTTTAATCAAATTATTAAGGTATTTTTCATAGTCTTGTTTAAATAGTCTATAATCAGCTATTAAGTCAAATTTCTTAGCTAGTTTAAATAAAAATGTTGCTAAAGTATGAACCTCTAAATTAGAGTTTTCTTTATACAAAATATCTATCTCTTCTTTTAATTGATTGTATAATTTTTTGAAGATACGAATATAGCAAATCTATGTTGTGGATATACACGCGCCAACTTAATTGCTCTAGACAATAAAATAGTCGTTTTCCCTGTTCCACAACCACCTTTAAATATATTATTTCCATAGTCAATTGACAATGCATTAATAAGTTGATTTGTTTCTAACATATTTGCACTGTATTCATAATCGTCATTTACAAATGTAATCTTTTTAAAATCTTTATTTATATACATCTCATTATTTAAAGTATAGTATTCTGGGCATATATCTAAGATATACATATTTAACTCTATCTCATTATTTCTATCTTTTAAGTAATTATCTACATATATTTCATTTTCAATAATTTGGTTTAATTTTGTCTTGTCTATAATATTATTATCTACAAATTCTTCAAATTCATATTTATCTTCTATTTCTACATATGGCATTACATAAATAAAGTTATATGAAATATTGCTGTGATGTTGGGCCATTTTCAATCTAAGTAAATTAAATTCTTCATTCATCACTTCAATTAATTCTTCATCTAATATAGAAAATATCTCTTCTGAAGTATCCATAAATTTAATAAATAATATTTTATTATCTTTAATATACATCAAATCTGTATTTATTCCTTTAAAAGGCGTTACTTTTGGTACTATTTTTACATTGTCAGATAACTTCTCATAAAATTTCTTTTTCAAATTCTTTCATTCTTAATGCATCTAATTGAGAGTTAATTCTTATAAACTGACTCATAGCAAGCCCCCTCTCTTTCTTATTGTAAAATTAACTGTAGATTTTAATAGCTTTATGATAGAGATTTTATATATATTTAAATTATATCATTTAAATATATAATTTACCATAAATACATTTCTATACAAAAACCTCTCTTGAAATAATTCAAGAGAGGCTATTTTAATCATTATTTTGCATACTCTACAGCTCTTGTTCCTCTTATTATACTAACTTTTATTTGACCTGGATACTCAAGTTCTTCCTCGATCTTCTTAGTTATATCTCTAGCTAATAGATGTATTTCTTCATCATTTATTTTTTTCTGGTTTAACCATTATTCTGATTTCTCTACCTGCTTGAATTGCAAATGATTTATCTACGCCATCATATGAATTTGCAATTTCTTCAAGTTTTTCTAATCGTTTAATATATGCTTCTAATGTTTCTCTTCTAGCACCTGGTCTAGCTGCAGATATAGCATCTGCTGCTGTAACTAATACGGCTTCAACAGTTTGAGGTTCATAATCACCATGGTGGGTACTCATAGCATGTATTACATCTTTAGATTCTTTGTATCTTCTAAGTAAATCCATACCTATTTCAACATGTGTACCTTCCATTTCGTGGTCAACTGCTTTACCTATATCGTGAAGTAAACCAGCTCTTTTCGCCAATTTAATATCAGCACCTATTTCGGCTGCCATAATACCAGCTATATGAGCAACTTCAATTGAATGTTTTAAAACATTTTGACCATAACTTGTTCTATAGTTAAATCTACCTAATAGTTTAACTAATTCTGGATGTAGACTATGAACACCAGTTTCGAATATAGCTTGTTCACCATATTCTTTTATGATATTTTCTACTTCTTTTTTTGCTTTTTCAACCATTTCTTCTATTCTTGCTGGATATATTCTTCCATCTGATATTAGCTTTTCTAAAGCTATTCTCGCTATTTCCCTTCTAATAGGGTCGAAACCAGATAATATTACAGCTTCAGGAGTATCATCTATTATTAAATCAATTCCTGTTAGAGTTTCTAAAGTTCTAATATTTCTACCTTCTCTACCTATTATTCTACCCTTCATTTCATCATTTGGTAGATTAACTACTGTTACTGTAGTTTCTGCAACATGGTCTGCTGCACATTTTTGAATTGCATACCCAATTATCTCTCTCGATTTTTTTCTGCATCTTCTTTTGCTTGAGTTTCAATTTCTTTAATCATTATAGACATTTCATGTCTTACTTTTTTTCAGCATTACTTAGTATTATGTCTTTTGCTTTTTCACTAGTAATTCCTGATATATCCTCTAATTTTTCGAGTTGTTTTACTTTTTATAGCTTCGACTTCTTTTTGTTTTTCATCTACTGCTCTTAGTTTTTGATTTAAATTAGATTCTTTGCTTTCTATGCTTTGTTGTTTTCTATCTAGAGATTCTTCTTTCTGAATTACTCTTCTTTCATATTTTGTAATTCACTTCTTCTTTCTCTATTTTCTTTTTCGGCATCATTTCTAAATTTATGAATTTCTTCTTTTGCTTCTAGAAGTTTTTTGATTGTTTCTGCATCTTTGTTTGCTTGATCTATTATATTCTTAGCTAAGCTATCTGCTTCGCCAATCTTTGCTTCTGATATATTTTTTCTTGTAAAATATCCAGCTACAATTCCTATAGCCAAACCAACTACTGCTGCTATAATTGCTGTTGCTATTATGACATCCACCTCCTTTGTTATTTAATCCCAAAATTCAATATTACTCCTTATTTTCACATTTATTTAGGTTAACAATCTACTTTTAAGATAAAAAGCTAACATTTTTTAATATGATAAGTATTACATTTATAATCTTGAATACTGCTCTTTAAGTTATCTAATAAATTAGATAACTTATTTGTCAATTAAAATAAAACTTATTAATAATATTTACTAATTGACAACAAAAATTATATTAAATTAGAATACTTTACCTCATTTAATTTTATAATTTTTTCTAGCGCATGTCAAGTTAATAGGAGGTTTATAAGAATTATTATTCACCTGTAACATCATTTGAATCTTGCATGTTTTCATCTAACTCATCTTCTTCTAGATTTCTATATTCTGCACCTAGTTTGTAGTATTTTCTAACTTTTCTTCTATTTCATTTGTTAAATCCATATTGTCAGCTAGAATTTCTTAACATTTTCTCTACCTTGTCCTAGTTTTATATCTTGATAGTTGTACCAAGAACCAGATTTTTAACTATATCTACATTAGCAGCTATATCTAATAAATCACCTATTTTAGATATACCTTCTCCATACATTATGTCGAATTCAGCTTGTTTAAATGGTGGTGCAACTTTATTTTTACTACTTTTACTCTAGTTCTACTTCCTAGAATTTTGTCTCCTTGTTTTATTGTGTCTATTTTTCTTACGTCTAATCTAACTGAAGAGTAGAACTTAAGTGCACGTCCACCTGTTGTTGTCTCTGGGTTTCCGAACATTATACCTACTTTTTCTCTAAGTTGGTTTATGAATATTGCAACACAATTTGATCTTTTGATTGAACCAGTTAATTTTCTAAGAGCTTGTGACATAAGTCTCGCTTGTAAACCTACGTGAGAATCACCCATATCTCCTTCGATTTCTGCTTTTTGGAACTAATGCAGCAACTGAGTCTATTACGATTATGTCTATCGCACCACTTCTTATTAAAGCTTCTGTTATTTCTAAAGCTTGTTCTCCTGTATCTGGTTGAGATATTATTAAGTTATCTATATCTACACCTAAAGCTTTTGCATAAACAGGGGTCTAGAGCATGCTCTGCATCTATGAAAGCTGCTATTCCACCATTTTTTTGTGCTTCAGCTACTGTATGTAGTGCAACAGTTGTTTTACCTGAAGATTCTGGACCGTATATTTCGACTATTCTACCTCTTGGAGTCCACCTATACCTACTGCTATATCAAGTCCTATTGAACCTGTTGATATAGAGTCTACTACCATAGATGAAGCCTCACCTAATCTCATTATTGATCCTTTTCCAAAAGTCTTTTCTATTTTTCCTAAGACGTGATTTAACGCGTCTAATTTTTCTTTTTCTATAGTCATAATTATTTATTCCTCCATATACTAATTTATAAAAACAAACATTTGTTCGCTTGTATATTAATTATAACTTATAAAGGTTTTTCCGTCAATGTGATTAACTAATTATTTTATACCCTTTATCTTATATATTTTCATTTTATATTTATTTTATAAACAAATCTTTAAAATCTTATACCTTTAATTTTATAATTTTATCTATATAAAATATTTTTTCACAGTTTGTAAAACTCCTTTATAGCCTTTTTAAAAAATCTTTATCATAAATATATTGAAAAATATAGATTTTTTTAAAACACATATACAGAAATTATACTTATTCACAATTTGTAAATGATTATAATTTCCTTAGAATTAAAAAGAGTTGTTACTTTGTATATTAATAATACACAGTAAACAACTCTTTAAATTACTTTTATTTGCTATTCATAAATAACTCTTTATTTTTTGTATAAGTAGTCTATTCCTGAATAAAGTGTAAATATTGTAGCAATATACATAGCTATGGTTCCAATAAATACTATAGTTTCATTTGAGTAATTAGCTCCTATTAATAATAGTATTATAGCTATCATTTGGCTTGTAGTTTTAATTTTTCCTCCACCATTTGCAGCTATTACTTTTCCATTATCAGCAGCAATTGCTCTCAAAATACTTACCGTAAGTTCTCTTGCAACAATTATTATTACCATCCAACCAGCAACTAAATTATATTCTATCATGCATATTAACGCAGATAAAACTAATTTTGTCTGCTAATGGATCCATAAACTTCCCAAAATCAGTAACTAGATTGTGTTTTCTAGCTATTCTTCCATCTAAGAAGTCAGTTATAGATGCTAATATAAATATTATGCATGATATTAAAAAGAAATTATTCATTTGTGATAACATAACTATCACAAATACTGGTATAAGGCATATTCTAAGCAATGTCAGCTTATTTGGTAAATTCATCTTCTATTACCCCCATTAGATCATACTCTAAAGCATCAGTTATGATTACATTTACAAATTCCCCCTACTTGAAGATTTCTTATAGATTTAACATATACTACTGCATCTATTTCTTCTGCATCGTATATAGTTCTACCTACATACACGTTGTCTTCTATTTGTTCTTCAACTAATACTTCATATTTGTTCCCTACTTTATTATTATTCTTTTTTTCTTCTGATATTCCTTGTTGAATCATCATTAATCTTTCTTGTCTTTCAACTTTGTCTCTTCATCATGATGATTTGGAAGTTTATCAGCTGGAGTATCTTCTTCTCTTGAGTAAGTGAATACTCCTAATTTATCAAATTGAGCTTCTTGTATAAATTCTGAAAGCTCATCAAAGTCTTGTTCTGTTTCACCAGGGAAACCTACTATTATACTAGTTCTTAAAAGTAGCATCTGGTATATGACTTCTTATCATATTTATTTTTAGATAATATATCTTCTTTAGTTGTTTTCTGTTCATTAATTTTAATACTCTGTTGCTTGCATGTTGTATAGGCATATCAAAGTAGTTACATATATTATCGTATTTTTTGATTACTTTTACTAAGTCTTCTGTTATTGATTCTGGATAAGAATACATAACTCTGATCCATTTAATCCGTCTATTTGAGCTAATTCTTCTAAAAATCTCGCTAATCTTTCTTCTCCGTATAAATCTAATCCGTATTTAGTAGTATCTTGTGCTATTACTACTAATTCTTTAACTCCATTTTTTCTGCAAGTTTTTTAGCTTCTGCTATTACATCTTCCATCTTTCTACTTCTGTATTTTCCTCTTAATTTAGGTATTATACAGTAAGTACATTTATTGTCACATCCTTCACCTATTTTTTAAGTAAGCCATATGACTTGGAGTTGATACATATCTTGGTAAGTTTTCATCATATGCAAATTCTATATTATTTAAACTTACTATTTGATGTTTTTCGCTAAGTTCTGCTAATATTTCATCTATATTTTGATAACTACCTGTACCTACTATGGCATCTATTTCAGGTATTTCTTGTTTTAGTTCATCAGAATATCTTTGTGCTAAACAGCCTGTAACTATAAGTAATTTTAAATTTCCAGTTTCTTTAAGATTTGCAAATTCAAGTATAGTTTGGATTGATTCTTGTTTAGCTGATTCTATAAAACCACAAGTGTTTACTAGTATTACATCCGCATCTTCAAAACTACCTGTTAGCTTATATCCTTTTTTATTTAATATACCCATCATTATTTCTGCATCTACTAGGTTTTTCGAACATCCTAGAGATTCTAATGCTATTTTTAACATAAATTACTTGCTCCTTATTTAACTTTCTCTTTTAAATTTTCTAATTCCTCTTTGTTATTAAAACTTTACGAGGTTTACTTCCTTCACTCGGTCCAACTATACCTCTTTCTTCCATAGAATCTATAAGTCTTGCCGCTCTATTAAATCCTATTTTGAATTTTCTTTGAAGCATTGATGCCGAACCTTGGTTGTTTGAAACTACAAAATCTATAGCTTCTTCTAAAAACTCATCTACATCGTTGTCTTTTACAGCAACAGGTCTAGATATTGTTTCCATTATTTCTTCTTCGTATTTTACTTCTTCTTGTTTTTGTGCTTTAATTTCGTCTATTACTTTTTCTGACTCTTCTTCAGATATAAATGCACCTTGTATTCTAACTGGTTTTGCCGCACCTAGAGGATAGTAAAGCATATCACCTTTTCCAAGTAATTTTTCAGCTCCACCCATATCTAGTATTGTTCTAGAGTCAGTTTGTGAAGAAACAGCAAATGCTATTCTTGAAGGTATATTTGCTTTTATTATACCTGTAATTACATCAACAGAAGGTCTTTGTGTAGCTATGATTAGATGCATACCAGCAGCTCTTGCCATTTGAGCAAGTCTACAGATATAGTCTTCAACTTCGTTACCACAAGCCATCATTAAGTCGGCTAACTCGTCTATGATTATAACTATTTTGTACATTTTATCTTCACATTTTTTGTTATAACCTGTGATATCTTTTACTCCATTTTCTGCGAATAATTGATATCTTTTGTTCATTTCATTAACTGCCCAGTTTAAAGCATTTGATGCTTTTTTAGGGTCTGTAACTACTGGTGACAATGAATGAGGTATTCCATTATAATGTGCAAGCTCTACTACTTTTGGATCTATTAAAAGAAGTTTTACTTCTTCTGGTGATGATTTATATAGTAGAGATGTTATTATTGTATTTATGCAAACACTCTTACCAGAGCCTGTCGCCCCTGCCACTAGTAAGTGAGGCATTTTTGCTAAATCTGCTATAAGCGGTTTTCCACTTATTTCTTTACCAAGCCCTACAGCCAAGCTAGATGGATTATTTAAAAATTCTTCACTAGTTATAATTTCTTTAAGTCCTACTACTTGAGGCTTGTCGTTTGGAACTTCTATTCCTATTACAGATTTTCCTGAACAGGAGCTTCTATTCTTATACTTCTAGCCGCTAAACTAAGCGCTAAGTCATCTGATAAGTTTACGATTTTACTAACTTTTGTTCCTGGTTTTGGTGAAACCTCATATCTAGTTATAGTAGGTCCAAAAAGTAGCAAGACAACTATCTATCTCGATATTAAAGTTTTTAAGCGTTTCTTTTACTGCTGCACTTTTATTTTGCTCTTTATATCCATTTTTCCTATATTATAATTTTTAAGACATTTTATTGAAGGTTTTTATATTTAGATGTTATATTTGAAACATCTCCTTTTTTAGATATCTGTCTGTAAATTAAAATGAAGTTGTTCTAAATCACTTGTCTTATTTTAAGTAGATTTTTGTATCAAATACAGATTTATCGTAATTATTAGTACTTTCTAAATCATATTCTTTATTAGACTCTCTTTTCATAAGGTCATTTAATTCTTTTAAACCACTATCCACAGGCTCCATAGTCTGTGTTCCTTCTAATATTTCTAGTACGTCGTCTTCTGCTTGATTAAATCCTACTATTTTTACTGTTCTTTCGTCATCATAATCTTGAGAAACTGTGTTTTCATTTTCTGATAGATTATCTTCATTTTGGTCATCTTTGTGATTTTTCTTATTTGCTAACTTTTAAAGAATCCTGTCTTTTCATCAACTATTGTAGTATCGTCGACTTCATCTGTTATCATATCTAATGCTGAATTTTTTAAATTATTAAGCATATCTTTGAAAGTTAAATTTTCATCTTTAGCAACAGTTGATTTATTTTTTACACTCAATATAATGTCTTTAATTGATATATTAAATACAAATATAATGCTTAAAATAATGCAAATAAACTTATTAACCAGCCACCAGTAATTCCAAATATCTCTTTGATAAAGTAGGCAATTATAGATGTTATAAGACCAATTCCTCCATCTTCAACACCAACTCTCATAATTGAACTTATCATCTCTGGTCTTAGTGGATTATCAACCGGTATAAGATTTGAATTAAAAAGACCATAAAAAATAAATATAAATATTATTGCTATGTAGTATACCTTACTTTTTTTTCAGCCTGAATATATATTCATTATTGTCAAAAATCCTAAAATCCCTGTTAAAATAATAAGTATAGGTATTAACATCGCCAAAGCACCAAACAATCCTTTAAATACTTCTTGAGTTATACTTCCTATAAGCCCCATAGAGCTTGAGTTTAAACTGTATAATAAAAAGATACCTATAAATATTGTTATTAAATTACTATACTCTGATCCAATATTAATATTTGTTGTTTTCTTTTTCGAAAATTTACCCTGCTTCTTCTTTGCCACCAATCTCACCTCTTATTTTAAGGATATTAATACTGTAAAATTCTATATTCACAGCAAAAAGTGTTAATGCATAAACACTAACACTTTATTTGTATTTTAATATTATATCATAAATTATAGTATTTAAACACAGGAGATTCAATTTGTTTGTTTAATTGTTATTTTCCTTTATTAATTCTTTAAGTTTTGTAAGAGATTCTTTAAGACCTCCGACTTCATCTATAAGTCCACAGTCTACTGCTTCTTTACCTATTAGAACACTACCCACATCACTTACAAGTTCATCTTTTGTATACATAAAAGCTTAGTCAACTCTTCTTTTGATATGTCTGATGTTCTAATTATAAATTCGTTTATTCTTTCCTGCATTTTTTTGAAATACTCAAATGTTTCATTTACTCCTATTACTAGTCCATTTGTTCTTACTGGATGGACTATCATAGTTGCACTAGGTGCGATAAATGAATAATCACCCGCTGTTGCAAGCGGAACTCCAATTGAGTGACTTCCACCTAGTACTAGTGTTACTACTTTTTTTAGATATGCTGTGTAAAAGCTCAGCCATAGCAAGACCAGCTTCAACATCTCCTCCAACAGTATTTAGTATTACTAATATCCCTTTTATTTCTGGGTCTTCTTCTATTGAGTAAAGCATTGGTATGATATGTTCATATTTAGTCGCTTTCTTTTGAGGATTCCCCATAAAGTGGCCTTCTATTTCACCGATAATCGTAATGCATTGAATTTCTTTATTTTCTTTTGTCGGTACTTGTGTTGTCCCAAGTTCTTTTATATTTTGGACAACTTGTTTTTGTTTATTGTCTTCTTCGTCTTCATCATCATTATCGTTATTTTGTGGTATTTTAGCTTCACTTTTCAAATCGTATTCTGTAATATTTTATTAGAGCTACCTATTAAATTTCCGTGGCCTTCTTTTGGCTTTTGATCTGGGTTTTCTTTTTTGGATTATCTATAGTATTTGGATTTTGTACCTTTCCTTCTAGGTTATCTAGATTGTTGTCTTGGTCGTCATCAACACCTAAGTTACATAAATTAATATCATTTGCATCTGAAAAATTCCAATCGCATAAATTTATGTACGGATTTTGAGTATTTTCGTTTTTGGCATATTTTCACCCTTATATTTTATAAATATATTAGACAAAAGTTATTATAAAAAATTAAGTTTATATAGCAATTTGTCAACTATTATACAGAAATATTTTGCCCAAAATAGAATATTTTATTATAGAAAATTCACTCCGTTCATGACGCCAACAACTTCGCATGTTGCTTAAAATTCGCTTCGCTCATGGCGCCAACAACTTTGTATTTTATTAGAATAAAAATTAAAGCTTACCTAATATAAGGTAAGCCTATTATCGATATATCATTATGTATTTTATTAAACAGAAAATGCATTGTGTATAACATGCACTGTTGTCACCATATCTTTTTTTCATCTACAAGACAAGACAATGAGTTGTATGAATCTGAAGATTGGAGTAATGTTACATTTTCAGCATTTAAAGCTCTCATTATTTTTTGCTATAACCCCTGGTGTCTCGGTCACTTTATTTCCTATTAATGTTACTTTAGCACAGTCAGGTTTTATTTCATATTCTACATCGTATTGTTTTAATATATTTTCAACTTCTTCAAGATTGCTTACATCAAGTGCAAAAGCTTTCTTTTCAGTAAAGAAATTTATCATATCCATATTTATATGTCTATCTTCCATTTCATTTAATATTCTAGAAAATATATCTTCTGTAGCTATAACTTTAACTTGTGCTATCTTATCTTTATGAGCAACAGCACTCATAAATTTAACTTTTGAGCTGTCTTCATATACATCTTTTAGCACATTTGCTGGACCTATTTTTGTCCCCTCATAATTTGGATTATAAGTGTTTTTTATTTGCAGTATTATATCTGCATTTTTAGCAAGTTCTACTGCTCTTGGATGTATAACTTTGCTCCCTTTTCTGCCATTTGAAATACTTCATCATAATCTACATATTTTAATACTTTAGCATCTGGCTCAATTCTTGGATCTGCCGTCATTATACCATCTACATCTGTATAAATTTGTACTAAATCACTGCCTAATGCCTTTCCTATAGCAACTGCTGATGTATCAGAACCGCCTCTGCCTAGTGTAGTTATTTCACCATCTTCAGTTCCTCCTTGGAATCCTGCTATAATTACAACTTTTCCATCAGCTAATTCTCTTTGAATTTTTTAGGATTTATTTTTTATTTTAGCATTTGAAAATGCTTTTGTAGTTATTATACCTGCTTGAGTCCCAGTTAAAAATGTAGCTGGTATTCCCATTGAATCTAGCATAGTTGCAAGTATTGTACCTGATATAATTTCTCCACATGACATTATCATATCAAGCTCTCTTTTTTGTAGGTCTATCATTTATATTAGTACACATGCTTATAAGTGTATCTGTAGCATATGGAGCCCCTTTTCTCCCCATAGCTGAAACAACAACTGCTATATTTTTATATTTTTCTTTATGTGCTTCTATTATTTTACATACTTCTTTCATCTTTTCGTATGATGCTACTGATGTACCACCAAACTTTTTGTACTAAAACCTCCATAATATCCTCCCTAATATATTCCTTCATATTCTATTATTATCATATCATTTCCAATTTTTCTTACATTTCTCCACGGAACTTCCAATACTTCTTTGTCTTTTCTAAGACCTAAAAACCCTCTTTCTCTAGGTATAGATAAGGCTAGTATATTTCCTGTAGCCTCATCTATTATAATATCACATTCGCCGACTACCCCTAATCTCTCTCCCTGTGATTAAATTTACAATTTCTTTTTACCTGCTATTTCAGATAAATACATAAATATCCCTCCAATATAAGAAATTATTCATTTCAAATTTAATATTGTCAAGATTTATAAATTTATGTTTTCTACATCTTTACCTACTATGCAAACACCCATATTTTCTGTATTAAATACTTTTTTTTTGATTATTTTAACTACATCGTCGTATTCTACTGCGTTAATATAATCTATAATATCTTGTTCGTCATCTACTTTATTTCTCATAAGCAGATTTTTCCCATTTGACATCATTCTGCTACTAGTACTTTCAAGATCTAACATATAGCTTCCCTTTAGTTGTTCTTTACTTTCATGTATTTCTTGTGGCGAAATATATTCATTTCTAATTAGTTCTATTTCTTCTAATATAGATTTATACACTTCTTGTATATTTTCAGTACTAGTACTAGCAAATATCCCTAACTCACCGCAATCTTCATATAAAGTTTGTGATGAATATATAGAATAAGCTAAGCCTTTTTTTCTTCTCTTATCTTTTGAATAATCTAGAGCTTATGCTTCCTCCAAATACATTATTTACAACAGATAAAGCATAAACTTCCCTATTATTTGTCATAGGTATAGCATCTAAATTAATTGCTAAGTTTACTTGTTCTATATCCTTGTTCTTTTTTAACAATACAAGGATTAAAGTTTGGCTTTGTAGTGCTTGTATCTACTGATTTTGGTTGCCAAGTTTTGAATTTTTTCTTCTATTTGTTTAACTATTTCCTCAAATTTAAAATTACCACAAATAGATATTATAGAATTGTTTGGCACATAATATTCATTGTAGTAATCTAAAATACTTTCTCTTTTTAAGTTTTTTAAAGACTGTCTATCACCTAAAATATTCATACCAAGACTATGGTCTTTATAAATATTTTCAAGTAATAAATCATATACCAAGT
>VOFB01003407.1_pt1 | contig 17810 bp, 37 predicted proteins | sample 5384141 | NCBI WGS metagenome assembly VOFB01 (sample SAMN12384721, study PRJNA508395) | human gut metagenome | isolation source: healthy gut A | host: Homo sapiens | reverse complement strand
ACATGCCCGAGGACGGTGCACCACGATCCGGTGTACTCGCCGGCACGCCAAGGCAGCGCCACCGAGGCGCCAGCGCTCTATTATCCGCAACCCTTAAATCCGTCGGCCCGTGCTGAACATCGGCCTGTGCGAGGGCGGCTGCCCGAGCGTCATTTCCGAGCGCGTGGATGAGTGGCAGCGCGACAACTGGTCGGTATACGCTCCCCATGACGCTTTTGCCGCATGTTGGAGCGCGCCGGAGCGCTTACGTTGGAGATGCCCGACGTCCGAGGAGCACGAGAGCGCCGAAGGAGGGTGTGGCGTACCTGAGATTCGCGAGACCGTGATCCGTGGCGCGCGACCCCGAGGCGTTGGCCTTGCGCGCGGAGTACCTCGCTGGCAAGAGAGCTTCCGCGCGGTTGTGCTGGGATCCGACGAGGCGCTACGCCGAGGTGTACGCGGCGGTTGGAAGCTCTTTGAAGAGGCGCCGCGAAAGCTGGACGCCATTGAGAGCCTGACCGACGCCATGGAGATCACCAAGTCGCCGCGCCGCTTCGGTCAGCACTTCATCGATGTGTGCTGGAAACCTGCGACTGCGTCATCTGGGGCGATGGCGCCTGAACTGACCGATTTGGGGCGGGCTATGCTCGCCGAGCTGAAGAGCGCGAAGGAGGCTTAACGCTATGGTCGTTATGGAAGAAGCCGTCGTCGAGGGAGCTGCCGCTTCCGAGGATGTGAACCCTCACCGAGCTGATGAACGCCCGCGCCCGATCCTACGGCATGCTGGCGCGTCTGTTCCGCGAAGGTGGATCTGCCGACGCTGCGCGAGCTGCAGAAGATGCGCTTTCCCCAGGCCACGGGCAATGCGGCCGCCGATGAGGGCTACCACCAGCTGTACGACCGACTACCTGAAGCGCGCCTGGGACGACTCGGTGACCGAGCTCGCCATCGATTACGTGAGCACGTTCATCGGCCACGGCGTGAACGGGTATTCCGCCGCTCATCCGTACGAGTCGGTGTACACCTCCGAGCGCCGTCTGCTTATGCAGGAGGCGCGCGCCGAGGTGCTCGCCACGCTGCGCGAGAACGAGCTGAAACGCGGCAGCTGGAACGAGGCCGAGGACCACATCGCGCTTGAGCTCGAGTTCATGCAGCGCATGGCCCTGCGCGCCGCCGAGGCGCTGTCCGACAACGCCGAGGACGAGGCGATCGCCTTTACCTGCGCACGCCAGTCCTACGACTTTTTGAGAATCACCTGCTGAACTGGGTTCCCATGCTGGTCGCCGATATGCGCATGCACGCCCGCACCTTGTTCTACCAGGGTCTGGGGCAGCTGACGCTCGGCTCCCTGCAGGAGGACGAAACCGTCCTGCGCGAGCTTTTGATTCCGTGGAAGCTTAAAGCGGCCTTTTGCGGCCCAAACCTTACTATCCCCTTCCTTCTTCCCTCCCTTCATCGGCCCCGCCCCTCCTCGGCGGGGCCGACCCATTTTCGCGTGCTGCCCCGCGGTGTGCGAGCAACGGGCGTACCAGAAACTACGCTACCCCGTTGTTTTCGCAGAATGCGCGAGGAGCAAAACTGAAGAATTGCGTCCGGCGGTGAGGCAAAAAGAAAAAGCCCCGGTTGCGGGGCTTTTTCTTGCGTCAGTTTGTCGGCGGGAAAGGCTGCCGTAGTCCGATGCCCAAATCGGCGAGGAGGGCCTGGCCGCCGGTGATGGGGCGGCGGCGCCGGCTTCTTCCAGGGAAGCAGGTGGGGCGCAGGGTGGCGATGCGCTCGCCGTCTTCCATGCGCACGCGGGCCACCTGCATCTTCGTGCGCTCGGCCAACTCGAGCGGGGCACGGCTGAACGTGGAGAACATCAACGCGTCGGTGGCTTTGGCGACGCCAGCGGCAAACGTGCGGCGATCGGCCTGCGCACGCGGTCGCGGTCGGCGTCGGTGGAGACCACCTCGAAGGCGTCGCGGGCGGGCATGAATCCGTCCACGCAGCCGGTGACGTACAGGGCGCGGTAGCCGCAGCCGCACAGCTGCTCGTAGGAGCTGACGCGCACGGCGCGGACGTTGGCCTCGTGGGTGGGGAAGAACTGCGTCTCGCGAACCATGGCGTACAGGGTCGCGGCGTCCTCGTCGCCGGCTAGCGTCGCGGAAAGCGCTGCGAAGTCGCGCAGCTTGTCGGCGTCGAGGGCCGCCAGCAGGTTGTGTCCGCGGCGTCCCGCATGCGCGGCGATCATCGCGCGGCCGGCCTCATAGCCTCGGCCAGACGCTCGGCCCGGGGAGGGCTCCGCTTCGCCGGCGGTGCGGGCGGCAGCGGCCGCCTCCAGGGCATCCAGGATGCCGGCGTCGTGCTCGTCGCACCACTCCATCAGGAAGTGCCAGCCGTCGGAATAGGTGAGGTAGTTGCCGAAGCCCACCCATGCGCGCCAGGCGAACGGGTCGTCCGGGTCGGCCAGCAGGTTCAGCGATGTGTAGGCGATAAGCGCTCGGGCGCGGTTCGTATCGCGCGGATCGCCGGCCAGGCGCTCAGAAGCTCAGCGACGACACCGCAAAGCCGCGGCGGACGAGCATCTGCTCGAAGGCGTGCGCCCACTGCTTGTTGGGGGCGACGACGCAGAGGTCGGATTGGGCCGCCTCAGGATTTTCGGCGTTCACGGCGAACAGGTAGCGCGTCAGCCCGTTGAATTCCTCGTCCGGCGTGTTCCACTTCACGGTGGCGATGTCGCGTATGGTTCCCTCGCGCTGGTCGGCCGCAAGCGCCTCGTTGCCCGCGGACAACGGCATCGTAGAACGCGGTGACGTTGGGATTGCCAGAAAGCGGTGTCCAGGGCGAACACGGTCACGTTCCGGCGCAGGGTGTCGAAGGTGGCGAAACCCTCGGGGGCCGGGAAGCTCGTGGCGACGCGCACGGTCTCGTCGGGATTGCCGGCGATGATGAGCTGATCGCGGGCGAGCAGACACAGGCAGGTCTGCTGTGCGACGGAAAGGTTCTGGAAGTCGTCGGCGAGCACGAGAGAACCGCTGTCGCGCGCCAGCGCCTGCATCACTTTGCAGGTAGCGCCCGCAGAGGTAGGCCACCTCGTCTTCCAACATGGCGTTCGTGGCACCGAGCAGGCGATGGGCCAGCTCCAACGTCCTTTCTCCTCGCCCACGGCCCAGTCGTCCTCGGGGGCGAGCGCGCACCACTGCTTCTTGATGTGGCCGAGCTCCGAGCGCAAGCGGCGGGCGGGAGTCCCCAAGGTCTTCATGTCCTCCAGGAAGAAGTTGCACTCGAAGGGCGCGAGCACGCGGGGAGTGTGGCCGGTGGCGGCGCGGGCCTCGGGCGTTTCCAGCACGGCAAGGCCTGCTGGGCGCAGGCCACGGTGATGCGGCCGGCGATGTCTTCCACATCCTGCACCCCGGCGGCGGCCAGGGCGTCCACCAGGCGGCGACGCGCCACGCGGGCCGCCTCGGCCGTGGAGGTCTCGATGAGGATGTCTTCGGGGGCGCATCCGGCGGCCACGGCGGCAGCAGCCCCTGGCGCAGCAGCGCCTCGGTCTTGCCGGAGCGCGCGGGGCCGACGATTTTGGGCCGTGCGACCGTCGAAAGCGGCGATTTCTGCCATCATGTCAGTCATGAGTGCCTCCAATCGGCCAAGATGCCGCTGGTCGAGTCGAAATCGCGCGTGGAGCCATCGGCGTAGACGACCGTCCACTGATCGAAGGCGAGGGCGAAATCGGCATCGGGCAGGGCGTACTTCTTCTGGATGTCTCGCCTAGATGCGCCTCCTCGGCGATGCGCTCGGCCACGATTTCTCGGCGGTCTTGTCAAGCTCGCCGCGCTCGACTTCTTCCAGGTCGTGGGCGATGCGGGCCGCACGACGATATCGGCCGCTTCCTCGGCCTCAAGCGCCGCTTCTCGGCGGCCTCGGCTACCAGAGCGGGGGAGGCCATGAACGACTCCTCGGCGGCCCCTTCTCGGCAGCCTCGGCCTCGGCTGCGACCGCCTCTTCGGCGGCACCCAGGCCGCGGCGGCCTCGGCCTCTTTGCGGGCCTCAAGCGCTTCCATGCCGGCGGCGTACTGCTCGTAGGAGGCCGCGGAAGGCAGCGTCACGGCGACGACGTCCTTGCCGAGCGCGCCGGCGTTCAGGGCCTCGCGCACGCGGCTCACCCACTTGCTCTCCTCGGGTCGATGCCGCAGGTGGAATCCAGCCGCATGCGCACCACGAGGCGACCGCCCTGCAGCTCGATTTCCAGCCACGTGAACACAAGCTCGGGCTTGCCTCCTCGCGCTGGCGGCGGTTGAAGATCTTCATCTGGTTGTCCACGGCGTGCACCTGGTTCAGCAGCCAGTGCTCGATGGAGTCGCTCCAACAGCGCGTCGGCGCCTTCCACGGAGGAATCCAGGTACTCGCGGGCCCCACGCGCACGGTCATGCGGAGGTGTTCACCAGCTCGCCGTCGCCCGCCGGGTGGGTGCGCACCACGGGCGTTCCCAGATAAGAGTAGCAGCGGTCGATCTCAATCGCAGCTCGTGATCGACGATCGCCTCGTCCAAATCAAGCGTGAGGGCCATGGAAGGATGGGGCTTGCTCATCCGTCTCTCCTTTTTGGCAGGTTCCGCGAAAGATCCTTCCAGCCAGCTTCGGCTCTGTCTTGAATCCTGGCCGCCTATCCTCTTCGGCCATCCAGTATAGAGAGCCTCGAACAGGTAAATCATCCCATCGAGATGAGCGCGCGGGATGATTGCCGTCCCTTAAATCGGCCTGCTCTTATGATTGCGCGGCCCGCACGGCCCATACCATTTTCAACCGTTGGGCAACAAAACATCGGTGGCCGCTCGACAGCGGAGGCGGATCTTCACCCCCCTCCACTCGCGAAGGCCGCCGACGCCGCCGAGGGCCGCCGGTGTTTTGTTGGAAAGCATCGAACGAAAGAGAGAGGAGGACCCATGGCTAAACTTTCACTGACTCGTCGCAGCTTCCTGAAGGCGGCCGCCGTCACGGGCGCTGCGAGCACTCTGAGCTTTGCCGTAGCACCGTCTGCGGCTTTGGCCGAGGGCGTCGACGAATCAGCTGGTGAGGTCAAGCGCATCCGCTCCTGCTGCCGCGCGCGTGCGGCAAGGTGGAGTGCGGCGTGTGGGTGACCGTTCAGGACAACAAGGTCATCAAAGTCGAGGGCGACGAGTCCAACGCTCACAGCCGCGGTCACTGCTGCGCGAAGTCGCAGTCGTCCATGCTGGCTCTGTACCACCCGATCGTTTGCGCTACACCATGAAGCGCACCAACCCCAAAGGGCGAGGACGATCCCGGCTGGGTGCGCGTCAACTTTGCCGAGGCCATGGACGAGATCGGCGCCCAGTACAACGAGCTCATCGACAAGTACGGCGGAAAGTCGATCTTCTCCATGGGCGGTACCTCGCGTGTGGGGCCCAGCCGCCCTACGGCACCCTGAAGTCCGTCTTCCCGGAACCCACAACTTCCATTCCGCCTACGAGATCTGCAAGGGCCCGCGCCACTTCGGCGGCGTGCTCACCGACGAGAAGGGCTCGCCGTGGATGGAGGTGGAGCAGGGCCCCATCGTGTACGTGCAGTGGGGTACCGCTTCCGAGTATTCCAACTACGACTCCACCAACCGTACCGTCGTGGACTGCTCGCAGCGCGCCTACAAGCACATTCTCGTTGACCCGCGCATGAGCCCGCTGGGCAAGGAGGCCGACCTGTGGCTTCCCATCCGCGTCGGCACCGACCTGTGCCATGTCGCTTGGCTGGCTGAAGTGGATCGTCGACAACGACGCCTACGACAAGAACTTCGTGAAGCGCTGGTCCAACGGCCCGTTCCTCTACAACCCTGAGGCCGACGGCAAGACCTGAAAGGGCTACTTCCTGGAAATGAACGGCGGCATCCACATGACGAGCCGTCTTCTCACCGAGGCCGACCTCGACCGTGAGTGGGTCTCCCAGTTCTGGGAGCCGGCGCCGGAGCAGTACTCCTACCGCCGCTTCATCTGCTGGGACGCCGCCAACGAGAAGCCGACCTACTGGGACGCCGAGGAATGCCAGTGGGAGGGCGAGAAGCACAAGATCCCGACCACCGGTACCTGGATCGAGCACCCCTACAAGCCCATCATCGCCGATGCGTGGCTGCCCGACCCCTCGAAGTTCGCCGACCCGGCCGACCCGGCCTACGATGCCTACTGGACCGGCGAGGGGCAATGAGAAGGGCGCCAAGTCGAACCCGAAGGGCCTGCCGAAGGATCCGGAGCTGTGGCCCGACGGCGTGCAGGTCAAGCTCGCCAATGGCAAGATGATCGAGGCCAAGTCAGTCTGGCAGGAGTGGAGCACAACCTGGAGGAGTACACGCTCGACCGTGTCTCCGAGATCACCGAGGTTCCCGCCGACAAGATCGAAGAGGCCGTGCGCACCTACACCACGCGCCTGAACCCGCTTCACGGCAACGGCGGCATCCACTACCAGCTGGCCCCCGACCAGACCGGACACGCCGTGCAGAACACCCGCGCCCTGCAGCTCATCGCCTGCCTCACCGGCAACTCCGACGAGCCCGCCGGCAACCGCGGCTCCTCGAAGGCCCAGGTAGACGGCTGCTGCGGCCGCGCCAACATGATCGTGACCGACCACGAGCCGGTCGACTGGGGCATTCGTGAGGCATCGGCACCATGGAACTCGGCAACACGCCGCGCGACCTTTCCGTGGAAGACCAGATTCCGCTGATCCAGAACTTCGTGAAGTACCCAGGACGAGAACTCCCCGCTCATGGAGCGCTACGGCAACCACATCCCCACCGATGAGGAGGCCCGCATCATCGCTATATGCGCAAGGGCGGCGACTACAAGGGATCGCGTTCCTTCCCGGGCCTGAAGACCCCGTTCGAGAACAATGCCGATCAGATCTCCGCCGAGCGCTTCCCGCTTCTGCGCTTCTGGAACTCCTGGACCGACGCCTCCTCCATTTGGGACGCCATCCGCGAGATCGATTCCCCCTACAAGCTTTACGGCGGCATCTGCATGTCCGGCGACTTCATGAACCAGTCGAATCTGCTGGAGGCGTGGGACGCGCTGACGCAGCTGGACTTCTGGGTGGACATCAACCTGTGGTCGTGCCCGAACAACGGCACCGCCGACTACGTGTTCCCCTGCACCCACTGGTTGGAGACCAACACCGGCCGCGTGTCCCCAGGGCGCCGGCGGCATCTTCGGTGCCGGTCAGCGCTGCGTCGAGCCTATCGGAGACGTGGTCTTCGACCCGACCTTTGTCGTGTGCCTGCACAAGTCCATGGGCGTGCCGTTCAACGATCGCGACCCCGAATACGACGAGTGGTTGAACCTCGACTACCACGACTTCATCCAGGCCGGCGGTTCGGTGGGCTACGAGGAGCAGGAGTACCGCGTGCTCAAGGACGCCACCGACTGGTGGAAGACCGAGGAGTACCCCGACGGCCCCGACTTCCCGCAGTACGCGGCGAAGTTCCAGGAAGAAGTGCTGGTTCGACTGCCGCAAGTGGCACCCCGAGCGTTGGGGCACGTACCGCCGTTGGGAGATGGGCTACCGTCGCCAGCAGGCCGGCTACAACCTGTACGCGGCCATGGACGAGAAGTGCGCCTTCGGCACCCCCACCGGCAAGGTGGAGATCTGGTCGACCATCTGCGAGGTCTTATATCGGCGACACGGTGACCGAGTCTTATGTGCTCGAGACGCCGGGCACTGCCGCCAAGGTGGGCGAGAAGACCCGTACTTCGCCCAGGTGTGCTCCCCGGATCGCGACGCCTACGCCGGAGACATTCCGGACATCGACAAGTTCCCGCACTGGTTCGAGCCGAAGAACTCCCGCGTCCAGGCGCCCGAGTGGTACGACGCCAACCTGGTGGACGGCGCGTCCTACAACAGCGACAACTACCTGAACAAGCCCTACCACGGCATCGCCGGCGTGGGCAACGGTCAGGCGACCGACAACGGCACCACCGACAACCTTTGAGGCCTACAAGCAGGCCGTGAAGGAGAACCCGGAGGCGACCTTCATCTGCACCTCCGGCGCCCGCCAGCCCGTCTACTTCCACCCGAGCACCGTCAGCTGCCCTGGTGCCGCGAGCTGTGGCCGTCCCCGCGCTTCGAGATGAATCCGAACGACGCGGCGCGCCTCGGCATCGAGCAGGGCGACTGGATCTGGGTGCGCACCCCTGGGGCGCCATCCGCGAGGTGGCCGATCTGTACTACGGCATCAAGGAAGGCACCACCAACGCCAACCATGCCTGGTGGTACCCCGAGATGGACCACGCCGCCCACGGCTTCGAGCTCGTCGGCATCAACTGCACCATGGACAAGTACGCCCAGTGCTGGATCTGCGGCGCCTCCCAGCTGCGCGGCAACCCGATGGTCGTCTACAAGGCCACCGAGGAGAACTCGCCGTTCGGCAACCCCGTGCCGTGCGACCCGTGGGGCAACGAGGCGATCACCAACGCCAACGACCCGCGTCTGAAGGAATGGCTGGCCAACGACCCGCGTCTGGACGACTCGAAGGTGGAGCTCACCTACGCGAGCGCCGATGCCAAGGGCCTGCAGACCTTAAGCCTCATCAAGGAATAGAAAGGAGGAAGATCAATGGCGAATTACGCGATCATCACCGATTTGAACCGTTGCACGGGCTGCCTTGCCTGCACCGTGGCGTGCAAGGCCATCAACGGCGTGGACGTGGGCAACTTCTGGATCAAGACGCTGCGCGTCGGTCCGCATCCCATTGAGGGCGGTTCCGGCACCTTCCCGGACGTGGAGATGTACTTCCTCCCCGTTCAGTGTCAGCACTGCGAGAACCCCGAGTGCGTGAAGGTGTGCCCCACCGAGGCGTCTCATGTCGCCGAGGACGGCACCATCCAGATTGACAAGGACAAGTGCATCGGCTGCCAGTTCTGCGCCATGGCCTGCCCCTATGGCGTGCGCTACCTGAACCAGACCGAGCGCGTTGTGGAGAAGTGCACGCTGTGCGAGCAGCGCACGAGCCAGGGCGAGCTGCCCCAGTGCGTGGCCCAGTGCGGCGCCCGCGCCCGCTTCTTCGGCGACCTCGATCAGGGCGTCGAGAACTTCGAGGGCCCGGCGCACCCGGACACCCCCGGCTGCCAGTACGACGAGATGACCAAGACCCGCGTCAAGCTCAAGGACTACGTGGAGGCCTTTACCGAGAACGACATTCATCACCTCACCAACAAGGGCAACAACCCCAAGCTCATGTACCTGTTGCGCGAGGGCCGGAAGTGGAGGGAGTAACAACCCATGGAAATTCAGTGGCCCCTTATTCTCTTCACCTTCTTTAATTGCCTCGCCGGCGGCATCTTCCTGATGCAGGGTATTCTCACCCTGTCCGGCAAGGGCAAGGCCATGCAGCTCGCCTCCTGCATAAGCGCGATTGTGGCTCTCGCCATCGGTGGCCTCGCGGTGTTCTTCCACCTGCAGCATCCGCTGCGCATGCTGAACGGCTTCGGGCACATCACCTCCGGCATTACCATCGAGCTGATCTTCGTGATCGTGTTCGTCATCGCCGTGGTGCTGTACTTCCTCATGATGCGCCGTTCCGAGGAGGGCGTGGCCCCAAATGGTGCGCCGTTCTGGCCATCGTCGTGTCGCTGGCGCTGCCGTTCGCGACGGGCGACTCCTACCTGATGAGCGCCATTCCCGTGTGGGACACCATGCTGCTGCCTCTGTACTACGTGGTGGCCACGGTGATGCTGGGCGGTCTGGCCGCCATGATCATCGCCGGCGCCACGAAGGCCGACGACGCGGTGAAGCTGTCCGCTACGGTGGCCTTCGTTGGCGCGGTGGTGTGCGCCGTGGTGAGCGTCATCTATGCGGTGGCTATCTCCCGGCATGGGCGCGAACTATACCGAGATGCAGTACTACTTCGACCCGACGCTGCCCGACGTGGCCATGCGCCAGTCCGAGCAGATCACCGGCGCCATTCTGGCCGGCGAGCATGCCGTGGCCTTCTGGCTGGGCAATGTGGCTATCGGCTGCGCGGTGCCTGCCGTGCTGGCGGCCCTGGTGATGACGGGCAAGATTCCCGCCGAGAAGGCCTGGCTGTGGCGGTGGTTGCCCTGGTGTGCGCCGTGATCGGCACCATCGTGTGGCGCGTGCTGCTCTACGAAGTGGCCGTGAACGCCCTCATCCAGTTCCAGTGGGCGCTTTAGCAAGAGGTTGAATGCGAGAGGGGTCATCTCTGGTCGGTTGGCCCCTGGCATCTTTGAAGACGAATGTTGGGCAGGGCGGTTGACGTAACGGTTTACGCCCCCGCAGGCGACGCAAAGTAAACCGCCCTGTCTGTTTTGAAATGGCTTTGCAAATAACGATTTTACGGTTGGAGGACGCGGCAACCGTTATCTGGAAGCCATTTAAGCAAAGAGTGAAGAGGAGACGCTATGGCTCAAGAGGAAAAGAAGGACGCGGCCGAGGCCAAGCGCGCACCTCGCGGCGGCATCACGCGGCGCGCTGTTCATCGGCGTGGGCTCGACGGCGGCGCTGCTGGGTCTGGGCGCTTTGCGCTACGCGGGCCACAACCCGCTGAACCGACCGCCGGGAGGCACCGACGAGGCCCATCTGGTGAGCGGCTTGCATCCGCTGCGAGCGCTGCTACGAGGCGTGCCCCCGTGAGGCCATCGTGCCGGCGAAAATCGAGGACGGGCTGCTGGGCATGCGCAGCCCCATGCTCGACTTCAACACGGGAAACTACTGCGATTTCTGCTACGAGGAGAACGGCGGCAACCCCTTGTGCGCGGCCGTGTGCCCCACGGCGGCGCCCTGGAGCTGCCCGCCAGCTACACGGTGGGCAACCCGGAGACCGGCGAGACCGGCGACATCATCATCGGTACGGCGGAGATCGATCCGCGCACGTGCTTGGCCTATCGCATGACCGGCTGCCGCGACTGCTACGACGCCTGCAACTACGGCGCTATCGAGCTTAAAGACGAGGGCGGCGCGAACCCCATTCCCTACGTCGTGGAAGACAAGTGCAACGGCTGCGGCGCCTGCCAGGCCGCCTGCCTGTCGCTGTCGTCCGGTTCCATCAAGTCCACCGAGCGCGCCATTGTCGTGCGCCCTATTGAAGCCTAAAGGGGGGTAAACCATGGCTCAGAAGAACGAAACGACGGAAACGCGTCCGTTTCATCTCAGGCTGCGGGCGTGAAGGGGAAGGGCTCTGCGAACGCGCTGGCCGCGAAGCTGAAGACGCGTCGGCTGCGCACGGCTGTGGGCGCCGTGGTGTTCGTCGGCATGGCCGCCGGGCTTGTCGCCGGCGTGAGCATGGGCACGATGTCCGGCTTCGGTTGGGACACGTTCTCGATGCTGTGCCTTGGGCGCCCTCGGCACCATGATCGCCACGAAGACGATGATTCCCCGCGCGCTGTGGTGTCGCTGGTGCTCATTGCCGCCCTCGTGTTCGTGTTCGGTCGCGCCTTCTGCTCGTGGCTGTGCCCGACCATGCTCATCGACCGCATCCGCGACTTCTTCCGCTCGCCCAAGAAGCGTCGGGAGTTCGAGGAGAAGAAGAACTCCGAGATCAAGGCCATCTCGCAGCAGGAGCTGGCGAGTCTGAAAGCCGCAAGGACGGTCTACCCTGCGGCGCCTGCGGTAAGTGCCAGCCGGTTCATCACGGCAAGGTGGACTCGCGCCACGCAGTGCTCGGCGGCGCTGCTTTCCACGGCCGTGTTCGGTTCCCGGTGTTCTGCCTCGTGTGTCCGGTGGGCCTCACGTTTGCCACGGTGCTCGTCATCTGGCGCGCCTTCGCCCACGGCGACGCGACCATCGGGCTCATTCTCATTCCGGCCATGCTCGTCATCGAACTGGTGGTGCTGCGGAAATGGTGCTCCAACTTCTGCCCGCTTTCGGCCCTCATGAACCTGGTCGGGCGCTTCTCGCGCACGTTTGTGCCTACCATTAATGATGAGAAGTGCCTGGAGACGGCCCGTGCCACCTCCTGCAGCAAGTGCGCCGAGGTGTGCGATGCCGACATCAACATCCGTCATCCGAATTCGGTCTGCGCATCATGGCCGACTGCACGCGCTGCCGCAACTGCGTGGACGTGTGTCCCACGCATGCCATCACCATGCCGGTGTTCGTCGGCAAGAAGGCGGGCAAGACCGTCGTGGAAATTCCCGACCCGGTCATGGACGATTTGGAGCCGAAGCTGGACTAGCGACTTGTTGAACCCGATCACCGCCCGCTGATCGCTTTATCCCGCTGCGAACGCGGCAAAAGAAATAGCGGAGATGACGCACATGAGTCGGTACCATCCCAGCATCGCTGCTGCTGACGTGGAAGCTGTTTCTTAACGGCCGCGTTCTCCGGAGGGCGCGCAGAGGTCGGTGATCACGGGATCCGCGGGCCGCCTCGCGAGGTGGCATCTGGCTGCAAAAGGCGGGAAGGACTTTGGGAGAGGTTCGACTGTCTTGGAAGAGGAGAAACAATGGTTGAGACGATTGATGCGGGGGCCCATCGCTATGTGGGGGCCGCGTTTACGGTCGTGGACAGCGGGGCCATTCGGGTGATCGGGAGCGGTGCGCGAAGGTGCGCAACCGCAATGTGGACTGCCTGAAGTGCGCGGCGGCGTGCACTTCAGGGTGCCTTCTTTGATGATGGCGAGTTGGTGATCGATGCCTCCAGAAATGCGTCGGTTGCGGCACCTGCGCCACGGTGTGCCCCACGTGCGCTTTGGAATCTTTGAATCCGTCGGACGCCGAGTTGAAGGTCGCCTGCCTGCGCGCCGCGCGCGGTGACGAGGTGGTCATTGTCTGCAGCCAGATGGAGGCGGCCTTGGGTGATTTGCTAGTGCCCGGTGCCGCGGCGTTCGTGGTTGCGCGGGGCGCGTGGATGAGTCGCTTCTGGCGGGGCTCGCCGCCGAGGGGTGGGCCGTGTGACGGTGCTTTGCGGCGACTGCGAGCACTGTGCCCAGCGCCACGGTCGCGACACGGCGGAGCGCGTGGCCGAAACGGCGCGTCAGGTGCTGGGCGCCTGGGGCAACGACCTGGAAATCGTCGTGACCGACATTGCCTCCGGTGGGGCGTTCTCGCTGATGGCGTCGATACCGGAGCCGTCGAAGCTGCCCGCGACGCCCACTTTGCCCAAGAGCCGGCTTGCCGCCTGTTCGCGAAGCTGAAGAATTCCCTCACGGTTCATCTGTAGAGGCGGATGCCCTGCGCCGTCCCGCCCATTCCCCCATGTCATGAAGGACGGCACGCTGCCGCACTTTATTCCCGATCGGCGCGAGCGATTGCTGGACGCATTGGCGCAGCTGGGGAGCCTGCGAGGCGGCAAGCTGGAGACCCGCCTGTGGGGTGCGGTGGTCATCGACGGCACGAAGTGCGTTTCTTGCCGCATGTGCGCGACATTCTGCCCTACCGGCGCCATCGCGAAGTTCGACGACGCCGACGGCACCCTAGGCGTGCCCACACCCAGGCGACTGCGTGAAGTGCGGCAGCTGCCGGGGCGTGTGTCCCGGCCAACGCCATCACGCTGCTCGATGCCGTGCCTGCAAGCTGGCTCACCGACGGCAACCGCCACCGCCGTCATGACGCCGCGCCCCGTGAGCCTTACCGACAACCCACACCAGATCCTCGACACCTTCCGCCTCGACTTCAACGGAGACATCTTCGAACGGTAGGGGCCGCACCGATCGCCGGGCCCTCCGCGCAGGGAGTCGGCGAAACCGTTAACGAGCCGTCCTTCCACGGCGTCTCGCCGAAGTCGCAGGCGGCGACGGGATCGTCGTGCGGCGAACTTCAGACTTCTCCCAAAGCAGGAGAGGTCGCATCTCCCGACTGCCCCGGCATCCGCCCCGGCAGCCACGCGACCTCGATCTGCCCCAGCCCCGGCGCCCCTATCCTTCACGGCGCCGGGGGCGTTTTATACCAAGGGCAAGCGCAGAGTGAAGGTGGTGCCTTCTTTGTGCGGTGCTGGTGACGGCGATGGCGCCCTTTGTGGGCTTGCAGGCGTGTCGCGGGCGATGGCCAGCCCCAGCCCGTAGCCGCCGGCGCCGTCGTTTTCGCTGTCGACGGCGTTGTGGGTGCGGGCTTTGTCGGCGCGATAAAGCGGTCGAACAGGTGGGGCAGGTCGGCCGCATCGATGGGCTCGCCGCTGTTGCGCACGGAAAGGACGGCATCTCCCGTCGCAGCCCGCAGCGTCACGCCACGGTGCCCCCGGGGTCGGTGTACTTGCAGGCGTTGTCCAAAAGCACGGCCACGGCCCGTTGGAGGCGCGCGGCGTTGCCCCGTACGGCAATGCCCGCGCGACCGTGCATTGCCAGGTAAGATCCCGTTCGAAGGCCACGGCCTCGAAGGTGAGGGCCTCGCCCTCCACAAGGCGGCTGAGGTCGACGACGGCCGCAGGGCCTTCCGAGGTTTGGGCGCCTTGCGGGGTCGGTCGGGCCAGATCGAGCATATCGGTCACGAGGCTTGCATGCGCTCCGCCTCCATCTGGGTGCTCTCAATCCACTGGCGCTGGCTGGCGATGGTGTCACTGCCGCGCTGCCGCAGGATGGCGTTGTTGGCGAGGATGACCGTGAGCAGGGGTCTTCCAGTTCGTGGACGCGTCGGCTATGAACTGCTGCTGCTGGGCCCAGGCCTGTTGAACCGGGCGCAGCGCCCAGCGGAGAAGACGAGATTCAAAAAACAGCAGGCCCCAGCGCCCCTAGGCCCACGGCGGTGAGCACGAGGGCCAGCGAGGCGCCAGCCGTCGGCGGCGCTTCCGTCGGCGAAGGCCACCATGAGGTCGGGGCCTGCCTCATGCTTGGCGAAGTACAGTCCGACGTCGGGCAGATACCCCCAGGGCGCTTCAGCGCTGACGACTTCAGGAATGGCGTGCACGAGCAACGCGCCTCGGGCACGGTGGCTCCCGAGCGGTCGGTCAGTTGCATGACCGTGCGGTCGGCAATGTAGTAGACCGCCACGGGCGGCGAGGCCTCCTCGGCGGTGCCAGGGCCTCCGATGCGGGGCGGCGCGAAACCAGGGATCGCTGGTGCCGGCGCCGATATCCTGGGTGGGGGCGGGGCCGAGCCGTCCCTCTGCGGGTGTTTCCGCGCCTTCAACGCTTTTGCCCGGGTTTGCGTTGCCGCTCGTGGCGCCTTCCGCGTCGTCGTTGTCCGCACTTCGGTGCCACCGGCCGCCTCGTTTCGACGCGATTGTCGTCATCGTCCGTATGCCATCGGCGTCTGCGGCGTTCTCGCCGTCTTCCCGGGGCCTCGCCCCGATGGGAAAACTCGGCGTCAGGGATGAGCTGCGGTTCGTGCGGGTGAGCGGCTCGTGGCGGCCATGAGCCGGTTGCGCACGTCGTCGATGTCGGCGCGGTAGTCGGCGTAGCAGATAGTGGCGAAGGAAGCGGCCAGCACGAGGGCGGCCAGCGCCATGTTCAGGGCGATGAACTTCGTTCTCAGCTGGCGCAGCGTAGGGGCGTGCTTCCGTCGCCTGCGCGCTTCGAGTCCTGACGCCCTTCGGGTTGGCAGGATGCAGGCGGCAGGCGCGGTTTCGGAGAGAGTCCCATGGGCGCTTAGCCCTCCTCGGCGAGCCGGTAGCCCACCGAGCGGATGGTCTCGATCTTCGCCTTCGACCCCACGTGGGCCATCTTTCTTCCGCAGAAACGAGATGTATGCCTCTACGTTGTTGTCGCTGGCGCTGGATGAGGATCCCCAGGCGCGGCTGATAAGCTGCTTTCAAAGCACTGCCCCCGGCGAGCCGAGCAGGATGCGGGCGATGGCGAACTCCCTTCTGCGACAGGCGGATGGATTCGTCGCCGCAGGTGAGATCCATGGATTCAAGATTCAGCGTGAGATCGCCCACGGTGAGCGTCTCGAAAGACGACATCGCCCTGGCGCCGCGTGAGGGGCGCCCAAGCGGGCCAGCAGCTCGGCGGGAGAAGGGCTTGGTCATGTAGTCGTCGGCGCCGGGTCGTAGCCGCAGATTTTGTCGCTTATGGCATCGCGGGCGGTGAGCAGCAGAATGGGGCGTGCCCACATGCGCTCGGCGCAGGCGCTGGGCCACGGTGAAGTACCGTCGGCCTTCGGGCAGCATGACGTCCAGGATGATGACGTCGTAGGTGCCCGTCCACCGTACTGCACGCCGGCCTCCCCATCGTGCACGACGTCGGTAGTATAGCCGTTGTCCTCAAAGGATGCGGGCCAGCGCCTCGGCGAGGCGGGCGTCGTCTTCCACGACCAGAACGTGCATGGTGATCCTTTCCGTAAGGGGCCTCCGCCAAGGGCGCACCGACGCCTCGGGCTCGGTTGTGGCGCTTCGCGGTGTGTGCCCGGGCTGTTGTGGCGCTGGACGCGCTGGGGTTCATTGTAACGGCCCACCTGAAGGCAACCTGAAAGGAATCGGCTGCTTCAGGCAGTTTTCGAAGTCCCCACTAATTGTTGGGGCCGGCCTGCGGGGGAGGGATTCAGGGCAATAGGGGTGGACCGGCCAATCAGATCCGCGGGCTATCGAGGAAAGAGCATTCGTGGCCGCCTACAACAGCGTGTTCAAGCGTGGAGAAGAAGTATCGCATCGGCGCGGCCGCCGAGCGTGCGCCGCCATGGAAGCGGCGGCGGAGCGCCCCTGGCGGGCCTGATTACGGTCGCACCCGCATCACAAAGTTTGTATCTGGACACGCCCGAGCGCGCCATGATCGCCCGTTCGGTGGAAAAGCCGCTCTATAAGGAGAAGCTGCGTCTGCGCGCCTACGGGGATGCGGCTGGGGTGGCCCTCATGGGAGCTTTTTCGGTGCCGGGCCGATTGTGCGTGAGCCAGGCGGCCTGCCGCTTTCCGGCTTGGGAAGTGGAATGCGCGGGTGGCTGCGCTCGAGTGGCGAGGACGGCCGCAGGTGCCGCGCTCGCGCCGCGGCTGCAGACGATGGGTTTTGCGGGATCAGGCGTGCAGGCCGCGCTGGAGAGGCGCTTCGGGCAACGGTTTGCATCAAGGAGCATTGTGTACAAGCGGCGGCTCGCCCTGGGATGCTGCCGGCGGCGCTGGCTCGTGAGCGGTTTGCCCTACGAGCAGGCCTGCGCTCGCTGGCCGCTGCCGGATGCGGGCTTGCGGCCGTGGCGGCTCTCGCCGGCCACGCGCCAGATCGCCCGCGAGCCAGAGGCGGCCATGAACCGTTGGTTGCCCCTAGTGCCGTCATCGCCTGCCGATCGTGTGGCCTGGGCCTATCGACCCGAGGCACTTGAGGAACGGGAGGACGACAACTGTTCGATAGCCGAGCTGCGCATCACCTTCGACGACTGCTTGGGCGTATCTCGACCGTCATTGCTTCCGTTCGCCATGGCGGCCCATCATCGAGTCGAGCGAGTCCGTCATGAGATAAAGAGCGCGCCCTACCCGCCGTGGCTGGTGGACGTGCTGTCGGCCGAGCGGCATCTAGCCCCCGGCTTCATTTACCAAGTATGGCAACGCTTATCAGATGGCAACGGCTGTGCCGCGCGCTCGAAATCATCCGAAGGGTTATGCGTAGTGGTGCGTGAACCGTTCGGGAAATGCGAGTCCTGGAAATAGGCGAAAAACGGAGTTGTTAGACATGGGTTAAGCTTCATGTCCTTCAACGGAGGAAAAGTGATCCGATCTGGGGCGAAACCCACCTCGCAGGCCCTCTTTTTTCGGCGAAGCTCAGAACAAAGAAGTCTAACAAGTCGGAATTCCTGCCCAAAATGAGGGAGCGCATTGTCTGGAAGGTTGCTCGCAAGAGTAGGCAGAGAATGAACAAGAAAGGAAACTCATGCTTGAATCAACGTTCTCGTCAGTGTTCGGAACAGCGGAATCGCTGGTAGGGCGCCGTCTCGGCGGCGGACTTGCCTGCTGCGTGTTCTCGGTGGTGCTAGCGCAGTCTGCGCTGGTG
>VOFB01002538.1_pt1 | contig 17810 bp, 38 predicted proteins | sample 5384141 | NCBI WGS metagenome assembly VOFB01 (sample SAMN12384721, study PRJNA508395) | human gut metagenome | isolation source: healthy gut A | host: Homo sapiens | reverse complement strand
GGACATGCTGAAGAATGCTTTTCGATGTGTATAACAAATTCAAGCTCCATTTTACCAGGAGATCTTCCAGCGCTTTTCAGGGCCGGGAGGCTAGCCTGACCACGGTGGAGCCTTCTGCATGGAAGCCATCCAAGCGCTGCAGCGTCCTACGATCAACGAATTTGCCCTGTCTTTATGGGAATTTCTACGCCAAATGCTGCATACAAGGTGGGCAATCTCATCCGGAAAGGCTATCTGCGCAAGATTCAGTCTCAGAAGGACCGCCGGGAGTATCATCTGGAGGTTACCCAGAGGTACATGGACTACTACAATGTGAGCTCGTCCTATGTGGAAAAGGTCATGGGACGAATCAGCGAACGGTTTTTCCCGGGAGGAATGCACCAGCTGGAGCAGACAGCTGGATCATCAGCCGGGAGCTGATGCCAGAGGTCCGGCTGCCGGAGTGTAATGGGTAACCGTTCCGCTGCTTGCGTGTGCCGTCATCGCATGCGGTCTGTAAGCCATAAGGGCCCAATTTTCTGATTTTTAAATCTTTTCCTGACAGTCTCAAAAAACCAGTATAATCAGAAAGTTCTGTGAATCCACGAACATCCCTTGCCGCCGCAGCCACGGCGGCCAGAAGTCAAAAGGAGGTTAAAAAAACATGGCTAAGATTTCCGCGAAGTACAAGGTAATCTACATCATCGACCCTGCCCAGGGCGAGGAAGGCATTGCCGCTCTTGTGGAGAAAAGTTCAAGGCGATGGTGGAAGCGGAGGGGACTCGTCAGCTTGGATGAGCTGGGCAGCGTCGTCTGGCCTACCCATCAACGATCTGCCCGAGGGCTATTATGTCCGGATGATTTGTGAGTGCAAGCCTCAGCTCCCGCTGAGCTGGACCGCGGGTGCTCAACATCACAGAAGGCGTGATCCGTCACATCATCACCGACGAAGAAGTGTGAGGGAGGAACGCCATGCTGAACCACATTGTTCTCATGGGCCGTCTTACACGGGATCCGGAGCTCCGCCGCACCGGCACGGGGGATTGCTGTAGCCAGCTTTACCCTGGCCGTGGATCGGGACTATGCGCCCAAGGACGGGGCCAACGGGAAACGGATTTTATTGACATCGTGGCTTGGCGCAGTACAGCGGAGTTTGTCTCCAAGTACTTCTCAAGGGCCGCATGGCTGTGGTTTCCGGCCGCCTGCAGATCCGCCCCTGGGAGGACAAGGACGGCAACAAACGCCGCAGCGCTGGGTGGTGGCCGACAATGTCTACTTTGGCGACAGCAAGCGGGACACGGAGTCCAGCGGCGGCTACAACGCCGGCAACAGCTACAATGCCGGCAGCAGCTATGGTTCCGAAACAGCTACGGTTCCGGCGGCTATTCTGCCCCGCCGCCCCCCAGCTATGCCGCTCCGGCCAGCGCGCCTGCGTCGGACTTTGCCATGCTGGAGGATGACGATGCCCAGCTTCCGTTCTAAAATCCAGCCCCATTTTCAAAAAAGAGTTTTGACGAAGGAGGATTACCATGGCTAACGATCGCGTCCGTCCCCGCAAGCGCAAAAAGGTTTGCCAATTTTGCGTGGACAAGATGACTCACATTGATTACGAAGACACCGCAAAGCTCCGCCGCTACCTGTCTGAGCGCGGCAAAATTCTGCCCGCCGTACGACCGGTACCTGCGCAGCCCACCAGCGCGAGCTGACCGTCGCCATCAAGCGCGCCCGTCAGATCGCTCTGCTGCCCTACGTGGCGGACTAATCTTATGCGTGTTCCAGAGGCTGCCCTTTGTTGTAGGGGCGGCCTCTTTCTATATGTGTATAATGATTTACCCTTTGCAGAGGTAGACCGGTGTGCCGTGTCAGGAACAGCCCTGGAATTCGCCGGGGTTGGGAGAAAAACAGGAGATTTTTTCTGCAAAGGCGCACCTGCGGCAGGATGCTCCGTGCTCCCCACGCTTAGGGCGAATTTGGACCTCCTCCACAGGCTGGTCCGGATTCGCCTGCGCTGTATGCATATGCCCCGGGAGAGAGCCGAGGGAGCCGCTACCTTGGAAGTGTAGAAATGTTACTTGCAATTGCCACTTCAGTGTGCTATACTTTCCTTGAAAAGCTACAAAAAGGCTGAGGGAGGAGCAGGTATGGAACCACGATTTGAAGTGACATTGATACCGGATCGTAAAATCTGCCATGAGTTCGAGCAATCACAGCCAGAAAGAATGCGGCCACCTGGGTACTTTTTGGGGTGCAGCTTGGTGGTGCTATTGGTGCTGTACCCGTTGTGCATGGTATTTGACGGGGGATCTGCATGTCAGAGCCTTTTGGGCGGTGGGCCTGATGTCGTTTTTACATTTGGCTGCTGCTGGGCTGGGGCAACGGAAGGAATGTGTACCGACCCTATGCACGCAGCTTCAGGGGATGCCCGTCACCTATGCATTTGGCCCGAATGAGGTTTATGTTACCAGCAAGCCGGAAAACTCTTGTGTGCGGTATGACAGCTTTGTCCAGATTCTGGAAACTCCCCGTCTGTTTGCCCTGTACATCAGCCAAAATACAGCCCACCTCATCCCCAAGCAGGCGTTGCAAACAGGTACGCCAGAGGAGTTCCGGGCCTATCTGGAGGAGGTGACCGGAAAGCCGGTGCGGCAGGTCAGAGGCAAACGGAGCACAGGGGCTACGTGGCTGCTGGGAATTGGTATGGCGATTGTAGCCATTGCCATTTCTGTAGGCGCCACTTCGGCCCAGAAAGAGGCAGAACCGTCTCACCACCTTCACCCAGGATCCCTATTCCATTTCCCTGCCGGCTGGGTTCCGGAAGACAACACAGGAAGACGCTGCCCTTGCGGCGGAGGCTGAGGATGCTTACGTATGTGTCCGGCAACAGGAGGCGGAACCGCTGTGTGAGGCCTGGGGAGTCTCGGAGCTTTCGGCAAAGGACCTGGCCCTGAAGCTACAGGAGCTGGCTCCGGGGATTCAGGAGGTGGAGCTGCATGAGGCTGGACAACGGCGCAGTCTGCCTCACCTATCTGAATGAGTCGGACGATATCATGTTCTTCTACTGTGAGGCAATTGTGAAATCGGAGGACACCTTCTGGGTGACTGAGCTCATATGCAAGGCAGAGGACCAGTTTATCTATCGGAGCCAGTTCCTGGATTGGGCTGAGACCATTACCATTTCACCAGTAACTTAAAAAAGGGTAGAATTCTACCAGCTGCGGGAGGGGCCGATGCGCTCTGCCCGCAGCTTTTTGGTATCCGCCTGTTAACCGGGACTGGCCATCATATTCTTGTCCCCGGGAACATAGGCTGTAGCAAAACCGGGAGGGATGGATATGGGTAAACGAATCGTCATTGTGCTGCTTCTGGCAGGCATATTGGGTGGAATGCTGGCGCTTCCGGCTGGTGCGGTAGACTTACAGCTGGCTGCGCCGTCGGCGGTGCTTATGGATCTGGCTACAGGGACGGTGCTGTACGAGACCAATTCTCATGAGCGGCTGGCGCCAGCCAGCGTCACCAAGGTGATGACTCTGCTTCTCATTATGGAGGCGGTGGATTCCGGGAAAATCTCCTGGCAGGATACCGTAACTGCCTCTGAGGCGGCGGCGGCCAAGGGTGGCAGTCAGGTCTATCTGAAGGTGGGGAGACCATGTCGGTGGAGGAGATGGTAAAATCCATTACCGTGTCCTCTGCCAACGACTGCGCCTGCGCCATGGCGGAGTTCCTTGCAGGCAGCGAGGCTGGATTTGTGGAGAAATGAATGCCCGCGCCAAGGAGCTTGGCATGACGGACACGCACTTTGTGAACTGCACCGGTCTGGACGACGAGCCCTCCGCTGCAGAGCATTTGACCAGCGCCTATGACATTGCCCTCATGTCCCGGGAGCTGCTGTTGCACCATCCGGATATTAAGAAGTTCACCACTATTTGGATGGATACGGTGCGAAACGGCGCCTTTGGCCTGGCTAATACCAATAAGCTGGTCCGGTTTTACGAGGGCACCACCGGGCTCAAAACCGGCTATACCTCCTCCGCTGGGCACTGCCTGTCTGCCAGTGCCCAGCAGGATGGGCTGGAGTTGGTGGCGGTGGTTCTCCACTGCGCCAGCTCGCCGGACCGGTTCCAATCTGCCAAGGCGCTGCTGGATTACGGCTTTGCCAACTATGCCCTGGTGCCAGTGCAGGGAGGGAGAGCCCCTCTCCCCGGTTCCGGTAGTTTTGGGAGAGGCCGGGACGGTGCAGCCCGTGCCGTCTGGAGAGGAGCAGCTGCTCATTGACAAGAGCCTGCGCCAGTCGGTTACCCGGACCGTGGAGCTGGAGCCATCTGTTCAGGCGCCCGTGAGCCAGGGGCAGCGCCTGGGCACGTTGACAGTTCAGGCAGACGGCCAGATTTTGGCGGAGATTCCTCTGGTGGCTCAGGAAGGGGTTGCCCGCCTCACGTGGAAGGATTTATTTGCCGGCGTGCTACGAAGGATCTGCATGGCGGGGCAAGTGGAATAGAAAAGGAGCCTGCAATCAAAGAAGGCTGCCACAAAACGAAGCGGTTTGAACCGTTCCGGTTTGTGGCAGCCTCTTTCGATAACAGGCGTTGGATTGTTATGGAGTCTCTTGCGCGGGCGGGCGAACGCCGGGTTCTCCTGGCAGCGCCAGCGGTAGAAGGCGGCGGTGGAGAGGGTGGAGTAGGGATTGACCCACAGGTTGCCAATGCCAAGGGTCAGAATTCCCAGCAGCCGCCAGCCGAAGAAGCTGAGGTCCAGGCAAAACAGGCGGGCCTTATAGCCCCGCATCATTTCCGTGGAGCGGGCCAGGGCCTCGCTGGCGGTGCAGCCGGGGTCTTCTGCCAGAATGTGGGGGGCCATAGCGTAGCGATAAGCGGCTATGAGGCCAGGGACAAACAAGGCAGGCTCCACAGGAATATAAAGAGACCTGTGAGAAGATTCAAGCAGAAGCCTGCCCCAAAGCGGTGGAACTGGGAGAACAGGTCGCTCAGCTGCGCCGGCTTTTGATCCAGCAAATTTAGCTGGAACCGGCAGTAGCCCAAATGGGTGACCGCCCAAAAGAACCCAATGATTGCCAAGGTGAGAGACCAGGCGACCATACCCTGAAAAATGGGCACAAGGGTTGGGTTCAAGAGGAGCTGCTGAATCTGGGTGGGATCCAACTGGATTTGCAAATCCAAGGGAAGAGCTCTGCCCCCAGCAAGGATGCAACCAAGGCAGTCAGAACCGCCGGCGCCCACCTAGTTCGGAGGGCGAGCCGGGCCCGCTGCCGGAAATCCGCTGCGTACATGATGCCGCCTCCTTTCCTAATTATATCAATTTAGAACGCCATTTTTTCCTGGATATATGCTTTGAGGCTTTCAATGGGAATCGGACCTGCTCCATGGTGTCCCGATCCCGGACGGTGACGCAGTGGTCGGCGGGGGGTGGTTTCATCGCCCACAGTCTGGAAGTCTACGGTGATGCACAGGGGCGTGCCGATCTCGTCCTGGCGGCGGTACCGCTTGCCGATGGAGCCGGTGTCGTCAAAGTCCACCATAAAGTCCTTCTGCAAGTTGGTGATAGATCTCTTCGGGCCCTTGCCGGAGAGCTTCTTGGACAGGGGCAGCACGGCGGCTTTATAGGGGCCAGGGCGGGATGCAGGTGCAGAACTGTGCGCACATCGTCGGCGCCCTTCTTGTCTGGCCCACCACCTCTTCATCATAAGCGTCAATGAGGAAGGCCAGGGTGACCGGTCGGCGCCCAGGGAGGGCTCCACCACGTAAGGCACGTAATGCTCCCCGGATTCCTGGTCAAAGTATTTGAGATCCTGACCAGAGGTTTTCTCTATGCTGGGTCAGGTCGTAATTGGTGCGGTCCTCCACACCCCACAGTTCGCCCCGGCCGAAGGGGAAGGAACTCGAAGTCGGTGGTGGCCTTGGAGTAGAAGCACAGCTCCTCCGGGGCGTGGTCCCGGAGCCGCAGGTTCTCATCCCGCATGCCCAGATTCAGGAGCCACTGGTGGCAGAAGCTCCGCCAATACTGGAACCACTCCAGGTCCGTGCCGGGTTTGCAGAAGAACTCCAGCTCCATCTGCTCGAACTCCTGGTCCGGAAGGTGAAGTTACCCGGAGTGATCTCGTTACGGAAGGATTTGCCAATTTGGCACACGCCGAAGGGCAGCTTCCGCCGGGTGGTCCGCTGGCAGGTTGTTAAAGTTCACGAAATGCCCTGAGCGGTCTCTGGCCGGAGGTAGACCTCTGCGGCGGAGTCCTCGGTGACGCCTTGGTGGGTTTTGAACATCAAATTGAACTTCCGGATGTCGGTGAAGTCGGATTTGCCACAGCCGGGGCAGGGGATCTCTTCTCCCGGATGTAGGCCACCAGACTGTCGTTGTCCATCGCCTCCACATTCACGTCTTCTATGCCGTTGGCAGCCAGGTAATCTTCAATGAGCTTGTCCGCCCGGTGCCGCATTTTGCAGGCTTTGCAGTCGATGAGCGGGTCATTGAAGGTGTTGACGTACGGCCAGAAGCCACCCAGACCTGTGGATTCATCAGAATGGCGGCGTCCTGCCCCGTTGTAGGGGCTCTCCTGAACAAACTTCTTCCACCAGGCCCGCTTGACGTTGTTTTTCAACTCCACACCCAGGGGACCGTAATCCCAGGTATTGGCCAGTCCGCCATAAATCTCTGAGCCGGCAAATACAAAGCCCCGGTTTTTACACAGGGCTACAATCTTTCCATGGTTTTATCCGCGTTTTTCAGCATTTCGGTTACCTCCCTGCAAGCGGTCATTGCTTTTTCAATCTAATCATACATTATATCGGATACCAGGTGGAAAATCAACAGTTTCCCCCGGATTTCCGTCAGTTGATGCCATGGGTTTGCGAGAGGCATGGATGCGTCCTCTCTCGGGAAGCCAAGGGAGTTCCCGCGCCGTGACATGTCAAGTGGTGTTGCTGAAGCTGATGACCGGATGCCTATGCCGGTCATTTCAGCACACCAGTACCGGAGAACGTAAATGCTGCTGCCCGGATGGGAATTGGCCGGAGCCTTGACAGGCGCGCGCTCTGCACCGTATAATAAAATTCATGGATATGAAGTCTGGGAGGGTACACATGAATACGATTTTGGACACCAAACCCTATATGCTATATGAGACCGTGGGGATGTTGGTCAAATATGTCAACCGGATCTCCATGCTGGAGATCCGGGACGCGATGCTGCGTCTCTACCGAACTACGTGGATGAGACTTGGCACCGGCGGCTGGAGTGCCTCCAGGATATCATCCAGGAGGTCTGCAAGGATGTGAACCGGGAGGCAACGGAGATGCAGTACTTTTTTCGGCCGGCGGGAGCCGGGACCGGGCGGGATGCGACCACCATGGCCCGGTGATGACCATTCCCTTTCAGGCGTGGCGAGACCACACTCTGGCCGGGGAGGCGCGTGTGCTGAAAGAGAACTGGCGGCAGATCCAGGAGCGGGGCTTTCGCCTGGCCGGTGGGCTTCCGGGCTTAACGTTTCTGCCACTGGCTTCCGGAGAAAAGCAGGAGGGCCTGTTTCGCCAGGTCTACCGCATGGGCTTCTCCGGCGACTTTGCCATGGAAGTTGTAAGTGTCCTGAGGATTATGACGCTACCATGGACCGGCTCACGGAGTTGATTCTGCCTTATAGCCAAAGACTGGAGCAGAAGCTGCAGGAGTACCCTGGCTGATGGAGGGTATGGGGGAATATTGGGCTTCCCGCTTTCTCACCATGAAGCCGGAGGCATTTCTGAGGGGACCAAACCGGACTGGGCTCTCCCGAGACTGCCGAGCGCCAGGTCTGCTTTTGCCTGATGGATGCGGCGGAGTTCCACAGCGAGACGGGGGAGGCGATTCTCCATGACGGGCGGAACCTCTTTGTATTTGGCAGCGCTCTGGTGGCAGAGTGCTCCCGCCGGATGTATGGGGGAGGATCTGGATGAGGTTTGCGCCGCATTTCGCGCCCTGAGCGACAAGACCGAGCTGATGCTGCTGATGCGCCTGTCCGAGGGGCCGCAGCTATTGCCAGCAGCTGGCGGAGGAAAACGGCAGCAACACCGGCAACATGTCCCGCAGTCTGGCTGCCCTGACCCGGCACGGCTTCTTGAAGCAGGAGCAGGAGCAGTTCCGGACGTATTATACCACGGACATCGACGGCATCGGCCAATTTTTCGGTGAGGTACAGGATCTCTTCCAAAGGCGGAGAAATGGTTGAACATAGAGGAAACGCAGACCCGGCTGATGCGAGGAACGGAAACGCTCCTTGCATCAGCCGGTTTTTTGGTTATTGTGAAAAAAAGCTTGATTTTTGATGCGCTCCGCTTATACTGTTTGTACAGACAGTAAGATTGAGTTTGAAATAGCAAAGCGGTAATAATAAAATAAGAACGGAGGCAACTACCATCAGGGCGGTTTGCGGAACGAATGTATCTAACGGGTGGGGCAGTGTAAACTCCAGAAAGCGTCTGCCACAGCTCCCGTAGATAAATATCTGCCGGTTTCATCCGGTACATAAGGAGAAGGAACATGGAAAGAAAGCATCTGTCAACCGTTTACTTTCGTACCTCCTGACCTTTGCGATGCTGCTCTCCTTTGCTGTGCCTGTGGGCGCAGCGGGCGGCGGCGAGTCCCAGGTCAGCTTTACGCAGGTAGACAACAGCGCGGTTTCCGCATCTCTCCTCACTGAGGCCGTGGAAAACGCAACAGGCGAACCCAGGTTATGCGGCCACCGATCTGGTCCGCGTTTCCATTCTTTGGAGCAGCCTTCCACCCTGGAAGCTGGCTACTCCACCGCCGGCATTGCCGACAATGGGGCGGCGATGACCTATCGCGCAGGCCTGGGGAAAGCGCAGACCGATGTGGCGGCCCAGGTTCAGAAGGCCACCGGCAAGAAGCTGGATGTGGTCTGGAACCTGACCTTGGCTGCCAACCTGATTTCCGCCAACGTGGAATATGGCCAGATTGCGGCCATTTCCCAGGTCCCTGGCGTCAAGCAGGTGGTTCTGGAGACCCGGTATGAGCCCCAGGAGGCGGTGACCGATGCGGCTGACAGGCCCAACATGGCCATTGCCACCGGGATGACCGGCACCAACCTGGCCTGGCAGGCGGGCTACACCGGCGCTGGCAGTCGGGTTGCGATCATCGACACCGGCCTGGATACGGATCATCAGTCCATGGATCCCGACGCTCTGGCCCATGCCCTCCAGGAGGACGCGCAGAAGGCAGGACAATCGTATGAAGACTATCTGGCGGCCCTGGATGTGATGGACGAGGCAGAGGTGGCCGAGATTTTGGCCAAAACCGATGCCAATGGGAATCCGATCCTGAATGCGGCCAAGCGGGTCAGCGGCCTGGAGGCCTCCAACCTGTACCGGAATCTCAAGATCCCTTCGGCTTCAATTACATCGACAAGGGTCTGGAGATCACCCACGACAAAGACAGCCAGGGTGAGCACGGCTCTCATGTGTCCGGCATTGCTGTGGCCAACCGGTATCTGAAGCGGGCGAAGAATTTGTTTCCGCCATGGATGCGGTCCACATGGTGGGCAACGCTCCCGATGCGCAGATCATCGTGATGAAGGTCTTTGGCCGGTCCGGCGGCGCTTACGACTCCGACTACATGGCCGCTATTGAGGGGACGCCATTGTCCTGGGCTGTGACGCGGTGAACCTGTCTTTGGGCTCCGGCGCGCCTGGCGAGCCGTACAACGAGACCTATGCCGGCCTGTTGAATTTCCTGACTACCACCGACACCGTGGTCACCATTTCCTCCGGCAACAGCGGCTACTGGTCGGAGCATGGCAATACCGGCGGGTATAACTATCTGGATAACCCCATTTCCAGACAGACGGATCCCCCGGCTCTTACACCAATGCCCTCACCGTTGCCTCTGCAGACAACGATGGCGCTGTGTGCGCCCCCTTCCAGGTAGATGGACGGGAGTTCATTTACAATGATCCAGTTAACGAATACACCAACAAGCCGCTGGCCACGCTGGACGTCTCCGAAGACGGTGCGGGCACGGGCTGGAGTATGTGTTCCTGGACTTTGGCGCGCCAGAGGAGTTCAGCGGCATTGACGTCACCGGCAAAGTGGTCTTCTGCTCCCGGGGCGGCGGCCTGTCCTTCTATGTCAAGGGCGAAACGCCGTGAATGCCGGTGCAGTTGCCACGGTGATTTGCAACAATGTGGAAGCGACCCTCAATATGGATCTGTCCTCTTACACCAAAGATGCTCCTTGTGTCTCCATTCCTCTGTCGGAAGGGCAGTGGATCCAGGCGCACTCCCAGAAGGCGACTACGGAAGACGGAAGAACCTACTACACTGGCAAGATGCGGATTTATGGCACGGTGCATCCGGTTCAGCTGGGTGGGAACCCAGTTGTGAGCTATTTAGCTCCTGGGGTGTGCCTGGCAATCTGAGCCTGAAGCCGGAAATCACGGCCCCTGGCGGCGACATCTACTCCATCAACGGCGCAGTGAGCCAGACCGATCAGTATGAGCTCATGAGGCGGCACCTCCATGGCGGCGCCCCAGGTTGCCGGTATCACCGCCCTGGTGAAACAAGCCATCCGGGGAGCGGGGCCTGTCCCAGGAGGGCATTACGGACCGGGCCCTGGCCCAGAGCCTCATGATGTCCACCGCCGTTCCCATGCGGGACGAAAATGGCAATTTCTTCCCTGTGATTCAGCAGGGCGCCGGTTTTGGTGAATACCGCCGCTGCCACCAGTGCAGATACATACGTCCTGGTGGACGGTCAGCCCGACGGCAAAGTCAAGGCAGAGCTGGGCGAGGACCCAGAGCGGAGGGCGAGTACCAGTTTGCCTTCCAGATCCACAATCTGGAAGACCGGGCAAAAGACCTTCTCCCTGTCTGCCGATGTGTTCACTCAGGATCACTTTGTGAGCTATGCCAACGGCAATCAGGATGAAACTCAGCTGGCCCAGTACATGGACCTGACCACTACGGCCCTGGACGCCGATGTGTCCTGGACTGCCGGGGGCAAGACCATCCTCCCGGAGGAGGAGCTGGCCGCTTGTGATTTCAACGGCGACGGTAAAACGAATGGTGACGATGCCCAGGCCCTGCTGGACTACGTCACCGGGAAGCGCTCCTCCATCCAGAATCTCCAGCACGGGGACCTGGACGGAAACGGCAAGGTGGAGACCTATGACGCCCACCTGCTCCTCCAGAAACTCCGCAATGACACCACCGTCAGTGTCCCGGCGGGCGGCTCTGTGGAGATCCAGGTCTCCGTTCGGCTCACTCAGAAGGCCCGGGAATTCCTGACCGACTATGTAGGCGGCGCCTGCCTTTGTGAACGCCAAGGCTCTGGCGGACGAAGAGGGCGTGGTTGGCGCCAGCCACTCCATCCCGTACTGGCCTATTATGGCAGCTGGACCGATGCGCCCATGTTCGATGTGGGTTCCTATATGGAGTACAGCGGCAATGCCGAGTACCGGACCCCTTACCTGGGCAATCCGATGCCAATTTTTGGAATCACTTATGGGGATACCCCAGGTTCTGCATACTACTTTGGCGGCAACCCTGTTCTGGACGAATTCTACAAGCCGGGCGTAATGCCATCAACAGCACCCAGGGGAACACCATCAGCATGGGTGGGCTTTGCAGCCATCCGGAATGCCGCAGCTTCCCGATTCTGTGTTACGAACCTGGAAACCGGAAAGATTTTGCAGGAAGCGCAAATGGGCGCTGTGGATGGTGCGTTCTACTACGTCAATGGCGGCAAAATGGTATAATACTGAGAACACCATGAATATCAATTGGACGCCGGATGATTCCCCTGCAGGAGAACGATCGCGTGGAGTTGAGTCTGACCTTGGCCCGGCACTCTATGTGAAAAGAGGAAGGCCGGGTCGATTGGGAGGCTCTGGGCAAGGCGCGTCCTTGAGCATGCCTGTGACCATTGACAACACGGCCCCCACCTTGGACGGCGTGTCTGTGGATCCCCATCCAGAAGACGATGACGGTGAAAGCTCATGACAACCAGTATATTGCAGCGGTTGTCCTTTTCAATGCTGGCGGCAACCGTTCTGGATTTTGACGGTACGCGAGATGGCGTCAAGCGGGCGACACCTGCACATATGAACTGGATTTGCAGAAAGCCAATGAAATAAATTCCTGGTTCAGGTCATTGACTACGCCAATAATGTCATGACGGCTTATGTGCTGAAAGATGCAGCTGGGTGAGGAGCAGCCTGTGCCGGAGATGTTTGCTTTTGATGGCAAGAAGGGCTGCTGGATTGGCTTTAACCGGGGGACACCCGAGAAGTCTGCCAGGAAATCGCCGTTGGAAACCACACCTTTTTCGGCGCTACGGCTGCCGATGGCGTGATTGTGGCCATTGATGGCAATGCGGATCTGTATATCCTGAATCCGGAGGATCTGACTGAGAAACCTTTGTGACCAATCTAGGCATGCAGCTCACAGACTTGGCTTACAATCCCAAGGACCAAGAGCTTTATGGTGTCAACAATAGCAACCAGCTGGTGCGGATTGATAAGCTCTGCGGCAGTGCAGAAAGCTTGGGCGCCATTGGCGGTGACATTGGCATTGTGGTGAATACTTTGGCCTGTGACGGGGAAGGCAACTTCTACACGGTATCCTACGGCAATGGCTTTGCCAATCATGGTGTTTACCTTTACGCTGGATAACATCTCCAGCCCCAAAAGGGTGACGAACAATGGCTACTTCAACAACTACATTCAGGCGTTGGAAGTGAACCCCAACAATGGATTGCTGTATTGGGCATCCTATTATGACACTTCGACTGAGACCCAGGAAAGTATAAGGGCGTCTTGTTTGAAATTGATCCCAAGACTGGGGAAGTCACGAATCTGGGTGATTTTCAGACGGAGCTCACCTCCTGTGTATTCAGAGAAACATACAGGCGGTCATTGGTATGATCCTACAGACGAAATTGCGTCCATGGAGCTGAGTGCAGAGCAGCTCCGTCTGCTGCAAGGTGCGAAGCAGCAGCTAAGCGCTACCATTTTGCCATGGACCGTCCGTGACCGGACTGTCACTTGGATCTTCGGATGAAGCGGTGGCGACAGTGGACCCGGATGGTGTGGTGACAGCGGTAGGCGACGGCAGTGCACCATCACTGCTACGTCGAATCTGAATGCAGCGGTTACGGCCAATTGTCAGGTTGAGGTGGAATCTGTACACTCCTCTGTAGAAGGTGTGCTGGAAGATATGGGCGGCAATGATTTCGGTTTTTCAGCTGGAATCTGGAGAACGACCGCTTCTGACCCCTGGTGTGGTGACCAATGTTCCCTCTCCAATTGGCGCTGCTGTATATGATGCAGAGAACGACAAAATGTATATTCGGGACAACGATTGGGTCAAGATGCATGAGGTTGACGCAGCTACCGGTAATATTGTCAAAGTCCTCCGGCAGCTCGTGGTACAGTGTAGATGACCTCACAGCTTTACAGCTGTTTGGTACAGTGGAGACTCCCCAAGTTGTGGGGGTGGCAGGCGCGGATGTGTATAAACCTTGTGCGCCGATCAGTAACAGCTTTGGCTCCACTTTGGCGTCTGCCCACGAGAACATACACCGGCGGCTCCAATCTGGGGCCATTACCTCTATGGGACAGGCTGTCAACGAGGAAGGTGTCAACTGTGATTTGCTGTACCATGGACAACGCCGGTTATCTGTGGGCCATTTGGTATGACGGTGAGGAGATCAGCTATAACTATATGAATACAGAACTGAGCCAGATGGAGCTGGTATTCCTCAGAAGGGTGGCCTCCATTGCTGCTCCATGGTTGCCGATGAAGATGGCGTGCTGTACTTCTCCTACTATAACGGCGCCGGCAACGACCTCTACCGTCTGCGCTATGACCCGGCGGAGGACATCTATCGTGTCCACCTGTTGGGCAACTTCGGCGAGGGCAACTACCCTGCCTGCCTGACGCTGGCCAAGCGGAACGACGCCGCCCAGGGCGAAGGTGGATTCTCCGTACCGGTTTGCACCTGCCATGCGGGCGGGAAGCGGTCACCCGCACCGAGGAAGATGTGGCCCGGGAGGCCCTGCTGACAGCAAGGACGCCCTGGCGCAAGACGTCCGTCCGGCAGCTGCGGAAGCGGCAGAACCCCAGGAAGCCCCTGTGGGGGCTTGGATGCGGTGCAGGCCGGCATGGTGCAAGAGGCCCGGGAGGCCCTGCGGCTGCCTGCGGAGCTCCTGCATGTGGGACACGAGACCCAGTGCAACAGGAAGGCCGGCACCCTGACCATCACGGCGGACGAGGAGACCCACCAACGGGCTCATCACCCTGGAGTATGACGCCACGAAGCTGACCCTGACGGAAGCTTCCGGCAAAGCACTGCTGAACAGCTTCCACGAGGAAGCGGGCTGCCTCACCTTTTGGCTATGCCAACCAGGAAGCAATCCCGCCGGTTCTGTCCTGGCCACCGTGACCTTCACGGCGGAGGCCGGCACAGAAGCAGAGTTTGCAGTGACCACTGGAAAACAACGAAGATTATCCCGGTAAGGTGGAGCATATCACCGTAACGGTACCGGAGCATGATTACATTGTGTCCGTGGTACCGGCCACCTGCGAAGCGGGCGGCTATACCCTGTACACCTGCCGGAATTGCGGCGAAAGCTACAAAGACCACTTGACTGACGCCCTGGGCCACGACTGGAGCGCCTGACTGAGACCCGGGAGCCCACCTGCACCGAGGCCGGTCAGGAGTTCCGACCTGCGCCCGCTGCTGCGAGAGACAGAGACCAGAGTGGTGGAGGCCACCGGGCATACCTACCGGGTGGATGTGGTAGCGCCTACCTGCGAGACAGACGGCTATACCCTCCATACCTGTGAACTCTGTGGCTACAACTATCGCGACCAGGTCCAAAAGGCCACCGGCCACAGCTATAGTGAGTGGACTGTACCAAGGAAGCCACCTGCACCGAGGCTGGGGAAGAGACCCGAACCTGCGCCAGCTGCAACGAAACCGAGACCCGAAGCGTAGCAGCCAAGGGTCACACCCTGAAGAAGATACCGTGGTTGCGGCCACCTGCACGACTGAGGGGTATACCCCTCCACGAGTGCACGGTCTGTGGCTACAGCTACCGCGACACTTTCGTGACCCCCCCCTGGGCCACCAGTGGGGCCAGTGGACGGTGGAGCAGGAGGCCGATTGCTTCCACGACGGCAAGGAAACCCGGACCTGTGCCACCTGTAGTGAAACGGAGAGCCGGATTGTGCCCGCCAACGACGGCAATTGTCCCTCCAAGGACTTCCAGGACCTGGATTGCACCCGCTGGTATCACGAGGGTGTGGATTTTGCCCTGGATCAGGGCTTCATGGTAGGCATGGGCGACGGCCGCTTCCTGCCCAACGGCGAACTGACCCGCGGCCAGTTGATGACCATCCTGTACCGAATGGCAGGAGAGCCGGAGGCGGCAGAAACCACGCCCTTTGCCGACGTGAAGATGGACCAGTACTACGGTCAGGCCATTGCCTGGGCGGCGGAGAACAGGATTGCCAAGGGCATTACCGACACCCGCTTTGCGCCCAATACCGCAGTGACCCGGGAGCAGCTGGTGACCTTCCTGTTCCGGTATGCCCAGTTCCCATGAGGATGTGAAGGGCGTCTGTGACCCTGACAGAATTTGCAGACCACAAGGCTGTGAGCGATTTCGCCTGCGAACCCATGGCTTGGGCTGTGGATACCGGAATTCTCACCGGTATGGACGGGCTCCTGAACCCCAAAGGCGATGCTACTCGCGCCCAAATTGCCACCATGCTCCTGCGCTATTTTGTAGCATTCTAGAAATTCCCAGGAGGCGCTGCCAAATGGGTAAAAGCATTGGGCCGGCGTAGACGAAAGGCATGTTATAAACAAATCGGTCAGCTCCCAAAAGGGGTTGACCGATTTGCCGCTTTCCTACGCCGGCGGTGAAGGACCAATGGGACCTCCTAATTTGACATTCGAACGGCTTGGATTACGAAATGCCTCCTTGTTGCAGGCCAGATGCTTGGAGTAAGCGCCACACTTTGCTGCTGCAGTCCTTTCCACAATGCTGCTGCCAGCGCCAGATCTGAGGCTTATATCCGAAGCCTGGCCACGGGCAGGGTCCAAGTGGGATTTTCTGTTTTCCAAGTTGACAATTGAACAAGATTTCGTATAATAAATACACAGGATCGACCTCGCCGCGCCTTTGTCTCCCAGGCGTATCATGGCGGGGCCTTTTTTCAGGAAAAACAGGATTGGAATGGAAGGTGGTCTGTTTGCAGGAGCCGGTAATTCAATTTTCTCACGTTTCCATGGAATTTCCCGGGGTGTTGGCCAACGATGACGTGTCCCTGACGGTACATAAGGGGGAAATTTTTTGCCCTGGTGGGGGAGAACGGGGCGGGAAAGAGTACACTCATGAACATTCTCTACGGCATTCACACGCCAACGGGGGGAGCCTCACGGTCAAGGGACAGGAGATTGCCCACTTCAGCCCCAAAGCTGCCATTGAGTTGGGGGTGGGCATGGTCCATCAGCATTTCATGCTGGTGCCCTCCTTCACCGTGGCCCAGAACATTGTTTTAGGCCGGGAGCCCCGGCGTGCTGGGCTTTCTGTGACCGGGCCGCCGCCAGAGAGCAGGTCCGGGCGCTGTCTCAGGAGTATGGCCTGCGGGTGGATCCGGAGGCCAGGGGGGGAGAGCTCAGCGTCGGCCTGCAGCAGCGGGTGGAGATTTTGAAGACCTTGTACCGGGGGCGGACATTCTGATTTTGGACGAGCCTACCGCCGTCCTCACCCCTCAGGAGACCGATGAGCTCTTTGATATCCTCCGGACTATGGTCCGGGAGAAGGGCATGACCGTCATCCTCATTACCCACAAGCTCTATGAGGTCATGGCCATTTCCCACCGGGTGGGGTGATGCGCCAGGGGAAGCTGGTGGGCCTTGCGGAGACGAGGCAGATGACGGAACGCCAGCTGGCCGCCATGATGGTAGGCCGGGAGGTGGTGCATGCTCCCTTCCCCAAGGAGGGAAAGTCCGGCGAGCCCCTCGTCTCTGTGGAAAATTTGGAGGTCCGGGATCACCGGGGCCTACCTGCCGTACGAGGGTGTCTCCTTTCAGGTGCACGCTCACGAGGTCTTGGGCATTGCCGCTGTGGAGGCAACGGACAAAGTGAGCTTTTGGAAGCCATCACCGGTATGCGGCCCATTGCCGCCGGGGAGGTGCAGGTTCAGGGGCGCTCGGTGAAGGGCCTGACCCCGGTCAGATCCGCCGCCTGGGCCTGGCCCATGTGCCTGAGGACCGGCTGGCCACCGGTGTTTCCAGCCCGGCGGATATCACGGAAAATCTGATTATGGGCAGACACAGGAGCCGGGCTCTAACCCGTTTTGGCTTCCACCTGGGAAAAAAGGCCGCCAAGGATTACGCCGGCCGGTTGTTCCGGCAGTATGACATCCGGGCTGCCAGCCTGATGTTCCCGTGGGCAGTCTCTCCGGCGGCAATGTGCAAAAAAGGTGGTCATTGCCCGGGAGTTTTCCTTTGACGCGCCGGTTTTGATCATTTCTCAGCCCACCCGGGGGTGGACATCGGGGCCACCCAGTTCATTCACCGGCATATTATGGACAAGCGGGAGCAGGGCTGCGCCATTTTGCTGTGCTCAGGCAGACCTGGACGAGGTGTTTCGCCTTTCGGACCGGATCATCACCCTGTATGAGGGGGAGATCACCGGCCAGTTCCGGACCGATGCCATTTCCAAAGGAGCTGGGCTGCTATATGACCGGCGCCAGGAGGGAGGAGAGGAGGATGGATTAAAACAAAAGAAGTCCCGGTGGAGCTACCTGGCTGCCCTGGGC
>VOFB01001346.1_pt1 | contig 17810 bp, 18 predicted proteins | sample 5384141 | NCBI WGS metagenome assembly VOFB01 (sample SAMN12384721, study PRJNA508395) | human gut metagenome | isolation source: healthy gut A | host: Homo sapiens | reverse complement strand
GCGATGGACCCCAACTCCGCCGGCAGCCAGTTCTTCATCATGGTGGAGCAGGCCCCGCATTTGGACGGCCAGTACGCCGCCTTCGGCAAGGTCATCGAGGGCATGGAGGTGGCCGACGCCATTGTCTCCGCCAAGCGGGACTGGAATGACAAGCCCCGTGACCCCCAGCGCATGAAGCGGGTCACGGTGGAGACCTTCGGTGTGGACTATCCCGAGCCGGAGAAGTGCTGATTTAATTTTAAGCCTGCGGGGCGGAATGCCCCGCAGGGTTAAAATATGAATCCTCGCCCGGCGGCGCAGCCGCCATCCGAAGCGGAGCCCAGCGCAAGCGGGGCCGGTTCGGTGAGGAGGAGCAAGGGAGCCAGCGTAGCTTTCGCCGCCAGGCGGAAACGGAGCTGAGCAGACTTTGTGACGACGAGGGGGCGTACCGGTTTCGACGGGGACGCGGAAGCAGGAATAGCGGGCGGTGGCGCCTGACCACCTGAAAACGGGCAACTTATAAATTAAAGAACGATAACGATACCGTTCTCGCCGCTGCTTAAATAGCGGCCGTCTGACCCGGGAGGACCACGGCCCGGGAACAGGCGTCGTTTCGTGGTGCACGTGCGCCGGCAAAGCTTTGAACCGGCCATGAACGATGAAGCTCACCTGACCCGTCGGCGTGACGGCTTGCCGGCAGGAAAGGGAACTGGGAGAGCAAGACTCCCAAAATAACCGTCTGCGCCCGGAGAAGTTCCTGGGGAAGCGTTTTCGACGGGAGTTCGACTCTCCCGCCTCCACTCACGTCGGAGCAAAAGCGTCATATCGCTTGCTCCGACTTTTTATGCTTCGCACGAAAAGTCAGAGCGCGTTCATTTTGCTGCTCCTCCTTTCCACCTGCGACCCGCTTCGCGGGGCTCGCAGGTGGTGGGCGGCTGCGGGCGGCTATTTTTTCGTTTCTGGCAGAAATATTGGTTTTAACCGCTTGCAAAAGAAAATGCGGCTTGTTTTGACAAGTCGCATTTTCTGAGTTTCGCGCCCTTTAGTCGCTCCACCCTTCGGGACTTCAAGCCGGGCGGCAAAGCCGCCCCCGGCAACTCACCGCTTTGCACCGAATTCATGCGCCGGCCGGTTGGGCAGTCCTCCTGCCGCCGTTTCGGAATGCCAGACTATCGGTTTTACCCCTTCTCCATACAGCTCGCCGGCCTCCTTTGGGGGCTTTGCCGTCCACCGGCAAGCCGGCACTGGTCCTGCGGCCCCCGTCCTGTTGGGCTCGCGCTTCGATCCTGTGCTGTTTTTCAGGCCGATATCAGGCCCAGATCTCCCAGCCTCTCCTGAAGCACGGCATAGGCGGAGAGCATTTCCAGCACCGGCCCCTCGGGGAGATAGTCCAGCTGGATCAGGGAGATGGGGTGATATACCCTGCTCTGCACCTCCTGCGTCTTCAGCGAAATGGTATTGCAGATCAGATCCAGCCGTCCCTCTCCCTCTGTGGGCTCCAGGAAAAGGAAGAAATAGTCATGGATCAGCCCCTCCTCTGGGATCACGGCCTTTGGAGGCATAGTGACATCCACAACGCACCCATCCCAACTGTCCTGGATGGGAGGCTGCGCCAGCTCATGCATGGTCGTCCCATCAAAACAGATGGCAGTGATGGAGTGGAGGCTGCCATGGCTGACCTGTAGGCGGGTGGAGGGGGCTGGGATGGACATGGACGCCCCATCTTTTGGATCTCGTACTGGTAATGGGTGTCTACAGCCTCTAAAGAGTACGACAACGGTTCGGCCCGTCTGGCCCGTTCCGACTCGATGTGTGCCAGGCGCAGCTGGCCCCAGGACAGCACCAGACCCAGTACCGTCCCAAAGATGGTCATATAGGTCCCCAGGATAGTGAGGTAGCTCATGTGCCTGCTGGCCGTTGTTTCGTCTCTCTTCTCTTTTTTCAGATTCATATGCTCAAATACTCCTCCATTCTCAGTCTCAGTCTGTTGTAAGTTCGATAGGTGTGATCCCTGCTCCAGCGGCGGTATGTCCGGATCTCGTCAATGGTATCTCCAGCCATCAAGTCGTAGGCCATAAGACGGGTATCCCGGGACTTTATACGGTGTAGAAAGTCATGGAGGCAGACGCTGTTTTGAAAATCACCGTGGGGCATGGACAGCAGCTCGAGCCGTGGGACTGGGATCTCCGGACTCACCGGGATATCCAGGGACTCCTGCTCATAGAGCCAGAAATCGAGGTCTCGTTTCTCCTGAAGGAGGGCCTCCCGAATGATAAGGTAAGCCCTTTTCCAACCCGAAATGCCGTCCCCGCAGAACGCGAAGGGGGCGTCCCGGTAGACTGAGAGAAATGCCTCCCCGCGCACTGGGTGCAGATCCCTGATCCCCTGGGGGAGCCCTATGGACCGGCAGATATCTTTAATAAATCCATCGATCAGCCGGCGTTCCCGGGGCAAAAAATCTCGTTTTTTACGTTTCATCTGCTCCTCCTCGCCGCAGATCTTCGGACTTTCTTGGGCTGATCCAGCGCAGAGAGGGCCGGGGGTTCGGGCAGGTCCCGACAGCAGCCGATCCAGGCCCGCCGCTCCTGGCACCACTCCATCGTGTAAAGGGCAGGCAGGAGATCCCCTTTGCTTCCAGGTACTGTTTGAAGTCAAGATGGAGCACATTTCCTCCTTTGGCGGAAAAACAGATGTTGGGCGTCTCCTCGGAGCACAGGAGCAAGTAGCGGCCGTCTGGGCTAGTCTTTGCACGAAATTCTCTCTGTGCACCCACCCCTCTTTTCAAGGCTCCGTTCATCGAGACCATTCCCTTTTCTGTAATGGAGATCCGGGGACATCATAATGCCGGCGCAGTGGCGGGATGTCCTCCAGTGCCTCAAAATCCAGCTCTGAGAAGTTCATAAGGTTTTACCCCCTTTTAAATATACGATATGGAAAATTATAGTGGGGTGCAATATAAAAGGAAAGAGTCAAGTCATACGATTATTTTCGACAGTTTTCCCTTAAATGTGTGCATATTCTATGAATAATTATAAGCTATATTGGCGTATACTTAAAGTTTAACTATTTTTTATGCATCTTGTTCAAACGGGGCGTATCTTGCGGGGACGGGTCCCAGGGACGCCCGGAGGGCCCTTCCCTTTAGAAGCGGGTATCCCGGCACATGCCCAAAACCTTCCCCTTAGGGGGAAGGTTTCATGGCGAAGCCGTGACAGATGATGGGGTGTTCTTCCGTCTTTCCCAGACCCCCGGTACGGGAGTCACCGAGCGGAGCTCTCCTGGACCTGACCGGCACGGCAAGGCAAGGTTTTCGCACTGACCAGCGTCTCACACCGCTGCCGCCATCGGGCCGCCTCTCTCAATACCGGGGCTTCCGCACAGGCGGGGCAGAAATGGGCGCAGTTCCGCTTCACTTCCATAATTTGTATTGAAACGTCTCACAAAACAGCTTTTCCCTCCGGTTTTGAGCGGGTCCGGATCTGCCGGGCCCAGTCAGGACAGGAGGGATTTTTTATGGCAAGCGGACAGACTCAGTATTATGGGCTCTCCCAGTGGGAGGCCGTGGACAAGGTGGAGCGGGTGGACTTCAACTCCGACAACGCCAGGGTGGACGAGGCGCTCCACGCCCTGGCGGAAGGGGCTGTGTGGGAAAAAATTGGGGAGACAAGGGCAGGTATCCCACAAATGTCCCTCTCTATCCACGTCCCCAGCATTGGCCGCTACCGATCACTGCAGCTGATTTTTCAGGCGTCCATGGCCAAGGGACAGGATCTGATCCTGCTGGCGTCCCCGGGGGATAATTCCAATTACATCACCCTGACGGAAAGTGGGACCGTCTCCGTCACCTCCAAGCAGTTCACGCTGCTTCAGACTACAGGGAAGGAGGGGGAACTGCGACGCTGTTTCCCTTTGGGCGAGACAGCAGCGTAGGCATCTGCATCAACAGCATCTCCCGGGAGGGGAGCACCTTTCGGTCCATCCGCTCTATGGGCTGCAACCCCTCCATTCTCTGGACCTCCATTCGCCAGCTCTTCGTTCTGGGAAGCGGTTCGTCCACCGTGGATGCGGGGTCCCAGATCAGACTTTACGGTCTGAGGTAAGAAAAGGCACCCCCGGATGATTCCGGGGGGTGGGAGAGATCATCTCTCAGGAAGATTAAGTTCCAGCGTTGTAGGTGATCTCCAGGGTATCAGAACTGCTGAGCGCATCGAAGACGATCTTGATCTCAGCATCTTTGATGGCCCCATCCTCAAAGGTGAAGGAGCCGTCGTTTTCGTCAGTTCCGACTTTGCTGCTCGCGATGTATTCAACTGTGGTGGGGTCGGCCGTCAGCTTATCATCGCTGTTCGCAGCGGTGAACCCGGTCCCGTCTACGGTAACCACAGCGCTGATCTCATCATCGCCGGTCACATAGACCGTGCCGGAGGCCTCTCTGCCATTCACGAACCAGGTCAGGCTCATGCCGGTAGAAGCGACATCCTTGATATCCGCCTTCAGCTCAGCGGCAAAGACCTCTGTGACCTCGATATCCCCGGTGACCTCCCCGGCGGGGATGGTCAGGAAGTGCCCTGGGCCTCTTCGTGCTCAGCATAGACCTCGCCACCAATGGTGATCCGATAGAACTTTCCGTTGGTCACACCGTTCAGAGTGGCCTCCTTGCCGGCCTCGACATAATTCTCGGTAGCTACTCCGCCGGTGACAGCCACATAGCCGGACACATATTCCTCACCGTCAGCGAAGTTGGAGGTGGAGGTATAGGCAACATAGGTGGTGCCATCCTTCAGCCAGCCGGTGCCCTTGCCGTTGTTGGGCAGGGTCTTCTGCTGACCGACAGCCTTGAAGAACTGAGGCTCACCATCCACAGTGACAGTCACACTGTAGCCCTTCTCGATCACATAGCCGTTGGCGTCGATGGTGACGGTCTTGGCATAGCTCACGGTGCCGTCAGGCGCGGTGATCTTCATGTTGTTGGACTCAGTGATGGTGGCGGCGGCGTTGGCCAGGATCTTCTCCTCCCCATCAATGGTCACGATATAGCCCCTCGGTCACAGCACTCTGGCTGTCGAAGGTGAAGGCAGGCGCCTTGTAGCCGCCCTTGGTCACTGCGAAGGTGTACTTTGCCGGCGGCATCGACGGAGGAGTTGGCGTCGTCGATCACGAAGCCCTTGTCGGTGATATACTTGCGGACGGCGGCCAGAGCCTCATCCAGGGTGGGCTTGTCGCCCTGATAGGCCACGCCCAGGGCCTGAGCGTCATAATTCTCGTCCACGATGCCCACGGTCCCTTGGCCTGAGCCACGGGCTTGGTGGTCACGGTGACGGTCAGGTTCTTGGTGACATTGTTGATGGTGTAAACACCATTGCTGGCAGTCAGGACCTCGTCGCCCAGCTTCACAGACACCAGCTCATAGCCGGAGGTGATGTTGAGCTTGAACTTTACGTCCTGATTGTCGTTGACCTTGATCTTGTTGCCATCAACGACCTCGAACTTGCCCTCCTCCTTGACAACGGTGAAACCGTCGCCGTTGAAGGTGATGGTGTTGTCATAGGTGGGGATCTCTTTCTTCAGGACGTACACCAGATCGGCGGTCTTGCCGTCGTCGGACTTGTTCGCCACATAGACGGTGGTGGTGTAGTCCTCGTCGGCCTTCATATCCTTCAGATCAGTGGCCTTGAGACATCGGGGCTCTGGTAATCCACGCCATTGGTCTTCAGGTCATAGGTGACGACCACGACCACGCTGTCGCTGTTGGTGACATACTGAACATCCTTCGGGACGCCGCCCACAGTCTCAGTCAGGTAGAAGCTGCGGCTGCCCACGGACTTGACGGCGCTGAACTGGCTCTCCGCGATGGGCTCGACGGAGGTCACCACATTCTCGCCGTTGGTCTTCAGGACCTTGTAAAGCCCCTTGGCGTTCACAGGATCATGGCCGGTCTGGCTGAAGACCAGGGTCTGCTTCTCGCCGTCCACATAGACCTCGTGCTGCTTGTAGTTCTTATTCTTGTCATAGGTCTCATAGTCGGTGGTAGCGGCATAGAAGTAGGTGTCGTTGCTGTTGCTGGCCTCGCCGGAGTAGATAAACACCACGTCCAGCACGCCATCGTTCTCACGGGTATCGATGACCCAGAACTTCACGTCCTCGTCGTTGGAATCGACCTTCTTATAATCGGGAACATTCTCAAAGCCAGTGTAGATGGTATTCTCATCCACATCAACAAAGACAGTGTCCTTGTCCACAATGTAGGTCGTGCCATTGGCGGTGATGTAGGCCGCGTCATTGATGATCTCGGCGCCTGCGCCGGTCACATTGGAGGCCACATCCTTGTAGTTCTTGTACAGGCTGTTCTGGTTCTCGCGGTCCGCCTGGTCATCCATGTCCAGGATGGGGCGCAGAGTGTAGACATCGTCGTCCACGGAATAGGCATACACGCCGCCCACCAGGCCGCCATTGTTGTACGCCTTCTCCACGTCGGCCACGTTCATTTCGGTGCCATTGACCCATTCGTTGTCAATGGTGACCTTCTTCTCGGTGCCGTCGGTGAAGACGACCTTGGCGGTCGATGGTCTTCAGGTAGCGTCTACGCAGCGTCCACATACAGATAGTTGGCATAGTAGTCATCCATCGCCAGGAAGCCGATGACATAGCCGTTGGGGTCCAGATACAGACGGTAGGCAATATCGAGAGTGGGATGCTCCTCATTGATGTCATCCAGATCAGAGGCGGTGTACTTGGAATAGGTGTGCTTGCTGCCATCGTCCAGCTTGACATAGCTGCCCTTGTCCTCATCCTCGGGCTCAGAAGTCCTTGGCGACATAGGTCACGCTGCCTTCAGCGGTGGCGGGATCAGCGATGGAAGCGACGAAGGAGTCATCATCGTCGTTCACGTCCACGGTAATGACCACATAGTCGCCCTTGGCAAAGCCGTCGGCGATGATGGTGCGCTCGTCGATGGGGTTGGTCATGGTCTTGTTGCTGAGCACGCGGACCGTGTTTTCGCCGTCCTTGACCTTGGTGACCTCGGCCATGTAGTGGTTGATCATGACCACGGTGACGGTCTCGTTCACATCATCCACATAGATCTCGGTGGTAGCGCCCTTGGCAGTGTAGGTGTAGTCGGTGTCCTTGTCGTTGTCAGGGAGCGCAGGATCATCGCCGGCCTGCTCAGCGCCGTCCACATAGATGTTCCAGGCGTAATCATCCACCACGCTCTTGCCAACAGCCTTGTAGATCACGTTCTCCTTGGTATTGGCGGTGTAGGTGAAGTCGGGGGTGTCGGCCACAGTGATGATCTCATCATCGGAGGTCATCTTCACCCGCTCGGGGATCAGGGAGCCGTCCTCATTCAGAACGCCTTCCTTGTTGCCCTCGCCGGAGGGGTTGCCGTCCATCCGATAGGAGCCGATGCCCCAGGTGGTGCCGGGACGGCCGTAATCGGTGTTCTCGTTGGTCTTGTAGACCAGGTCGAAGTTCTTGTAGCCCAGGGTATCGGTGTAGTAGAAGGTCAGGGAGTAGATGATACCCTTGTTCTCGTTGTAGTACACGCCCAGCAGCTCGTTGTACTGGACGGGCACAGCCTTGGTCAGGGCGTTGAACACCAGCTCAGCCACGTTGTCGCGGGTCAGACCCTCGTTGGCGGTCAGCTTCAGGTCGCCATACAGGCCCAGAGCGGTGCCCTTGGCGGTGGCGGCCAGCATCCAGTTGTCGCCGAAGTCAGCGGCGTTCTGGAAATAGCCTAGTGCGCGGCACAGCATCAGCACGGCCTGCGCGGTGGTCACGGTGGCGTTGGGGTCAAACTTGCCCTCGCCCACGCCGGCCACGATGCCCAGGCTGGAGCACAGGTTCACATAGCCCTGCGCCCAGGCGGGGACGTCGGTGAACACATTGGTCTCCGCGAACTGGTTGACGTTCACGCCGGCGCCGTACAGCATGGTGCTGATGATAACGGCCATCTCGGCGCGGGTGACTACGTTCTTGGGGGCCGAAGGACCCGTCCTCGTAGCCGTCAAAGAGGCCGATGGCAGAGGTGACCGCCACGGCGTCCTTGTTGACGATTTCAGCGTTGTCGCTGAAGTCGTCAAGGCCCTTAGCGCTGGAACCCACGACCATCATGCCCAGGAGCATAACGGAAGCCAGAGCCAGGCTGAGAGCACGCTTCAGGTTTCTCATTGGATATTCCTCCTTTTTATATTGACAAAAGTCGCTGTTTTCTGACAAACCGGGCCTTTTCCAGAACATTTTGGCCCACTATGCCTGTACAACACTTCTGACACAGGAGGAATTGGTTATAAAAAGGGGAAGATTAATGGAAAAATCCATAAGATTCTACCCCAAAAGTTTCCCTGGTAGACATTTGGTAGACACATGAAAACAGAAGGGGCGGCGAGGTCCTGAAACTCCAGGCCCCGCCGCCCTTTTTTGGTAGACTTTTGGTAGACATTTTTTATTTTTAACGCTAAGAGACTGAAAAAATATTTGCCGCCCCTCAAAAACTATTGACATTTTTACGATAGCATGATAAGCTAGATAAGCTTCAAGCGGAGAGCGGAAAAGCGCCGGAGTGGCGGAATTGGCAGACGCCCGGGACTTAAAATCCCGTGGGAGAGATCCCGTGCCGGTTCGATCCCGGTCTCCGGTACCAATATCGCGGGGTAGAGCAGTTTGGTAGCTCGTCGGGCTCATAACCCGGAGGTCAGTGGTTCAAATCCACTCCCCGCAACCAAAATGAATGGACCCCGCTTCTCGAACTGTTTTATCGAAAAGCGGGGTTCTCTGTTGTAAAAAAGCCTTGACATATCAAGGCTTTCGTTTTTATATAGATTTCTGATATGAATCAAAACTTGTCAAACGCAAATACAAAACTTTTACGGTTCACTGTTAGTTGAACAGGACTTTTTGATATGAGACAAGTAATAAGCCTCCTCAAAGGCTTGCGGTGTTTGGTATCTCAGAGTTAGATAGGGACGCACCTCATTGTAAAACGTAATGTATTCTGCAACACATCTGCAAAAATGTTTTTCTGATGTGTATTCTCGGCGATAGGCTTCTTCACGCTTAAAGGAAGAAAAGAACGCTTCAGCCACCGCATTATCCAATGGCCGCCCGCTGGCCGAAAAGGACTGCTTGGCTCCGCACCGCTGTAAAAGTTCAGAAAATGTCTTAGATATGTATTGTGAGCCTCTATCACTATGGAAGGTCAGGTTGTCAGGCCGGCCTCGCTCTTCAACTGTTTGCCGAAATGTTAATGTAGCCAACCGTGTGCTCATGTGGCGAGATACCTTATACCCAATCACCTTGCGGGAATAAAGGTCCAGGATCACACAGATATACCCAATAGCTTTTGACTTTAAAATATGTAAGGTCACTTACCCAGATTTGATTTGGTCGACTTGCTGTGAACACCCGTTCCAGCAAGTTTTGTTTTTGCCGTTGCTGCTTTGCCTTATATAATTTCTTAGCATCGGTACGAACACTGTGCAGATCCAGTTCCTGCATAATGGCAGAGACTCGCTTAGCACTGACACGGATTCCGCTTTCTGCCAATATCATACGGATTTTTGATGCACCGAATCTTTGATCATTGTCATCAAATACCTGCTTCACTTTTAATTCGAGCTGTTTCTGTTCCTCCTGATATTTACTTCGGTCTGCACGACGGAAAATGTGGTTATAGAAGGTTCCCCTTGCAACGCCCAGAGCGTCGCATAGCTCATGTACACTAAAAGAGGTTGTCCGGTTGATGATAGAGATGCTCCAGTGTAGCAAGCCGTTTTTGAAGCGGCACGGCTGGGATAAAGCCGGACAACCGAATCACATCTATCATATGTTCCAGCTTTGGAAGCTGACGTGAAATAGCATCAAATTCTTTAGGCGTGTATGATCTCTGCGGAGTCGTGATGGAGCAAAACTGCTTTCGCCAGTGGTACAGTGTGCTTTGAGCAATATGTAACTCTTGGCACAGAGATTGAATGGACTCACCGTTTTTCATAGCGGCGGATAGCTTTGATTTTGAACTCCAGCGGGTAGGTGTACGGCATAGGTTCGACCTCCTTTGTATATGAACCTATTATAGCAATTGCGAAAAATAGTTCTAAGAGATATAATATAAACAAATATAAACAAGTATTTTTTAACACCTTTGACCCTTTAAGGGAGGGATTTGTCTGTTCACAAAAAAAGTCTTAGCTGTATTGGAGGAGCTACGAGATATAAGACATGACAATAAATATGTAGTATTATCTCAATTAAAAGATGCGGCTGAAAAAGCATCCAACGAGCAAGATAAAGCTGCCCTTACAATCATCGGAGGCGCTCTTTCACTGGGGTATAATCACTCTGAATGCAATTACCGTCCGCTGATTCAATTATCTGATGGTCATCGTTCGTATGCAATGGAGGACATTGATTCGGGGGCCATTGAGATACTTAAAGAGGCAGTTAATGTGATATCTCCAGATTGGATGCGGGCGCAATTATCAGATATCATATGGATTCAAACATCTGACCACAGCTATGCAGAATGTGCCACAAGAGAATACATCTCAGTGTTTGAAAATGTTTTTGATGCAGAGAATTGGGTGGGTTGCTTTGAGGCTATTCAACATGCTTATGATATTTCCATTAGGTTAGGGAAAAAATCTACTTCGTTTTTGCAAGTGCGAGAAACCATTAATTCTGCGCTTAAAAAATGCACGGAAATGATCCGTTGTTTCTGTCCATAAAGCTCATTGAGCTTTCGTACAATGATGCCGAATCAGACGAGCAAACATTATATCTGTTTCTTGCTCAGAAGATATATCAGCACAACAAATCTTACGCAGACGAAAAACATATCCATATTACAGAGGCATCTTTCCAATTATTATGCCGACTTCTAAAAAGAACGAAGCGCACAACGGAACTTCAATTGGCGTCTACTGAAATGGCACAATATTATGCGATGCGCGGCAAACAACTGGCAAACGGAGATCCTTCCAGAATACACCGCGCAATAGATTTGCTCCAAAAAGCCTGTAGGCTATACAACAAATCCACAGACAGACAAACAGTTTTGGATTTAAGGGCCTGTATTAGTGAGTATCAGCATAGAGCTTTGTCAAATATGGCATCAATTCCCTTTGAATTTGATGCAAAACCAATTAATACCCGTATTTCTCAATTATTTGAGGAGCTGTCATTAAGGAAACAATTGTTCAATTTGGTTTGGTATCCATGATCCATAGAAAAGAGGATGTGAAAAAGCAGATCTTGGATAATCAACATAAGTTTTTATCAACATCCCTCTTTACAAATAAGAAACTAAATGATGAAGGGCATACCATCGAAGTGATTCCGCCGCTTGATTTACAAAACCCAGAAGGTGATCCAGAGACACTATTCAAACACATGGTAAAATATGTGTCAGAGAGCAGAAACTTGGATGAAACTATTTGCCTTCAATTTGCATATGGTTTCGTCAAAAATGCAGGGCAAGTATCTCTTGATGATCTTTCCTTTTTAACAGAAAAGAATGCAGTAATACCCAGCGGAAGAAATGAGATCATAAAATTCGGACTTTATTGGGGGTTGAGCGGAAAACTTTATGCGGCAATGCATATTTTGCTTCCGCAAATGGAACATATTATCCGCAATCTGGTTGCATTATGTGGCGATACTGTTTCGTTTATAAAAAGATGGCTGTGAGGAATATAAGCCTCTTTCACAATTATTTAAGTCAGATAAATTGCATGAATGCTATGATGAAGATATAATTTTTACTTTTCAGTCCATTATGGACGAACGTGCTGGTGCAAATCTTCGAAATATAAATGCACATGGGCTTATGGGGCCAAGCATTGGTAATGGTGGTGCTACCTTGTGCTTCTTGAGCCTTATAATAAAATTTCTCTCACTGTATTCAGTCGAGGCTAACAGAATAATGAAAAAACTTAGCAGTAAGCGAAAAGAAATAGAAACTCAAGAGCAATAAAACCCTTGATTCTTCTCATTCTTTATTCCGTTCTTTAGAGTTTGAATGCTCAGGATTGGCAGGGCTGTCCATGTGTAACCTTTCGCCGCAATACAGCAGGAAAAATCATGGCGCATAAGTGACACCAACCAGCAAGTCAGTTGTATGTGGTCACGGAAGAGCTAAAATGCTTGAGAGGTTTGGAATTGTTACCCCCTGCCAGAAATCCGCTGGAATCACCTGATTCCAGCGGATTATTTTTGTTTTCTGTAACTTTTTCGTGAGGTTTATTTGTGGCTTTTAAATCTGACCCAGATTCTGACCCATACGGGAATTTTTCCGGACTGGAGAGGGCTATAAACTGCCGGAGAGGACATGTTCCATGGCTTTCGCCGCCTGCCGCTGGGCCGAGGTGGTCACATGGGCGTAGGTGTCCAGAGTGAACCCGGCGCTGTAGTGGCCCAGCATGCCGGAGACGGTTTTCACATCCACTCCGTTTTTGTAGGGCCAGGGTTGCGAAAGTGTGCCTCAAATCGTGGAACCGGACCCGGGGCAGTCCCGCCCGTCTCAGCACCCGGTGGAGCATATGGAGGACGCTGTCTGGCGATATGGGGCCGCCTGTGGGACCTGGGAATACCCAAGGACTTGACCCGACTTTCTTTTTTGCTGATCCAGAACGTCTATTGTATCCTTTGCCAGAGGCAGGGTGCGGTAGGCGTTTTTGTTTTCAGGGGCGTCTACTACTTCCCCATTGATGCGGGCGATCTGCCGCCGTACCCGGAGGTCACCCCGTTCCAAATCAAGGTCCTCCCACTTGAGGCCCAGCAGCTCTCCCCCGCCGCAGGCCGGTGGCCAGCTCCACGTAGTAGAGCTCGAATACACCGCTTCTCTTTCGCCTCCCGCAGGAAGGAGGCCAACTGCTCCACCGGCAGGGTTTTCATCTCTCTGTGCTCCACCTTAGGCAGGGCGCAGCCTTGCCCGTTGGGTCGGAGAGAAATCAGTTTCTGTTCCTTGGCCAGCTTCATCGCCGAGGCGATGATCTGGTGGAGATTCCGTACGGTCTTTGGACTCAGGCCCTTGCTCTGTTTTTTGCTTTCAATCCGTTCTACTCTGCCGCTGCTGAGCAGTTTCTTATAAATTTCTGTAAAATCCAGGGAGTTTACTCAGCGGGATCTTGCCGATGTCGGGCTTGATGTGATTGTCAATGTAGCCCCGGTAGGTTTGGTGGGACGAGGACGGACTTTCACTTTGGCGTAATTCTCGAACCAGACGTCCATCCACTCCCCCACGGTGTATTTCTTGGCTTTTGTCTGATCTACGATCTTTGCTTCCTCAATAGCCTGCTTCAGTTTGGCTCTGGCCTCCGCCTGGGTCCGACCTAGGACGTTCCGGTAGATAGCCTTGCCCGTCTCCGGGTCGTGACCGGCGGTATACCGGCCCTCCCAGCGGCCGTCCCGTTTTCGGAGCTTTCCCTCCCCGTTGGCTCTGCGTTTTGCCATGTTATGCCGCCTCCTCTGCAACGACATACAATACCACAGAAACAGAAAATGGCCAGGCGCACAGTGCAGAGTTATCAAACAATTCACATTTCCCGGTTTCTGTCCTTTTCTTTGTTAAGCGTCGCATTTTCCGATTTGGGGAAGAGCCTCTATCTTTGTTTCATGCGGTGCAATTCCTGAGGTGGGTGGGATCCCATCCAAAAAGTAAGCTCATCATGGAGGAGGAGACTTGATTGACCCCTGTTTTTTGTTGCGGCAGTATGAGTTCGGGAATCGTGACCCCAGAAATGACAGCACTGCCCGGATTTTGACCCCACTTTTGATACACCGCAAAACCCCCGCAACTGCCCGCACTGCGGGACGTGACTGGCCGGAGGCGCCATCGGCGACCCCGGCCTTTATCCTGCTTTTTCTTTTCGTCCTCCGAAAAGTGGCCGGAAGACGACGAATCCCTCTCCGCATTCTCGGGAACAGCGGCCAAAATCCGGTCTGGAGACTTTGGGAGGGGTAGGAATCCTGCCTCTTCCGTGATTGGGCCACACAGGGGCTCACACGGCCCAGACAGGGGCTGTTCTTGTATTTGTTCTCACTCCATTTGACGCAGAGCGGTTCCTCTTTGTCAACGGCATCTCAATCCCGGCAATCGCAGAACCGATTTTCTTCTCTCTGTCATTCGGCCTCTGGTCGCAAAGTGGGTCCGGGCTTCTGCCCGCAACAAGGCGTCCGGCTGCCGCTCGCGGCAAGCCAGACGCTCTGCTTGCCCCACCCAAGGGTGGGTAAAATCGTTCTCCCGACCCGCTCCTGAAAACGGTTTCAAGTGGTGTTCCACACTGCGGTGAGTTGTGGATACGGATTTATCCTTGCGCTAAATTTGACTGCCCCTACACGCAGTTGCCTCATATCGGCCAGCGCAGTGGGATTTCATTTCGAACCGGAGAACTGCATTTTAGAGATGAGTATTTTCGGCACAAAACTATAAATCTATAGCCTTAACTCTCTTAAAACTCTCTAAGTTCTCCCGGAAAAAGAAAATTTATAAAAAGGATATCAACTTATGACAGCTTTGAATTCAAGGGCGACGAATACCAAACGCTTGCATTCTGCGGTACAATGTGCTGGGACTGATGCCCAATTCCTTGGTGTCTTTGCCTGGTTCCAGCTGTTGCGCTCCAATGCCTCTCGGATGAGTTCCTCCTGAGGCTTGCCATGGAGGCACGAGCTGGATGGCCCTGCTGCTCTGCCGCTGCACCGGTTGTTATGCTCTCGGACATACGTACTGCGTGGACGGCAGCGCCTAAATCCAGCACGGGACCCCTTGCACAGTACCATGGCGCGCTCTACCAGGTTGGAGAGTTGCCGGATGTTCCCCGGGTAGGGGAGTGAGGCGAGGTATTGGATTGCCGCCGGCTCTGCATCCTGAACCTGGAGTCCTAGTTCCCGGCTTTTTTTCCCGGAGAAAATGCTGAATCAGAAGGTGAATATCATCCCCACGTTCCTTCAGCGAGGGAAGACGCATGGTAAGTACGCTGATTCGATAGTAGAGGTCCTCTCGGAATTTTTTTCTGCTCCACCATGGCTTTCAAGTCCTTGTTGGTCGCTGCGATGACGCGGATATCCACCGGAATCACTTTGAGACTGCCCACGGGCATGACTTCATGTTCCTGCAGGACGCGGAGAAACCGCGCCTGTACGGAGAGAGGCATCTCGCTGACCTCATCCAAAAAGACGGTCCCCTGGTGCCCTTGTACGAATAGCCCCTGTTTCCCGTTGCTCAGTGCCCCGGTGAAGGCGCCTTTCTCATAGCCGAACAGCTCGCTCTCGATCAAATTTTCCGGCAGAGCGGCGCAGTTGATGACGACAAAGGGGCCGTTTTGCGTTGACTTGCGTTGTGAATACTCTGGACGAACATCTCCTTGCCTGTTCCCGATTGGCCGTAAATCAGAATAGGGCTATCCACGCGGGCATACTGCTGGGCTGTGCGGATACAGTCTGTCAGGGCAGGGCTCTCCCCCACAATGTCCCGAAAGGAGATGGCGGCAGTACGGTGGTGCTTCAGCAGTTGGCGGCGCACCTGCTGCTCTGTGTCCTGCAGCTTTTCCACTGGCGTCAGAGTTAAAATAGCAGATTTAAAGATGGCGTGGACAAAGACCGGGCGCCCCTCCAGGACAAAAAGTTTTCCATTAATTTCTAGCGTTTTGGCATAAAATGCCTCGAAAGACTGGAGAAGGCGCTGGAGCTCTGGGCAGTACAGGGCAGTTTCCTGGACGGACATACTGCTGATGGTCCGGGGATCAATGGAGAGGATATCCGAGGCTGGCCGGTTCATCCTCTGAATTTTTCCGTCCCGGTCCAGGGCCACGATGCCCTCGGCAATATTGTCCTGAATGGTGTTCAAAATTTCCCGCATGTTCCTGCCGCTCTTCCAAGGCGTGGAGGTTGTGCTCAGCCAGCCGTACCGCGGAGAGAATGTCCGACTCGTCATAGGGGACATTTTCCACGCGGATCCCATATTTTCGGCATATGGATTTACAACACCGGCGCCGATGACCGTGCGGAACCCCTCTGCATCTACCTTCTGCAGGACTGCCTCCAGCTCCTCCTGCCGTTGATACGGAAAATAGGAGACAGCATTTCCATAGCTTCTGCACAGCCTCTGAATGGTGGGACTGTCTGTCTCACGCCAAACGATGGCTGTCCGGTCTGAAAAAGCGGAGTGTGTTTTGGATCACCTCCGCAAACGGAATTTTACTGCGGCGGATGGTGACCACAGAGAGGTCCAGACAGTTCAGGAGTTTTCCTGCATATACATCCCCGGTAATCAAAATTTCAGTTCCTTGCTGAACGGCGGTCCAGAAAAGAGAAAAATTCCTCTTCCTCTCAATCTCGTATACGGGATAGAAGAGCGCATTCTGCCGTAGCACCTTCCTGGTTTGATACACAGTGATAATTTCTTCGCAGGGCAAACAGTATTTTTATCGTTCATATTTCCTCCATATGGTCAAAAATGAATTAGAAAATTTCAATTATTTCATTCTTGCGAGCCCTGTTTCTAGTTTACCCCGGCAATGCCTGTGAGGCAAGATATTTTTTCCCTTGATTTATCAGTGTTTTTTTCATGCTGATGTTTTTTCTATGCGGTTTGACAGGTTGGCACGGAATTTGCTTTCATATGGGACAACAGCCCGTGACCGGGGTTTTCTGGGTGCGGTCTCGGGAAAAACGGAAAGGAGAAAATTTTTATGAGCTATGCAATCCTAGGGTATCTGATGATTGCGCTGATCGTGGTGCTGCTTCTGACCAACAAGGCGACGCCGATTACCGCCTTCGTCATAATCCCCCCCCATCGTCGCGTTGGTGGCGGGGTACTCCATTGAGGAGGTCAATGGCTTTATTCAAGCTGGCGTATCCTCCTCCATGGGCACCGCGCTACTGGCCCTATTGTCCATCATTTTCTTCAGTATTATGACGGAACAGGGCCTGTTTGACCCATTTGTAAATTTCCTGGTCTCCAAGGCGGGAAACAACGTGGCCGTGATTACCGTCATCTCCCGCCATTGTGGCCCACTTCTCCCATCTGGATACCGGCACTACCAGCACATTGCTGGTTTACAATTCCCTCCATGCTGCCCATTTACCGGCGCTTAGGGATTGACCGGAAGTACCTGTACCTGGTCATTGTTCAGGCCATCGGCGTGATGAACCTGCTTCCCTGGGGCGGGGCGATCACCCGCTCCTGCGCGGTGACCGGTATGGATCCGGCCACCATCACGGTGGCTGTGGCGCCCTGTCTGGTGGCTGGATTTGCCTATAACATGGTCACCGCCTGGATTTACGGCAAGCGGGCCCAGAAGAAAATCGCCGCTGGCATTCTGGATACCGGCGAGGGCGCGGACAGCGGCGATGTGGGCCTGGTGGTGGAGGAGAACCGGGACACCAAGCTGAACCTGAAGTATTGGATCAACCTGGCCTGGACCCTGATCATCGTCGCTATGCTGTTCTTGGCCACCGAAATTTCTGGCTACATCACCTTCTTCATTGCGGTGGTGGGTGCCCTAGTCATCAACTATCGCTCGGTAAAAGAGTGGAATGCGATCATTGACAAGTATGCCAAAAACGCCCTGCGCACCTCCCCTGGTGATGTTTGCCGCCGGCTTCTTCGCCGGGATTCTGAATAACAGCGACATGCTCTCCAATATGTCCAATGTAGTCACCAGCCTGATTCCCGCCGGTATGGCGCCCCTGTTTGCGATTATCTGTGGTGTTATCGCTTTCGTGTTCTCCATCCTGCTGGGTGCAGATGGCTTCCACTACGGCATGATGCCCCTGCTGATCAGTGCAGGTGCCACCTTCGGCTTTGCTCCTGCCGGCCTGGTGTACGTAATGTG
>VOFB01001507.1_pt1 | contig 17814 bp, 23 predicted proteins | sample 5384141 | NCBI WGS metagenome assembly VOFB01 (sample SAMN12384721, study PRJNA508395) | human gut metagenome | isolation source: healthy gut A | host: Homo sapiens | reverse complement strand
GACTCTTCGCGAACAACACGTTCCAAACCACTCCACGCTCACGCTTGAGCCCGGAGCATCATCAGACACCGACATCATTTACGATGACGTCGTAGAGGCAGTAGGCGCCAGCGTACAGCACGTATACCGCCCTTGGACCAGCGACCACACCACATTCACGTCACTTGTCATCGGCCTCGGCATGCTTGTTATCAGCGCCGGATGGATCGCGCTTTTCCCCGCATCCATATGGGCATCGGTTCTCGCATTTGGATTCAGCGCAATACTTCTAGCGCTCACAGCCGCATTATGCGGCAAAAACCTGCTCGTGCAATCAACCGCAATCGGACTCATCGCCAGCATTTTTACTGCGATTGGCGGATATCAACTCGTCAACCTGCTCGCAGGCAAACAGCCACTGCATGCCCTGCCACTTCTTGGAGCGAGCCTGGGACTCGCCGCCGCAGGCATACTCATGAGTCTCGCCGCATCCAAAACACGCCCATACAGTTATATTCCCATTTTGATAGGTGCCATCTGCGCCATACCAAGCGTCCTCAGCACACTCATGCCGCAGCAGATGGGGCATATCTGGATCCTCACATCAGCCGTAACCGCACTCACCGCGACGCCCTGCCTTGGATGTGTCTGTCTTTTGCAAGAATCAGCGTAGACAGTCCGCATAGCGAATCGGAAATCTTCGCGCTTCCTAACGACATTGACTACCAAGACATCAAACGTAGATATATAGCAGGCTCGACCATGCTCTTCATCGGACGAATCTGCGTCGCCGCGCTGCTGCTCATAGCGGCACCGCTCCTCAACACGTTGGACACGCCACTCGGGTCAGCATTATGCCTCGCCGCATTCCTCGGCATGCTGCTCGATTCCAGGCAGATCTATACGTTCCGCGAAATGTGCGTAACCGTAGGTGCCGCAGGCATAGGAATCATCGTGACCGGATCGCTCAGCGTGCAAACGCATCAGGAATTCAGCATTCCGCTGATTCTACTCATGCTCGCATGCGCCTTCGCGACCATACTGTTCACCTATGTCTTACGCAAGCATACTCTATTCGCCACACGCGTGGCGGACGCCGCAGAAACCATATGCATCATGCTTATTTTGCCGCTCGCATACCTGGCAATCACGCTGTAAGGACGCTCATTGCCAACAAGAAAGACCTTGCCGAAGCTCAAAGCTACTCGCGCCGCAGACTTGTCACCGCTTTCAGCAGCGGCATTCCAGACGGCGTGGAACTCACTCCGAAAGAAAAACCAGACTCCCGTAATAGTGGGTGTAGGGCTTACCGTCATAGCAATACTTGTCAGCCTTTTCTACGGCATGGTAAGTCCATCATTGCCAGACGGTTGGGAGAACAACAAGCTCATCGTCGCAAAAACTCAGCGGCACGATATGTCAGTTCAAATGGAACGTTGCACCCCGTCATCAATGCCATCAGCGCACGACTGCTCATTCCGTCATCCGACTTCAAAGTGCTCACGGTAGCCGACGACCAGCTCAAAAACATTCCCATCGGTTCCACCATAGGCATCCTCGGCACGCCAGATTCGCTACCGGAAGAAAACAATCTCATCGCAGGATCCATCAATAGCTGCGTCTCCGACAGCAACATCACAACCACGCTCAGCAACGCTTCGTCTCAAGTCACAGACACGGCAACGGCAATTGTCGCCAATGTGGACGGCATCAGCTACCTCGTCAACGGAAGTCACCGATACCAGCTTCCTCAGGAAGCGACCTTACGAGACGCGTTCCTCAGAGCATTCGGCATTCCCGAAACCGCTTCCACCGACGCAACCGCACAATGGATCAACCTGTTCGAGCAAGGAAGCCCGATCGAACAAATCTCGGTGGACGGAGCAGGCAACAGCATTACCGTCCATGGCGTTGAAGCGCTGGTCGGCAGCGTAGTCATGCAGCAAGGCGATGCCAAGAAAACCAAATATGTGGTTCGTTCCGATGGATCGCTTTCCCCACTCACCGATTTTACCTACGGCCTGTACATCACGGGAAAACGGATGAATTCACACAGCCGAACGTTCTCAGCGCGGCCGACTTCCAATTCTTCTCAAACTCCACCGAATCCGTAATTCCGGAAGATTGGCCCTCCGAAGAGCTATCGGCAACATCCGGAAACGTCTCCGCGTGCGCAATCTACAATTTGGAAACGGCAGGAAGGAAAAAAAGCCGACACTCATGTAAATTTAGCAGTCAAACAAAACAACTCAGCACATAGCGGCACATCCAAAACAAACCCGTCAAGCAATACCAGTTCAACAGTGAAGCTCAAAGGCGGCACCGGAGCATTACTGCAGGCCTCCATCGGCACATCCGACAAAGGCTACATTTTCGCCGTGGATTCCACAGGAACCGCGTATCCTATTGCGAATGCCAACAAAGAAACCCTCAAACGGCTTGGATACGCCAAAAACGACGTGCAAGCCATTCCCCGCGCATGGATAGACCTATTTAGCCAAGGCGTCGAACTATCAGCCCAAGCAGCAGGATCCGCCCAGAAGCAACCAATCCAGCGCATCGCAAACAAACGATGGCGGCAATGCGTCGTCATCAACCGCCGATACAACCACTGACGCAGCCACTAACGCAACGGATGATCCTAACAGGCGCCGCATCGGCAGACGCGCAAGCACAATGCCAAGCCGGCGTCGAAAACTACATCAATGACACTCCTTGGACCAACACGCTCTTCGACTTCGAAACACTGCACCGTCAATCCACGGGCAAAGGCGTAACCGTGGCGGTAATCGACTCCGGAGATGCGGATAATCCACATTTGGCAAACGCCGTAACACCTGGGGTAAGTCATATTTCAGGAGACGCCACCAACGGCATGACCGACATATACTCCCACGGAACCATCATCGCAGGGATCATCGCGGCGCGTGCAGTAGACGGGTCGTCCGTAGAAGGATTCGCCCCAGACGCGACCATACTGCCGATCCGCATATTCGAATCGCTCCACGAAGAAAACGGAAAGCAAACCGGCGGACCAAGCATGGAAGACGTCAGCAAAGCGGTAATCGAAGCCGTGGACCACCATGCGCAAATCATCAATATTTCATTAAGCGACATCACCGATCTTCCTCAAATGAGGCGAGCCGTGGATTACGCAGAATCACATGGCAGTCTCATCATCTCCAGCGCAGGAAACCGGCTCACGTCAGCCAGCACCAAGGACGGACGACGATTCCCCGCAGCCTACAGCCAAGTCGTAGGAGTCACCGCCGTGGATACGGATTTGAATATCACCGACGATTCCGTCCACGGCACCCAAGTGGACATCGCGGCCCCGGCGCATACGTTGCCTCAACCGTCCCCGGCGGCGTGGACTGCCTTTACGCCACCGACGCAGCCTCAACAAGCTTCGCGACCGCATATGTAAGCGGCGCGGCAGCCCTCATCGCCTCACAATATCCGAATGAAACACCCGCACAATGGCGGCAACGACTGCTCGTTTCAGCGAATCGACCAAATTCCGACCAGCGAGACAACAACATTGGATGGGGACTGGTGGACCCACAAACCGCGCTGAACATAGCGCTTTCCGACAGTCTTCGAGGCCCGACTTCAACAGGTGGCATGCACGCCCAGAATAATGCCGAAACGTCCATGAAACCGCTTGTATTGCACAAAATCCAAGATCCTGATACGAATTTCAAACGATTCGTGGAAGCTGCCAGTATCGCCGTGCCTTGCGCGTATATGGTGGCATGGCTTGTACGGACCGCGCGAAAGACCGCGCGAAAGAACACTTCGCAAAGTATTTCAACAAATGAGCATAGTTTTAACTAGAATAATTAGATATTTTCAGATAGTCATTTGAAATTGATGCCGATCTGAACACTTATTCATAGAGAAACGAACGGCATCCGCCTTATGCAGTCCCTCGCGAAGTAATCACTCGCCCATAGGAAAAGAAGATCATATTAGCGTCCCATGGCGCTGACGCCCATTCAGCTCGTTTTGCCGCCGTACGACAGTCCGCCGGAATACACCCACATGCCGTAGTGTGCGGCACGCGGATCGTTCTCCAACGGAAACCGCGGGTCGCACTGGTCCGGCCAGACGATGTCGCCCATGCAGGGTGCCGGGATTTCCCGCTGCAGCTGCTCGTAGTAGACGCGGTAGGCGCGGAACAGCTCCAGCTCCGTGTACGGCTCCAAGGCGCAGTGCATGGCGACATGCGGTTCGCGGCCCGCTTGCAGCATTCGGTTGATCCACGCGTACAGGTACCCCTTTGTAGACGAAGAATCCCGGCTTGTGGGGAACGTGTTCATCAGGTCGAGCATACGTTTCGAACATGAACCGTTACGCAGGTCGGCGTATGGCGTCCATGCCAGCTCGCCGACGCTGCATGCGGCGTATTGGAACAGGTTCAGGTCAACGGTCAACGGGAACGGGGCCCTTACGGCGACCCCTCTTAGACCGAATCGTGAAATCATCGGATCCACCGATCGGAAACGATACCGTCCCCCCCATCGGCGAACTCGTCATAGTACAGAGGCTCGCTGTCCAGAACGACGCCATCCCAGCCGTCGCGATGATGGGCGGAACGACAGTAGCAGTGTTTTTCGTACAGTCCACCGGTCCAGCCGCGTATCGGCTCGTTCCAGCCGCCCATGCACATGTAGACCAGCCATCTAGGCAGGGGGATAATAGGAGCCCGTCGAGCCGACATCCTCCACCCAGCCACGCTCCTCAAGCGAATACGGGTCGTCCACCTGACGCCAGCCGAAAAACCGTCTCGTTCCGATACCAGAGACATATTTGGCTCCCATCTGCAAATTAGTGAGAATGGATTCGGCCTGACCGTTATGGAAACCAGCTTTTGTTTGGGATGGCTTGTTTGGAGGCGAACCAGCCCGGACTGGCAGCGGGATAAGCCGCGCCGCCGGTCCGGTCTTAAGGCAATATCACAAGAGTGATATCAGATGCAGTTATCAGAAGTAGCTACTAAGAATAGCTACCGGAAGTGGCATTTAGAAACGGCATCAGAGGGACGCGTTGAAATCGCGCACCTTGAGCGTGCGGTGCGACGATTCGACATTGCCGCGCACAATACGCTGCAACGCGTTGTCGGCGTCCGCATGCGAAGCCAGCCAAGCATCACCGAGATCCCCCAGCGTGGCCGGATCGGCATAGCTCGGATACAGGCCTTCCAGCAGGGCCTCAGCCATGTGGAAGGTCTTGTTCTGCCAAATCCAGTCGGCAACCTCGAAATACTTGGCCGCATACGGTTCAGCCAAGTCGACGCGCGGAGTGGAGGCGAAGCCTCGAGCCACGGATTCAAGCTGCATGTTGGTCAGCTCATCGTTGTGCAAAGCCTCGTTCCAAGCCCATTCCTTGGCCTCCGCAGTGCCTGCGACCGCGCGAGCGCCCAATGCGAACTCACGGTTCTCAGTGGTTTCACGTTTGGCAAGCTCCGCGTCGATATCGCTCTGGCTGATGGCGTTGATTGCGCTCAGCGCGTTGATGATGGTCCAGCGGAAGTTGTTGTCGATTTCCAAGCCGTCAAGCTTCACGGAACCATCGAGCAGACCCTTCGCATTCGCTTCGAAAGCGGCGTCGCCCGGCTCACCATAACCCAAGTAGGCGGTGATGAGCTGGAACTGCTCGTCGGAACCGGCTTCGGCCGCATGGGCCAGCTTGAACAGTTCGGCAGCCACATGCTCCACCACTTCGGCACGGTCGGCCGGAGCGGTGTAATGCCATGCGGTGGTGCTGATCTGCGCCAGAGCGTAACGGAACGTGGTGGACTCATGTTCCGTGGCGAGCGCTGCAAGCGAGGTTTCGATGAACCGCTTTGCCGGCAATTCGCCGTCGCGGGTCATATCCCAAAATGCAAGCCAAATCACGGAACGAGCCAACGCATCGTCGAAACGATACAGGTTCTCCGCAGCGAACTTGAGGCTCTTCTCATCGAAACGCAGCTTCGTGTATGTCAGATCGTCGTCATTTACCAAAATCAAAGCCGGACGTGCCTTGCCGGCAGCTGCTTCGACAATCGTCAGCTCGCCGTCAACATCAAGTTCGAACTGTTCGGTACGCACGATCTTGCCGGTTTCCGGATCCTCATTGTAGAAGCCGACAGCCAGACGATGCGCGCGCAGCACCGGATGCTCAGCCGAAGCGGACTGACGCAACGCAAGCTGGCGGATCGTACCATCCTCGTTTTCCTCAACTTCGGTGGCGATGGTGTTGATGCCGGATTGTTCAAGCCACTGGGCGCTCCACGCCTTGAGATCGCGGCCGGACGTCAACTCGAGTTCAGCCAGCAGATCGGCGAGCGTGGCGTTCGCATACGCATGCTTGTTCAGATAGTTGTTGATGCCCTTGAAGAACTTCTCGCGGCCTACATAGAACACGAGCTGCTTCAGCACGGAAGCGCCCTTGGCGTAGGTGATGCCGTCGAAGTTGACGTACGTGTCGTTCAGATCGTTGATCGGAGCGACGATCGGGTGGGTGGTGCTCAGCTGGTCCTGACGAAGCGCCCAGCTCTTCTCGCCGGAGCTGAATGTGGCCCAAGCGTCCCTCCATTCCGTGGCTTCGGCAGTGGCGAGAGTGGACGTTAACTCGGCGAAGGATTCGTTGAGCCACAGGTCGTTCCACCACTTCATGGTCACGTAGTCGCCGAACCACATGTGTGCCAGCTCGTGCAGCACGGTGACCACGCGACGCTCGGCATACGCGTCGGTGACCTTCGATTCGAACACGTACTGGTCACGGATGGTGACCATGCCGATGTTCTCCATAGCGCCGGCGTTGTATTCCGGCACGTAAATCTGGTCGTACTTCGCGTACGGGTACGGCACGCCCCAAGTCTTCGCATAGAAGGCGAAACCCTTCTTGGTGATGTCGAACAGGTAGTCGACATCCTTGGCGAACGCTTCGGCGAGCGCCTGACGGCAGTACATGGCCATCGGCACGGTGCGACCGTCTTCGTTGGCGTATTCGGTATGCCATTCGGCGTACGGTCCTGCGCAGATGGCGGTGAGGTAGGAGCTCATGGTCGGCGTGGATTCGAACACCCACAGCTTGGTGGTTTCGGCTTCGTGCGTGCCGAGCGTGCCCTCTTCGGTAACGGTTTCATTGTCGGTCACGGATGCGGCAGGCATGTTGGAGGTGACGATCCACGACTTGGCTGCAAGCACGGAGAAATCGAACACGGCCTTGATGTCAGGCTGGTCGAACACGGCATACACGCGGCGGGCATCCGGCACTTCGAACTGAGAGTACAGGTAGATGTTGCCGTCGGAAGGGTCGACGCTACGGTGCAGGCCTTCACCGGTGTTGGAATACTGGCACAGTGCCTTGACGGTCACTTCGTTGTGCGCTTCGAGGTTCTTCAGTTCGATACGGCTGTCGGCGAACACTTCAGCCGGATCGAGAGTTTCGCCGTTGAGTACGATTTCGCTCACTTCGGTGGCGATCAGGTCAAGGAAGCTGGTAGCTCCCAGCTCAGCGTCGAACGTGATGGTGGTTTCAGAACCGAAATTTTAGCTCCACGGGTCAGGTCAAGCTTGACCGTGTAATGAACCGGTGCCGCGATAACGCTTTTGCGTTCTTCCGCTTCGATTCGGGTGAGATTTGCTCCTGGCATGTCACTCCTTATTTGTGTTGAGATTCCTATTTATTGAATAGGAGACGGCGCAACCGGTTGTGCCGGTTACGCCGTCTTACTTTTGATTATGTAATCAACAATTATCGATGATCTGTCGATAGTCCAATATTATTTCGATATTAATTCCGCTGAAATCGGCGATATTGCGAAAAATATTGACTATCTGTCGATTCATCATTGCGCTGCGTTCAATCCCATCGCTTCGTCAACATCCTGTGCGATATCGGCAACGACCGGAACGATCATCGGCTTGCGATGCAGCTGACGTGCGACCCAGCTACCCAACGTACGACGCATGATCTGCTGCAACTTGTATGTATCGTGCGTGCCAGCCATCATCGCATCCTGCAATTGCTCGACGATCTGATGACGAACCTTGTCGAATTCGCTTTCGTCTTCGGCAACCGCGTTGAGATAGATCTTCGGACCTGCGACAACGTCAGCCGTTTCCGTATCGACGACGACGAAGCTCGACACGAAACCTTCCGTGCCAAGAATACGACGCTTCTCAAGCTCGTCCTCGGTAAGTTCGCCAACGGAATCGCCATCGACGTACACGTAGCCGCATGGCACGGAACCGACAACAGCAGCTTGGCCGTGGTACAAATCGACCACATCGCCGTCTTCGGCAAGCACCACATTCTGCGGATCGACGCCCGTCTTGACCGCGATCATGCCGTTGGCCACCAAGTGACGGTTCTCACCATGGATCGGCATGGCGCACTTCGGCTTGACGATGTTGTACATGTACAGCAGTTCGCCCTCATTGCAGTGGCCGGACACATGCACGGCGGCATTGTCTCGATTGACCACGCGAGCGCCAAGCTGCACCAGCTTGTTGATGATCTTGTACACGTCGTGCTCGTTGCCCGGAATCAGGGAGCTCGCAAGAATGACAGTGTCGAATTCGTTGATGGTGATGTCGCGATGATTGCCGTCGGCGATACGGCCAAGCGCGGCCATCGGCTCGCCTTGGGAACCGGTGCACATGTAGACAAGCTTGTCGTCCTGCACATCATGGGCCTGCTTCAGGTCGATGACCGTGTCTTCCGGAAGTCTCAAGTAGCCCAAATCCGCAGCGATGGACATGTTGCGAACCATGGAACGGCCCACGAACACCACCTTGCGACCGTACTTGTGGGCGGCGTCGACAACCTGCTGCACACGGTGCACATGGCTGGAGAAGCTGGCCACGATGATCTTGCGCGTGGCCTGGGCGAACGCCTGATCCAGCGCCGGGCCAATGGTGGTTTCCGGCTTGACGAAGCCTGGAACCTCAGCGTTGGTGGAATCCATCATCAGCAGATCCACGCCCTTTTCGCCGAGCTTGCCGAACTCCACCAAATCGGTGATGCGATGGTCAAGAGGCAGCTGGTCAAGCTTTGATATCGCCGGTATCGATCAGGCTTCCGGCCGGAGTCTGCACGAACACAGCCAGAGCGTCCGGAATGGAATGCGTGACGTTCACGAACTCAAGATTGAACGGACCGACCTTCAGCTTGTCACGACCCTTGACCTCAACCAGTCGCGGATTGATACGATGCTCCTTGCACTTGGCTTCAACGAAAGCCAACGTGAGCTTGGAACCAATCAACGGAATATCAGGACGAAGCTTCAGCAGGTACGGCACGCAGCCGATATGATCCTCATGGCCGTGGGTAAGCACCAAAGCTTCGACCTTGTCGAGACGATCCTTGATGTAGTGGAAGTCAGGCAGAATCAGATCAACACCCGGCTGCTCCTCTTCGGGGAAGAGCACACCGCAGTCGATGAGCAGCAGGTGGCCGTTGTATTCGACCACGTTCATATTACGGCCGATTTCGCCCAGGCCGCCAAGCGGCACGATACGCATGGAGCCCTTACGATACTTCGGCGGAGCGATCAACACATCATCCTGCTGAGGTGCGGTGGTCTGCGGAGCAGGACGGGAATTGCGACGGTTGCCAGTAGAGGAGCTGGCTGCACTGGAGTTCTTGGAACCTCTGGAGTTCCTCGTGTTTTCGTTCTTCGTGTTCTTTGCGGCCTTCACGTTTTTCGTGCTCTTCGAGCCCTTGGAGGAGCCGCTGCCGTTGCCGCGAGAACCGCCACGAACGGAACCGGACGCATCGCCCGCACGATTGCCACGGCCACCGCCACGGCTAGAAGACTTCGCCTTCTTGGAAGTCGTTTCAGCCTTGCTGACCTTCTCAGAGCTCACAGACTTCACGGATTTCACATCCGCGGTCTGAGTGTTTTCAGTGTGCTTGGCAGCTTTGCTGCCGCGCTTGTGCGTAGTTACTGTTTTGGTTTCTTCTATAGCCATTTCCTAGTTGGATTTCTATTACTAATTGTCTCCGCCTGTGCGGAAACGAGGAATTCAGTTAGTCTGCCGTATTGCGGCAAACCCAGCAAACTTGTGATCGCAACAATGCCCGGAATCAGCGCAATCGCCGACAATCAAGCGCTTTGCAATCACAAGTTTCGCAATCACAAGTTCTTCAATTACAGCAAGCCGGAAGCGCGCATGCCATCTTCCGCGCGCTTGATCTCAGCCTCGCCCGGACCGACGTTCGGCAGACGCATCGTCGTGGAGTCGAGAATGCCACGCACCTTCAGCGAAGCCTTGGCCATAACAGCCTGGAAACCGTTGCCGTTCATTGCTTCGACCAGTGGAGCAAGCTGCACGGCAATGCGCTGAGCCCCATGAATGTCACCGCGGTCGAATGCGGCAGCCAAATCGCGCATCGGACCGGAAGCAGCATGTGCGATCACGGAAATAATGCCGACTGCACCAACCGAAAGGAACGGCAGGAACAGACCGTCATCGCCCGAATACCAAGTCAAACCGGTTTCCATACGCTTACGCACGGCACCCGCGATATCTCCAGTGGCGTCCTTCACTGCCTTGACGTGTCCGAGCTCAGCCAAACGACGATAGGTTTCCAACTGAATGTGCAGACCGGTGCGGCCAAGGCACATCGTAAACGATAATCGGCTTGTCCGCGGAATCATTGACCGCCTTGTAGTGACGGAACACGCCTTCCTGCGACGGGCGCGAATAGTACGGAGCGACCACAAGCACCGCATCGGCACCCGCCTCCTGGGTCTGCTCCACCATGCGCACGGTGTGGGCGGTATCGTTGGAACCCGCACCGGAGATAACGGGCACGCTCACCACATCCTTGACGGCCTGAACCAGCTCGACCTTCTCCTCCATGTGGGTGGTGGGAGACTCGCCCGTGGTGCCATTGACCACAAGGCCATCGGCGCCATCGGCAACAAGCTGCTTCGCAAGCTTCTGCGCGGCCTCGAAATCAACGGAACCGTCGGCCTTCATGGGGGTGACCATGGCCGGAAGAATACGCCCGAAAGGAGCGGGATCAAGAAGATGCATAGTACCGTCAGTCATAGTGCCAACGGTACTTCCCGCCACGGACGCCGAAGAGCCCGCGTTCGTGACCATATCGCAATACGGATGCCAGTCGTCCAAGTTTTTCAAGCCCAAGCCCCTCACCGTCCAGATTCCTCCAGCCAGCGGAAGAATCTGGGTACTTAACTACATAACCAAATGGATTCAAGCAAAATGACCTCACGATTCCATTTTCAGACACAAAATCAAAATCGTGAGGTCACAGGCAAAGCCAAAGCCGACTCTAAAAACCAAGGCTGGCCCAAAAACTTAAATCAACACTCAAGCGAGGTATTGGGTGGGGTTTTGCTCGAACTTGGCGGCACAGCCAGGTTGCAGAAGTAGTAGGTGGTGCCGTTGTATTCGCGGGTTGCGGCGGCAGTGGCCGGATCCACGCTCATGCCGCAGACCGGATCTTTGGCGGGCGCGCTCTGATTGTCGTTGGCAGCATGGCCGCCACAGCAAGAGTGCATGCCTTCCATACTCTCGTGGGCGTTTTCCTTCTTGGCTTTGTGATCACTGAACAGTCCCATGATGAATCCTTTCTGACTGTGGTTGTTGTGATTATTATCGTTCGGGTTCGGCTGACGAACCTGATACGTCTTACGAAGCGCCTTGTCTGGATCGAACAGGCGCAGTCGGCTCGCGTTCGTCACCACGCATAGCGACGAGAATGCCATGGCCGCGCCCGCGATCATCGGATTAAGCATCATGCCGGTGAACGGGTACAGTACGCCCGCCGCAATGGAAATGCCGACGCTGTTATAGCCGAGCGCAAATCCAAGATTTTTGCGCGATATTGCGCATGGTGGCGCGGGTCAAGTCAAGCGCATGCACCAAACCCATCAGCGAGCCATTCATCAATGTCACGTCTGCGGATTGGATCGCCACATCAGTGCCGGTACCGATGGCGAATCCCACATTCGCGCGGGCAAGCGCCGGAGCATCGTTGATGCCATCGCCAACCATTGCCACCGTATAGCCTTGCGCCTGCAGTTTTCGCGATTTCATCCGCCTTGTTTTCCGGGCGCACTCCCCGCGATCACATTGCCAACGCCAACTTGATCGGCCACGGCACGCGCCGTCGTTTCATTATCTCCAGTGAGCATCACCACGTTGACGCCACGCGATTTGAGGGACGCGATAGCCTGCTGCGAATCGGCTTTCACCGTATCCGCAACGGCCACGATTCCCGCAAGCTCACCGTCGATTGCTGCGAGCATCGGCGTTTTCCCTTCCGCCGACAGCCGTTCCATAGTTGCGATAATGTCGTCAAGATCCTCATCGCCGACGCTCGGCATGCCCACGTCAAGATCGTCGATCAGATCGGTATTGCCGACCGCAACGTTGTACATTGCGGTTTCGGGAGAAGATATGGATGATTCGAAGGTCACGGAAGATGCAGAGGATTCGTCAGCTGCAACAGTAGGATTATTTACAGATATTAACGGCAACGCGACTCGCGCAGTGACGCCCCGACCGGGAAATCGCACGGAATTGCGTGGCCTCGCCTAACGTAAGATGCTCCTCTTGCGCGCCCGCAACGATCGCTGCGGCAAGAGGATGTTCGGAATCCTGTTCGGCACTGGCTGTGATCGCCAGCAAAGCATCCGGCATTTTGCGCCATTTTCAAGCGGAAGCACGTCGGTCAACGACGGTTTACCAGCGGTGATCGTACCTGTTTTGTCAAGTACGACGGCATTGATTTTGCCGCAGGTTTCAATGCTTCGGCGGAACGGATCAGCACGCCCATCTGCGCGGCGCGACCGGTCGAAACCGTTACGGAAAGCGGTGTGGCAAGACCCAACGCGCACGGGCATGCAATCAGCAGCACCGAAACCGCAGCCACCAACGCATGCACCACGCGCGGTTCCGGTCCAAACGCAAACCATAGCGCGCACGACCACACGGCAATCAGCACCACAATCGGCACGAAAATACCTGAAATCTTATCCGCCATGCGCTGCACCGGCGCTTTCGAACTTTGCGCGGATTGCACCAATCCGATAATCTGCGCGAGCACCGTGTCTTTGCCGACTTTCGTGGCACGATACCGCAGCGATCCAGTGCCATTGATGGTGGCGCCGGTCACGGAACTGCCGGCCTGCTTCACCACAGGCATGGATTCGCCGGTAATCATGGATTCGTCAACAGCCGACGAACCAGCAATAACCACACCGTCAACAGGAAGTTGTTCGCCGGGGCGAATCGCAATGATATCTCCGACCGTCACCTGCTCGACCGGAATTTCCTCTTCAATTTCACCTCGTACCACGCGAGCGTTTTTCGGCTGCAATCCCGCCAACGCGCGCATGGCCTCTCCAGTGCCGACGCGAGCGCGCGCTTCAAGCAATTGGCCGACCAGCATCAGCGTAATAACCACACCAACCGCTTCAAAATACGGTTCGCGAGCATTCTCAGGCAGAATCTGCGGAATAAACGTGACCACGCACGAGTAGGCAAACGCACATACGGTACCCAGACTGACCAGCGCATTCATTTCCGGCGAACGGTGAATAATCGCCGCGAAACCACTGCGGAAAATCGGTAATGCGGCATAGCACATCACCGGCAGCATCAGTATAAATTGCACCCAATTCGGCATCGGATACAGCATCAACATCGTCGAACCGAATACTGGAATCGTAACGACGGCTGACACAATAAGACGCGCAATCAACGTTCGCATCTTGCGAGATTCGGAAGAATCGTTTGACGAATCAGAAGAAATATTGGAAGATTCAGCAGATTCATACGATTTTTCAGCAACAACGCTTGGCTGCGATTGCATATGAACGTGAGATTCAGCAATATTCGAGTTTTCTTCCGATTCCGAATGTTCTTCCTGCATTGCGGCATGATGTTTTCCTGGCACCACCGTAATGTGCCATGCAGCATGTTCATGCCGCATGCGAAACCGTACTCCCCGGTTCGTTAGGATGAAGAGTCAATGTCGTCGTACGAAAAGCAGGCAATGCCAGGTCGATGCCAAAATCGGAGAACACCACATGCGACGAGCATTCGCCATCTTCTTTTCGATCGAAGATCAATCGCAATGGCAAACCGGCCTCAGCTTCGATGATTGCCGGACTATACCCGCCTTTGACTTCGACGACCTCCTCTGCACGCCGTTGTCGACGCGGGCGCGGAACGCTTTGCGCGGCGCGAAAAAGAACCACAAAACTGCTACCGTCACAGCCAATGCGACGATGATGGCGATCAGAGCCTGCATGTTTTCACCGGTTTCCATGTTGCATTCGTTTTCGATTCGGACAGTCACACTATATACCCGGTAGGGTATATTAGCAAGAAATAGGAGTACATTTATGCGGTAGGTATATGCGCAACCAGCGAAAGTCGGCGGACCGAAACGCCGAATTGACGCGAACCACGCACACGCAGAGAGGCGAGGAACATGGCGGAGCAAATGCAAAACGATCAACATTACGCAATCACGCAGCATGGGTATGCCGACGATCAAAAGAAAATCATCACACGGCTCAACCGCATCGAAGGACAAGTGCGAGGAATTCGCCAAATGACGGAAAAAGGCGAATATTGCATCGATATTCTGACACAGATTTCAGCGGTGAACAGCGCTCTCAAATCGGTGGCGTTGCTGCTGGTCGACGACCATCTCAGTCACTGCGTCAAGCAGGCCGCAGCACAGGGAGGCCCGGTTTCCGACGAAAAAATCGCCGAAGCGAGCGCAGCCATCGCACGACTTGTCAAATCATGAGAAAACGAATCATAGGAAAAGAAATGCCGGTTCCGACGATTCAATACAATTGACGCACGTTTTGGAAATATAAAAACGAGCGCCCACCATGCGGTGGAACGCCCGAATAGGGAACAACAGGCCGAGTCTACCGACCTTGCCAACCTGTTTGCCGAATCGCGGATTCACCGATTTACAGGTCGAGGAAGTTGTCGAGGCCGACGGTCATGCCTGGGTATGCGCCGGTGGAAACCTTGCGCACGGCCAGCAGCACGCCCGGCATGAAGGAGATGCGGTCGAAGCTGTCGGCACGAATGGTCAGCTGCTCGCCGTCATTACCGAACAGGGCCTCCTCATGGGCGTTAAGACCACGCAGACGCACGGCGTGCACGTGAATGCCGTCAACCACCTGGCCACGGAGCCGCCATCGGTTTCGGTGGCATCCGGCACAGGGCCAAGACCTGCGGCCTTGCGGGCTGCGGCGATGCCCTGCGCGGTGTGGAAATGCGGTGCCGGACGGAGCATCCACCTTGTTCGCGGTGATGCAGCTCGATCACTTCAGCGGATTCGAAGTACGGAGCCGCAACCTTAGCGAAATAGTCGGCGAGCACGGCGGAAATGGCGAAATTCGGCGCAATGAACACGCTCTGGCCTTCGCGAGGCGCGGCCGCGAGCGCGGCACGAACCTGATCGAGTTTCTCTTCGGCCCAGCCGGTGGTACCCACCACCACGTCGACGCCCTGCGCCACGAGTGCGAGCACATTGTCAAGAGACACGCTCGGCACGGTGAACTCCACCACCACGTCAGTGTTGCCGGGGGTGATTTGGCTCAGGTCGTCGCCGGCGTCAAGCGCGAGCGCCAATTCGGTGTCGGCCGCGTTATTCACGGCATCGACCACATGGGAACCCATACGTCCTTTTGGCGCCAACTACAGAAACCTTGATCATTGCAGCTCCTTCAAGCGTGTCGCACGTACGAGCGTACGAACAGCATTTCAAATCAGTCTCACTCATTCTACTGAGGAATGTTCCATTTACGAATGTAAAGAGACGCTTCGACGCGTCACCGCCCAGCCGATCAAGGCGAACGGAATCGAAGCGAGCACGAAAATCCATGGCAGCATCAGGCTCACGTCGGGTGTGGCGTGATCCAATATGATACCGGTGATCATCGAACCGAATGATGCGCCGACGGTTCCTGCGGTGCTCACCAGGAAAGACCTTCGGTCAACGACTCTTCGGGGACGGTTTCCTTCATCACGAGGTTGCCCGATGCGAACACCGGCGAAACAGCCAGACCGGTGATAATTTCCATAATGCCCATTACGATCAGATTGCCTTGGCACAGGTGAATTACAAAGAAGCCGGCGGTGATCGCCGCAAGGAACATAATCATGTAACGCCAACGGGATCCTTTGAGCTCAAGCGTTCCGAAAACCAGCGCGCCCATACATGAACCGACCGCTAGCATCGCCAGCTGCACGCCGAGCACGGAATCAAGATGCAACGATTTCATGACGGCCGTCATGGACGTGTCGAATGCGGTGAAACTCATATTGAATATGATGAAAACCAGCAACAACGGAATCACGCCAGCATAAGTGAATACGCTACGTTTCTTGGCTGCGTCGTTTGTTTTCAGCTGTGCGATGGTCAGCCTGTCGCGCGGTGCGGAACCCGAATCGCCAGTATTGCTGGCATCGCCATCGATGGTCAATCGCACATCAGCATCGTCGGAAGAGGCCGAAACGACCTTGACTTCATGCACGACCGGCGGCTGCGTATCCTTCAATGTGAAGAAAAATGGTACCGCCAAGGGCGCAGGCAATCGTTGGCACGAACAACTGCGAAAACGGGGTGCACGGAAGCCGCAAGGAACGCTGCGAGAATCGGTCCGAAAATGAATACGATCTCATCGATGGCGGATTCCAGCGCGTATGCGGTGTTCAGCAGTTCGCCGTTGCCGGTGCGGTCGAGCACATACGCCCAGCGCGTACGCACGAGCGCGCCGAACGAGAACTGCGTAAGCCCCATCACCACAGCCAGCGCAAACAGCAGCGGGATCGGCACGCGCACCAATGCGGAGAACGCGAAACCAAGCATGGTGATGATTTGCACGACAAGCACCATCGAACCGACCTTTGCGCTGGCCGAATCGGTCGAACAGTCGCGCGTACAGTGGCGTGACCGCTGCGGTGGCGAGCACATACGCCGCGCTCATCACGCCCGCGATCGTCCAATTGTCGTACAGGTGGTTGAGTGCGAGAATAATGCCGAGGCCCATCATCGACATCGGCAGTCGCGCCAAAGCTCCGGAAGCGCAGAACGCTTTGGTTCCCGAAATGGAGAACAATACGGAATATGGCGACTTCGGGGTTTCGGTTGCGCTGGTGGCAGCCGATTATCGCCCTTAACTTTCGCTGCGTCCGGCACGTGCCCGCCCACACATGCTGCACGAGGGTAGCGGCGCCTCCACAACGCGCCCGCAGTGCGTTACCCTACGGACAGGCTGGAAAGCGCCGCTTTTCAACGATGATCAAGAACAAGCAGGATGCATACACGCACGTAGCTCAACTCGGCAAGGATCTCTTCTTCTGTTTTGTCGGCGGCATTGAGCTGTCGATCGCCCCTCAATGGGTTCCCACTCAGATAGTAGAGGCAGGCGTCGATAGCGGTGAGCGGTACGCCCTCCATTGCCGACAGCAAGATACGATACATATCCAACTGTGCTAATTTTTCTGAATTTCCTCTTTTTTTGCGAGGTTTTTTCCAGTTTTCCAATCGACAATAGTATATTGTTTCGACCGATCCGCCCCATCGAGACCCCCGAAGAACACCGCGTCGAGCTTGCCGTTGACGATGGTGCCCAATTGCGGCACGTTGACGACGATTTGCCGTTCCGCCCACGCGGGCTTGCGCCGTGCCCATGTCGACGTTGCGAGACGCTGTTGCCAATCGAATATCCCGTTATTGTTTGCCCCATTATTGTCTTGATTGTCTTGCGATTGCGCCGCATTGTTGCGTCGCAGCTCGGCAAGCATCGCCAATCGCGATTCAGCTACG
>VOFB01001380.1_pt1 | contig 17825 bp, 22 predicted proteins | sample 5384141 | NCBI WGS metagenome assembly VOFB01 (sample SAMN12384721, study PRJNA508395) | human gut metagenome | isolation source: healthy gut A | host: Homo sapiens | reverse complement strand
AGGCACAGATGGAGGCATTGAAGTCCCTTCGGCATAACTTTGATTTAGATTCTGTACATAACCTGAGCGGTTTTGACCGCAGGCTGGTGTGCGTACCAAAATTCTGCCCTAGGGAGTGTCCGGGAAAAGTAGAATGCCGTTATCAGAAGCATCTGGATAGTTCCAGGAAAGAGGACATTTTTTTACAGATTTGCAATCACAATTATCTTCTGGCAGATGCCATGCACCGGGCAAATGGGTACCGGCCGCTTCTGGCAGATTACAGGGCTCTGGTTGTGGATGAGGCCCATAAACTCCCGGAAGCCGCCAGCCAGATGTATGGAAGAAGCATTGGAAGGGAAGATGTGCAGGAGATTGCTTACTTTTTAGGCAGAGAGCATAAAGGCACGGATGGAAGACGGCTGATGGAAGGGTTTTCTGCACTTCAGGCGGAGATCCGAAAGCATCGGAAAGATGGCACAGAGGACATGGCTGGAAAAGAAAGTTTTTATTTTCCGCCGGGAGCTGGCACAGCCTTAGCCCAGATGCAGGAAAGGCTTCAGCTTATGATCAAAAGGCTTGCCGGGAATATTCCTTACTGGATCTTTCGGCGGATGGAAGAGATGGAAGAGCTGTTCGGATGGTTTTTAAAGAACGACAAGCGATATATTTTGTTTTTACAGCAGGACAGCCGGGGACATTTAACCTTTATGGCAGTCAACCGGGAGATCCCGAAGTATCTGGATGCGACTTTATGGAGCCGGGGATTTCCGGCGATCTTAACCAGCGGCACCTTAAAAGCCGGGAACGGGTTTGCAAGAACCAGACAGATGACCGGGCTGGAAAAAGAAACGGGCGTCCGGGAGTGTGTGGCAGAATCCCCATTCTGTTACAAAGAGAACTGTCTGCTTTACATCCCGGAGCATTTAAGACCTATGAAAAAGGGAAGCAGGGAAGAGGCCGAGCAGCTTGCCGGGCAGATCCGTGATCTGGTGTGTTCCACTTACGGGCATACGCTGGTACTGTTCACATCTTATACCCTGATGGGAAATGTGCATCAGCTTTTGCGGGATCAGATCCCGTTCCCGATGGTGCAGGTATGGAGAAACTCCCAGGAAGAGATTGCACGGTTTAAGAAGATGGAGAATGCAGTGCTGTTCGCAGCCGGCTCCTGCTGGGAAGGTGTGGACTTTCCGGGGGACATGGTATCGTCTCTCATCATCGTAAAATTGCCATTTTCTGTTCCGGACCCCATCCATGAAGCACAAAAGGAGCAGTACCGATCCCTGGAATCCTACATCCAGGCCATCGTAGTCCCGGATATGCAGAAGAAGCTGCGGCAGGGATTCGGCCGGGCAATCCGCACGGAGCAGGACACCTGCGTTGTGTCCATTTTGGATCACCGGACAGCAAAGAAAGGCAGGTATCGGAGTGATGTTCTGGAAGCACTGCCAAAGTGCCAGATGGCAGAACGGATCGAAGAAGTAGAAGATTTTATCCGAAGCCGGAAAGTGGAGCGTTACTACAGCTGAGAGCATCCGTGGCGTTGTTGGTTCTGCCCAGATCCGGGTAGCAGACAGGACAAAAAGTTTAGTGGTATTTCAGGGGCGGTTTGGAGCGAATTGGTAGTATTGGTGATAGCTTTATCGGCATGAGTTGGGTATACTGTGTATAGCGTTAGAGGAAAGGAGGCAGACAACATGAAGCGATATAAAGTGGAAATGCAGCGAGAGGTTCCGTAAAATATTTCTTTATACGGGATATGGAAACACTGGAAATCGTGTTGCTGCCAAGCAAGTATCTAATGCATCAGGTGAGGGCAAATCGTTCCCCGAATACCATACGGAGAAATGCATTTGCCCTTGCCTATTACTGGGAATATCTGCTGGAAGAAGAACATGAAGCAGAAGATGTCTACGGAATGGATTACGAAACGCAATATGATTTTTTCGCAGAATATCTGAAATGGCTGAAAGCTGGGAAACATACCGACAATTTGGATAAAGAACCGCAGAATAAAACCTGTAACGCTTACTTAAAAGAAGTGTTCAGGTTTTATTCTTTTTAGAAGTAGTCAGAAATAACGGTTCCTGCCTGTCGGTATTATCCTATAATCAGCCGATCACAAAGGCAAATGCCATCGGGGTCAGAAGAACCATCCGCTCCCGGTCATTTAAAGGATACTTAAAAGAAGAGGAACGAAACGTCCGGGCAGCCGAACGGAACGAAATCGTAACGATTTTAGAAGCCTGTACAAACTGCAGGGATCAGGTGTTGATCTTACTGACATCGGAACTGGGATTCCGCATCGGTGAAATTTTGGGAATTGATTATACCAAAGACATCGATTACGAAAACCATGAGATCCGGGTAGACTTCCGGGATGATAATGAAAACGATGCAAGAGCAAAAAATGCCGAAGAACGAAGAGGACGGGTGAGCGATGATACCTTTGAATTCCTGCTTTATTATATCGGGGAATACTGGGACATCCTGCAAAAACAGGAATACCTGTTTATTAACATCAAAGGGGATACCATAGGGAAGCCGTTAAGAGTAGACAGCGTCTACGATATGTTTGAACGCATGGAGAAAAAGACTGGGATCAAGATCACACCGCACATGCTTCGAAGATATTATGCAAATACGAGGTGGGAAGCAGACTGGCCGCTGGAAATGATCAGCCAGGCACTGGGACACAAGCATCTCGATACAACCATACGATATCTGAATGTTTTAGATGACAAGCTGAAAACAGCAAGTCAGGAATTTTACCGCCGATATTCCAAACTTTACGGAGTAGAACAGTTTTTGGAAAGCAGGAGGTGAAGATAGATGCCGGCAAGAAGGGTGTTTGCTTGGGGAGCCGGAAGAACAATGGACATCAAGTGAAGAACGGGAAAAGAAGATAGAAGAACTGAGCCGGGAATTAGATGAAAGCATGGACAGCAACTCTGGAAAAGGCTGTATGAAAGCATACTTGGAAAAAATGAAGTGTGGCATATAGCAGACATCGATTATGAGCTTAGAGTGGATTATAAGAAATATCTGAAAAGCACTTATTCTGATTCAGTAGTACGCAGCTATTTACGTGGAATGGATAAGGCAAAATTATATGCAATCAGAAAGCATGCCAATACGTTAAAAGGAAAACAGGAGATAGCAAAGAATACAGATTTAATCCAAGAACTGCTCTTTTTACCATATCACCCAAATCCGGCAATCGCAGAAAGATATGACTGCAAAGTTGCCATTGATAAATTAGTTTGGGATTTTCGTGTAAACGGCTCAGAGCTATGCAAGCGTCAGCTTTTAGAAATTATCGAAGATGTCGTACTGCGTGACATAATGCTGAGAGAATGCACAATGCGGTTAAACGGTTTGAAGGTGGTATATCAATTTTGTATGCAGGAACATATTGAGGATTTAAGATGTATTACACAGGTACAGGCCGATAAACTTGAAAAATATGCAGATACGGCATATGCAAAAGAGCTTGCAGAAAGAGAACTCCGAGAATGTCAGAAATATCTTTTCTGCCATGCCAAGAATATTTTATGGGATTCAACAGTCTGGTATTTGGAAAGACTGCATCTGGAACAATATAGAGTCAACCCATCCAATCCTGTGAAAAAATTTTCCTTTATGGGCATAGAAAAAAGAGAGAACCGGGAAATTTTGCAGGAATACATGAAATACTGTCTGGGTGTTACACATTTGGCAATGAGTGGCATACAAGCCGAATTCTACAGGATTCTGGCATTTGCCATGTGGATGGAAAAAGAAACCGCGATGGAGCTGAAACTTGCATCAGAAACCGAAATAAAAAAATATTTCCAGACAATTGAGTTAAAAGAAGCTTCTTATTTTAATGATATTGTTATAGCAATCTATCAGCTATATGAATATCTGCAGACGAAAGAAATCATAGACAGGATACCATTTCGTTATGAGTATTATTTGAAAAAAGAAATACATTGTCATAATAACCGAAGCGTAGAGATGGAAATATATGAGAGGATTCTGAGAGAATTAAAAAATTTCCCTGAAATTCCAAGATTGATCCTTTTACATTCTATGCTGATTGGACTAAGGATCAGTGAAGTATGCACCCTGAAAGGGGATGCTTATTCCTGGCAGGGAAGAGATGCGTGGATACAGGTTTATCAGATGAAAATGCGAACATACAAAAGACTACCGATTCCAGATGTTCTTTATAAGATTATGAAAAGATATTTGGAAAAATATCATATTGGAAGTGAGGATTATGTTTTTCAAAACAAACGGGGAGGGGCATATCAGTATGGTTCGTTTAAGTGGCAAATGAAAGAACTGTTTAATAAGAGGCAGGATATTTTCAAAGGGTATGATTTTAAATCACATGATTTCCGCCATACGATAGCGACTCTGTTATATGATGACGAAGTCCCTCTTCAGAGTATCCGGGACTATCTGGGACATGATTATGAAGAGATGACACAACAGTATGTGGATTTTATGCCAAAGAAAATTTCAGCAGCGAATCAGGAGTTTTTCAAGAAAGGAGAAAACAGCCTGGCATCAGGAATCAAGAAGTGCAAACGTGGAAAATAAATTTTACATAAAAAAATTGGACTCTATGAGAAAGCAAGTGAAATTTCAAAAATACGAATGGGAACAGAACCTTCGTATGACCTTGATTTACTGCCGTCTGTACAGATGCAGAAAGAAATGAGGAAGTTCCTGAAATACAGAGGACAACAGCTTGGGGCGGAAAAAATTTTATACTGAGAGAAGATTTTACCATCATTTATGTAAAATGCTGCAAACCAGAAGAGACAGACCGGAAAGTTTTTTTGGACTGGGACAAAGAAAAATGGAAGCAGCAGATGAAAATATGGCTTTTACAGCAGGGATTGCCCCTGACAGAAATTTCAAAATCCCATTGTGGGAATGAAACGGTATCACAGGCAAAGACATTGCACTATATTGACCGATTAATAGATTATTTCCTTGATTTAAGAGATGCTGATGTAGATGAGATGACAAAGGATGTCTGGCAACTTGAAAAACTTGATATACAAGTGAAACAGGATTTGACGCGCACGACCAGAATTATAAATTTTAAGGAAATCTCCCAACAGGATCTCAGAGAGGAAGTAAAAAGGCAATTTATTTTCAACTGAAAACAGAAAGCATCGGTACTGTAAAAAAAGAAATGACTGCCATTCGAAGGTTTTCAAGATATCTGAAGGAAAACAATAAAGAAGTAGATTCCTGCTCAAAGCTGGACAGGAAAATCATGGAAGAGTATTTGATATACATGAAAACAGAAGATACCGGGACAAAAAGATATCGGGCGGAGCTGACGAGACTGCGGGCATTGCTGAATATGGTAGCTGACGTCTATCAATATCCGCAGGTAAAGGATTTAATTTTGAATCGGGATATTCCACCAGATATAAGGGGAGAAATCAAAATTTATTCCGATCAGGAATTAAAGCGATTTAATGCTTTCCTTACGAAAGTGGATGTGCAGACGGCGAGACTTATGCTTATTCATCAAATGCTTGGAACAAGAATGTCAGATACACTGACACTCAGGACAGACTGCCTGATTGAAAAGACGGTGAAACCATAATACAGATTCACCAAATGAAAACACATTTTTATGAAAAACCGATTAGTCAGGAACTGGCTGTCTTAATAAAGGAAGCGATTCGATACAGAGAAAAGGAGCACGGAAAAGGTAAATACATTTTTACAAGTTTAAGTGATCCTTCAAAACCAATGAAATATGCTACAGTCCAGCAAAAATTACAGATAAAATATATCAGGAAAATCTCCGAGATGATAAGGGAGAATATTTTGGATTCGGTTCTCACATGTATCGGCATATTTATGGCATGAAGCTTGCCGAGATGCATGTGGATGACTGGACAATCGCAAGACTACTGGGGCATAGAAGCCTGAGAAATGTAAAGTATTACAGAAAGATGAGCAACAAAATACTGGCAGATGATACACGAAAAACAAGAAACCGATTATCTAAGATGGTTCTGGAATGTCTGGATGGATGGGAGGAAGAGTATGAACAAATACGATATGATGATAGCCTGCAATAAAAAAGCCAGTGAAGAAAAAAAGTAAACAGGGCAGTGACAGAAATCAGGCAGATGCTGACAGAACGGGAAAAAGTGACGGTCCCAAAACTGACAAAGAGGACAGGTTTATCCAGAGGATTCTTTTTATAAGAATGAAACGGTCAGAAAAGAAATGGATCGGGCATTGGAGCAGCAGGCAGGAATGATAGACCCCAAAAGATACATAGGTGACATTGTACTGAAGAATCGGATCAATGTATTAGAATAACAGATCCGGGAGCTGAAACGTGAAAAAGAGCAAATGGAAAAAGAAAATGTAAGATTGAGAAAAGCCTTAAACAAGAAAAAGACCTGAACGTATTAAAAACTTTATAATCTGAATTAGAAAATAATCTGCAACGACCGGGAAGAATTTCCCGGTTGTTGTGGTTGGAATATAAAAGTGTAGATAACAAAAGGTGTGCATAAATTGTATTTATGATATACTTATCGATAAGTTAAATTCGAAGAAAGAGGATGATAGAAGATGGAAAATCCGTTTGAATTTCATGAAGAAGATACAATTATTGCATGCGTAGGTGACAATGGGGGAACTACCGATGAGGATATAAGAAATGGGTTCAAGCGTACCGTTGAACTTCTGACGGAATCATTGAAAACAGGTTCCGAAGTTGAAGATCTGTTAGTATATCCTATCGTTTATAACGCCAGACACAGCATTGAGCTATCTTTGAAGATTGTCATAAAAATGTTATGGCGAATAGAGGAAAAGAAAGGGATATGTTATTCTGAGGAAGTCTTAAAGGAAAGAAAAAAAGAATTACACACGCATAGTATTGAATGCCTATATAAATTAGCATGTGATAAGAAGAATATTGACAGAAGAATTCCTGCATATTTTGAGAATATAGAAGATATGATTTACTTTTATTATTTCGATGAAGAGGGGGATGCCTTCAAATATGAACTAAATAAAGAAGATGAACCACATATGATAAAAAACAAAATTTCTCATGTAAGTATTGAATTGTTAGAAACAGAATTTAAGGAAGTAATGAAAAAATTTGATGATTTGATATATTTTCTGGATAATTGTATCTTTGAATATTCGCTAGGAACATTTACCAAGAGCTTGTCGAGAGCAGATATATGGGATATTTCGAAGCGGCTTCCTGTATATGAAGAATGGAGAACAGAGAAATTCAAAGAAGTCAAAGATGAGATTAAGCAAGAATATCATCTCGGAAGTAAAGAATTTTCAGATGCTGTAAATCTAATTAAGGAAAATAGAGAGTTTTCGGTAAATATTGGATGCGAGAAAGTATTCGGGTCAATTACAGAAAATGAATTAAAAGAATACGCTTCATTGGTTAAATACTATTCTGAGAAAAGTAAATCTGACAACAAGGGTAAAGAGATAGGGTTCGATTTACGCAAAATACAAAAAGAATGGGGAGATTTTGAAAAAATATTTATCCAGCATTTCTATGAATACATTAAATACACTATTATGTTTTAGTGAGATGAGTAATAGTTTCTTAGCGGTTGAACATTTGGAAGAGGTTCATGATGACATAGTCTCTAAGGCGTTTGACGGAACATATCTCATAAGAAAACTAAAACAAAGAAATATATGTTTAAGAATCTTATATGGAATGAAAAAGTGTGGACAGGTGACTTATGCAAAACAGTTGAGTGCTGCACTGGAACAAGAAGGAGTAGAGCTAACGCTTTGAGAATAATAGTGAACACGATACACTCGTGTCTCTGACGTTAAAACTATATTTTCCATTAGTTAATTAACTAACTAATGGAAGGAGAGTATTTATGTCGTGTAAAGGACAGGAGATGCCGACACTTGGGATTCTTGGGATGACAGCCCATAAGATCGGAAAGCTGGCACAGACTATGTATGCTGAATATGATCTGAATAAAAGTCAGTCAATGATTTTATTTCAGCTTCACAGAGATGGAAGAATATCACAGAAAGAACTGGCACAGAAGCTGAATGTAAGTGCACCTTCGATCACATCGATGATCCAGAAGATGGAGAAGTCGGGATATATCGTGAGGAATGTTGATGAAAAAGATCAGAGAATGATGCGGCTGGATCTGACAGAGAAAGGGCAGGCATGTATTGAGCATGTAAAAGCAATTGCAGAAAAGATGGATGAAATTGCTTTTACAGGGATCAGTCCAGAGGAAAAAATGCTTCTGAGAAGAATTTTATTTCAGATTTGTGAAAATGTAGAAAAGGAAAGGAACAGATAAAATGAAGAATTTATTCAAATACGCTGCATCGTACTGGAAAGCGATGATAGCAATCATGTTAATTCTCTTCGTTCAGGCTTACTGTGATCTGTCTTTACCTGCATATACTTCCAACATTGTCAATGTTGGAATCCAGCAGGGTGGTATTGAAGATGAGATACCGGAGCAGATCGCCCGGGAAGAGATGGATAAAATTATTACTTTTTGTATCAGAAGAAGACGGGCAGAAAGTAATGGATGCTTATGAGGAAGATACGGAATCTTATGAAAAAAAGATGCGTATGTCCTGAAAGAATCCGTATCCGGGGATGAGGAACAGATGAAGGAACTTCAGGATATTCTGAAGCCCCGATGATGATGACGACTGGTTTTGAGTCCGGCAGTGATATGACGAAAGAAGTTGAGTCTCAGTTAAAGTCGAGTCTTCCGGATGGGACAGTTTCAGAGGATACAACCATCTTTGATATTATGAAGATGCTTCCGGGAGAACAGAGAACTGCCATGGTGGAAAAGATGGGAGAACAGATGGATGATCTTCCGGATACGATTCTGGATCAGGCAGCGGTCAGCTATTGCAAATCGGTCTATCAGGATCTGGGCATGGACATGGAAAAGATTCAGACAGGATATCTTGCAAAGACCGGGGAATGATGATTGCACTGGCATTCCTCGGAATGGCAGCAAGTGTACTGGTCGGATTCCTGGCTTCAAGAGTAGGTGCGTCAGCAGGACGTGACTTAAGAGGCAGAGTATTCCATAAGGTTGTGGGCTTTTCCAATCATGAGTTCAACCAGTTTTCAACAGCCTCACTGATTACGAGAAGTACGAATGATATCCAGCAGATTCAGCTGCTGATCGTTATGCTTTTGAGAATGGTACTTTATGCACCAATCCTGGCGATCGGAGGAGTATTCCAGGTAATGAAGACAAATGTGTCGATGTCCTGGATCATCGGAATTGCGGTGATCATCATTGCATGCATGGTATTATTACTCTTTGTTGTGGCAATGCCGAAATTTAAGATGCTTCAGAAGCTTGTGGATAAGCTGAACCTTGTGACCAGAGAAATTCTGACAGGACTGTCGGTTATCCGTGCATTTAGTACAGAAAAGCATGAAGAGAAACGATTTGATGACGCAAATGTAGAACTGACAAAGACGAATCTTTTCGTCAATCGTGCGATGACATTTATGATGCCGGCAATGATGTTAGTCATGAACGGTGTATCTGTTCTGATCGTATGGACAGGAGCACATGGAATCAGCGATGGTCAGATGCAGGTGGGAGATATGATGGCGTTTATCCAGTATACCATGCAGATCATCATGGCATTCTTGATGATCTGCATGATCTCGGTCATGCTTCCAAGAGCAGCTGTGGCAGCAGACCGTGTTGAGGAAGTATTGAAGAGTGAGACGATCATCTGTGATCCGGAACGGCCAGAAAAACTTTCCGGAGAAGGACGGAAAGGAGTTCTTTCCTTTGATCATGTATCATTTAAATATCCGGGAGCAGATGAAGATGTTCTGGAAGATATTACATTTACGGCAAAACCGGGTGAGACAACAGCGATTATTGGAAGTACAGGAAGTGGTAAGTCAACGCTGGTAAATCTGATTCCACGTTTCTATGATGTGACAGAAGGAAAGATCACGCTGGATGGAATTGATATCCGTGACATAAAGCAGCATGATCTGCGAGAAAAACTGGGATATGTACCGCAGAAGGGAGTTCTGTTCTCAGGAAATATTGCTTCTAATATCATGTTCGGAAATCAGGATGGAACAGAAGAGGAAATGAAAGAAGCGGCAGAGATCGCACAGGCTACAGAATTTATCGAGACTAAAACCGGAAGGCTATAAGAGCCCGATCTCACAGGGAGGAGCGAATGTATCCGGTGGACAGAAGCAGAGACTTTCTATTGCAAGAGCAATCGCGAAACACCCGCAGGTATTTATTTTTGACGACAGTTTTTCTGCCCTTGACTATAAGACGGATGTAACACTCCGCCGTGCGTTGGCTGAAAAAGACAAGCGGAAAGTACGGTGCTGATCGTTGCACAGAGAATCAGCACGATCCTGCATGCAGAGCAAATTATAGTATTGGACGAAGGCAAAGTGGCAGGTAAAGGGAACTCATGCGGAGCTTCTCAAGAACTGTCCGGTATACCGTGAAATCGCAGAATCCCAGCTGTCCAGGAAAGAATTAGAAGCAGCGTTAAATGAGCAGACAGATGGAAAGGAGGATCAGATTCATGGCTAGAGTGCATGGCGGTCGAAGACCGAATGAAAAAAGCAAAAGACTTCAAAGGAACAATGAAGAAACTGATCCGCTACATGGCAATTTACAAAGTACAGGTATTTTTCGTAGCCGTGTTTGCTATCTGTGGAACGATATTCAATATTGTCGGACCGAAGATTTTAGGAAAAGCAACGACGGAGAAATTTTCAATGGACTTGTAAGTAAAGTTTCCGGTGGAGACGGAATGAATTTCGGTAAAATCGGACAGATTCTGCGACTGTTCTTTGCCTGTATGTGATCAGTGCAATCTGCAGTTTTGTGCAGGGATATTTGATGACAGGTGTGTCTCAGAAGACAACCTACCGTTTGAAGAAAAGAAATCTCACAGAAGATCAACCGCATGCCGATGAACTATTTTGACACAAAACCGGTGGGTGAGGTGCTCTCTCGTGTGACCAATGATGTGGACACACTGGGACAGAGCCTGAACCAGAGCGCGACACAGATGATCACATCGGTTACAACTCTGATTGGTGTATTTATTATGATGTTGTCAATCAGCCCGCTGATGACAGTGATTGCACTTTTGATCTTCCGCTTTCCATGCCGGATTGATCATTTGTAATGAAACATTCACAGAAATATTTCGTAGGACAGCAGAATATCTTGGAAATGTCAACGGACAGGTAGAGGAAATCTACAGCGGACATAATATCATCAAGGCGTTTAATAAAGAAGAAGGAAGTAATTGAAGTATTCAATGAAACAAATGATAAGCTGTATGATTCCGCATGGAAATCCCAGTTCTTTTCCGGTTTGATGATGCCTGTAATGCAGTTTGTAGGAAACTTGGGTTACGTGGCAGTGGCAATCCTTGGCGGATATCTGACAATTAAGGATGTGATCGAGGTTGGAGATATCCAGTCCTTTATTCAGTATGTACGGAACTTTACACAGCCATTGCAGCAGATCGCGCAGGTGGCGAATATGCTTCAGTCAACAGCTGCAGCATCCGAGAGGGTGTTTGAATTCCTGGAAGGACCGAAGAAGATCAGACAGTAGAGAATCCGGTTTCTGTAGAGAATCTTCAGGGAAATGTTGAATGTGAGCATGTACGTTTTGGATATAATGAAGATAAGATCATCATTAATGACTTCTCAGCGGATGTGAAAGAAGGCCAGAAGATCGCAATTGTTGGTCCGACAGGAGCCGGAAAGACAACAATGATCAAATTGCTAATGAGATTTTATGATGTGAATGGATGGTTCGATAAAATAGATGGACACGATATCCGGGACTTCAACCGCAGTGAATTAAGAGAAATGTTTGGTATGGTACTTCAGGATACATGGCTGTTCCATGGCTCCATCCGTGAAAATATCCGTTATGGTAAACTGGATGCTACAGATGAAGAAGTGATCCAGGCTGCAAAGGCAGCACATGTGCATCGATTTGTAAAGACACTTCCAGGTGGATATGATATGGAGATGAACGAAGAAGCAAGCAACGTTTCCCAGGGACAGAAACAGCTTCTGACGATTGCACGTGCAATCCTTGCAGATCCAAAGATCCTGATCCTGGATGAGGCGACAAGCTCTGTCGATACAAGAACAGAAGTACTGATTCAGAAAGCGATGGATAATCTGATGAAGGGAAGAACGAGCTTTTTGTGATCGCACACCGTCTGTCTACGATCCGTGATGCGGATCTGAGGATTTTATGCAGATCTTTATAATTCCCAGTTTGAAAATGCCGGAGAATGTGCATAAAGATCAGATCAGTCTTGAGATGTAATGAGGGATAGTGATAAAATCTATCAGTAATGCAAGAGATACATTGGTAACTATTGACAGAAAAAGATTAAGATTTAAACTTATAACAGTGTTACATGACACTGTTATAAGCTAGGAGGAGTCAGTGGCTAAGCAGGTAGAAGGTATTTCAGAAAAAGTAGAATTATGTGCAAAGAAAGAGTTCCTTGAAAAAGGCTATGTAGATGCATCACTGCGGACGATTGCTGCGGAGGCGGAACGACGACCGGAACGATCTATTCCCGATATGGTGGAAAAGAAGGACTTTTTTTCAGCAATCGTAGAACCGGTGGCAAAAGAGTTTACAGGGATATTTATCGGAGTTCAGGAAAAATTTCATGCGATAGAATCGGATCGGCAGGCAGTGAGTCTGGATGATTATGCGGAAGACGGAATGAAGCAGCTTGTGAAGTATATGTACGCTCATCTGGAAGAATTTCAGATCCTGGTGAAAAACTCTTATGTTACAAGATTTCAGGATTTTGTGGAACATCTTGTAGAACTTGAGACAGATTATACTTATAAGTTCATGGAGGCGATCGGTCTGAGATTTAAGGATGGAAAGCCACTGACAAAGGATTTCATGCATATTATGAATACCGCACTTTTTGAGAGCTTTTTGAAGTGATCCGGCATGATATGTCAGAAGAGGAAGCATGGGAATATATAGAAATGCTTGAAAAGTATCACAGTGCCGGATGGAATATTATCTACGGAGAATGCTGTTCAATCAATGACTGATAACGCGATGAATGAAAAGGAAAATTTCATCGCGTTTTCCTTTTGATGCTGGTTAGTTGGAACTTATAAAAGTTCTAAAGGGCTAATTAATAATAAAAATGTCAAGGAGGGTTAGCAATGGCTAAACAAAAAGAAAAAAAGCAGACACCGGTCAGCCGGCTGATGGAGTATGCCGGAAGTTTTCAATACCTGGCAGTTGCGTCCTGGGTTCTTGCGGCTGTCAGTGCCTTTGTGGCACTTTGTTCCGTTCTATTTTTATCTGGCGGCTGATAAAAGAGGTGTTACGGGTTGCACCGGATTATGGTGCGGCACAGAATCTGTCTACCTATGGCTGGAGTGCAGTCGGTTTTGCAATCCTGTCTATGCTGATCTATATCGGGGCATTGATCTGTTCTCATTTGGCAGCATTCCGAGTGCAGGCAAATATGAGGTCAAGACTGATGCGACATATCTTATCTCTGCCGATTGGATTTATGGATGATGAGGGAAGTGGAAAGATCCGAAAGATTGTAAATGAGTCCAGTGCAGCGACAGAAACTTATCTTGCACATCAGTTGCCGGATAAATATGTAGCAACGGCAACCCCGGTCATCCTGGCGGCACTTCTGCTGGTTTTGACTGGAAACTGGGGCTTTTATGTCTTATCCCGGTTGTTGTAGCTTTCCTGGTCATGGGTGCCATGATGGGAGAGAACATGAAGAAAAAAATGGAAGAATATCAGAATGCACTTGAAGAGATGTCCAGTGAGGCAGTTGAGTACGTCAGAGGAATTCCGGTAGTAAAGACATTCGGACAGTCAGTATTTTCATTCAAAAGATTCAGGGATTCTATCAAAAAATATGAGAAATGGACGATTTCTATACAAAAGATTTAAGACTTCCGATGATGGGTTATACTGCTGCGATTAATTCAGTTTTCGCAATTCTGATCGCAGCGGTTTATCTGCTGGGCGGAGTGAAAAGCGGAACTGCAGATCCTGAGTTTTTATTAAACCTGTTATTCTATATTATTATTACGCCTATTATTACCGTCACACTTACAAAGATGATGTATGCAGGTGAGAATACAATGCTAGTAGAGGATGCGCTTTCAAGAATTGACAATATTATAGAAAGAAAACCATTGCCGCAGGCAGCAGAGGAAAAGAGTCCCGAAGATGTTTCTATCGAGTTTGAACATGTATCTTTCCGGTATGACGGGGGCAGAAAAAGATGCCCTGCACGATATCAGTCTTCAGATCCGTCCGGGAGAGCATATCGCTTTTGTCGGACCATCCGGTGGAGGAAAGACAACGCTGGCGAGACTGGTTGCAAGGTTTGCAGATGCGTCTCAGGGTGAGATCAGGATTGGCGGAGCAAATGTAAAGGAAATCCACCAGAAAGCTCTGATGGATATGGTATCATTTGTATTTCAGGACAGCCGGCTTCTGAAAATGTCTATTTACGAAAATGTACGCATGGAAAGAAAAATGCCACCCGTGAAGAGGTGGTGAAGGCATTAAAGAATGCTCAATGTGAGGATATCATAGCGAAACTTCCGGACGGGATTGACACAGTGATCGGCTCAAAAGGTACGTATCTGTCAGGCGGAGAAGCTCAGCGGATTTCAATCGCAAGAGCGATGATCAAAAATGCTCCGATTCTGATCCTGGATGAAGCAACAGCATTTGCAGATCCGGATAATGAGGCAAAGGTGCAGGCTGCATTCAGCAGACTTTCTCAGGGAAAAACTGTGATCATGATCGCCCACAGACTTTCATCGGTCATTGATGCAGACCGGATCTTTGTACTCAGAGACGGAGAAATCTGCCAGAGTGGTACGCATAAGGAACTTGAAAAAGCAGACGGACTCTATGCACATATGTGGAAAGAGTACAATCAATCGGTTTGTTGGAAGGTAGGTGCATAAGTATGAAAATAAAAGAAAAAACTGATGCATAAATATGCTCTTTCTCCGCAAGGTGCATCGGATATGCTCAAAGCCTTTGTGTCAGTTACGGTATCAGATCTGGTTTTGATGATTCCGGTTTCGCTGCTGTATTTTATAGTGAAAGATTATATGGAAGGAACACTTCAGGAAAAGGTGGATTTTATATTGCCGGCATTATCGTGACACTTGCCCTGATCGCAATTACAACTTATATACAATATAATGCAACATTTTTATCAACTTATGTAGAAAGTGGTGTGCGGAGAATCACGCTTGCAGAAAAGCTGAGAAAGATTCCGTTGTCGTTCTTTGGCAAAAAGATCTGTCAGATTTGACGAGTACGATCATGGCGGATTGTGCACAGATGGAAACTGCGTCTTCTCATTTTATTCCGGAACTGGTGGGAGCATGCATTTCTACAGCAATCGTTGCAGTGGGAATGTTCTTTTTCAACTGGATAATTGCATTGGCAGCTCTTTGGGTGCTTCCGGTTTCATTTCTTATTGTAGGTTGTTCGGGAAAAGTTCAGAAAAGTCTGAATCAGAAGCAGATGGAATTAAAAATGGCATGTGCGGACGGGATTCAGGAGTGCCTGGAAAGTGCAAGAGATCTTCATGCATATAATGCAGAGGATGATTATATGAGAGGTCTGGATGTGAAGATAAAAGCCGTAGAGAAGCATGCTGTAGCTACAGAACTTGGAACTGCTGTGTTTGTTGGAAGTGCACAGATGATCTTAAAGCTCGGAATTGCCACGGTTGCACTGGTTGGGGAACTCTGCTGGCAAAAGGGGAGATCAGTGTGCTTACATTCTTTATGTTCCTAATGGTTGTATCAAGAATATATGATCCAATGCAGGTATCTTTACAGAATCTTGCGGCAATTATCGCATCAGATGTACAGAGTGCAAGACTGGATGAAATCCTGTCGCATGAGGTGCAGGAAGGTTCAGAAAAAATGGATCGTAAAGGATATGATATTGAATTTTCCAACGTTGGTTTCTCTTATGATTCAGGAGAAACTGTATTGAAAGATGTTTCATTTGTGGCAAAGCAGGGGAAGTAACTGCACTGATCGGACCGTCCGGTGGAGGAAAGACAACCGTCTCACGTCTGGCGTCAAGATTCTGGGACGTAGATCATGGAAAGATCACAGTAGGTGGAATGGATATTTCAAAAGTTGACCCGGAGACATTGATGTCACTTTATTCGATCGTATTTCAGGATGTTAAAGCTGTCGCTTGAAAAGAACGACACAAACAAAAGAACCTTGATAACTGAACAATAGACAACAACAACCCTTGAAAATTTCTTTAAAGAGAAAAATTTTTAAGAACGGTTTGACAAACCAAAACAACAGTAAAAAGGGAAGAATTAGCTAGCAAGTTGGTTCTGAACTGGATACAAACACTTTTAACGAGAGTTTGATCCTGGCTCAGGATGAACGCTGGCGGCGTGCCTAACACATGCAAGTCGAACGAAGCACTTTGCACTGAGATTCTTCGGATGATCGATTAGTGACTGAGTGGCGGACGGGTGAGTAACGCGTGGGTAACCTGCCTCATACAGGGGGATAACAGTTAGAAATGGCTGCTAATACCGCATAAGACCACAGCGCCGCATGGTGCAGGGGTAAAAACTCCGGTGGTATGAGATGGACCCGCGTCTGATTAGGTAGTTGGTGGGGTAACGGCCTACCAAGCCGACGATCAGTAGCCGACCTGAGAGGGTGACCGGCCACATTGGGACTGAGACACGGCCCAAACTCCTACGGGAGGCAGCAGTGGGGGAATATTGCACAATGGGGGAAACCCTGATGCAGCGACGCCGCGTGAGCGAAGAAGTATTTCGGTATGTAAAGCTCTATCAGCAGGGAAGAAAATGACGGTACCTGACTAAGAAGCACCGGCTAACTACGTGCCAGCAGCCGCGGTAATACGTATGGGGCAAGCGTTATCCGGATTTACTGGGTGTAAAGGGAGCGTAGACGGAATGGCAAGTCTGATGTGAAAGGCCGGGGCTCAACCCCGGGACTGCATTGGAAACTGTCAATCTAGAGTACCGGAGGGGTAAGTGGAATTCCTAGTGTAGCGGTGAAATGCGTAGATATTAGGAGGAACACCAGTGGCGAAGGCGGCTTACTGGACGGTAACTGACGTTGAGGCTCGAAAGCGTGGGGAGCAAACAGGATTAGATACCCTGGTAGTCCACGCCGTAAACGATGACTACTAGGTGTCGGGCAGCAAAGCTGTTCGGTGCCGCAGCAAACGCAATAAGTAGTCCACCTGGGGAGTACGTTCGCAAGAATGAAACTCAAAGGAATTGACGGGGACCCGCACAAGCGGTGGAGCATGTGGTTTAATTCGAAGCAACGCGAAGAACCTTACCTGCTCTTGACATCTCCCTGACCGGCAAGTAATGTTGCCTTTCCTTCGGGACAGGAGTGACAGGTGGTGCATGGTTGTCGTCAGCTCGTGTCGTGAGATGTTGGGTTAAGTCCCGCAACGAGCGCAACCCCTATCTTTAGTAGCCAGCGGCGGGCACTCTAGAGAGACTGCCGGGGATAACCCGGAGGAAGGTGGGGATGACGTCAAATCATCATGCCCCTTATGACCAGGGCTACACACGTGCTACAATGGCGTAAACAAAGGGAGGCAGAGCCGCGAGGCCGAGCAAATCTCAAAAATAACGTCTCAGTTCGGATTGTAGTCTGCAACTCGACTACATGAAGCTGGAATCGCTAGTAATCGCGAATCAGAATGTCGCGGTGA
>VOFB01002976.1_pt1 | contig 17827 bp, 27 predicted proteins | sample 5384141 | NCBI WGS metagenome assembly VOFB01 (sample SAMN12384721, study PRJNA508395) | human gut metagenome | isolation source: healthy gut A | host: Homo sapiens | reverse complement strand
CTTAGGCTGCGCGCCCGCCTGCCCATTCTGAACAGGCTTCTGCTCTGTAAATAAAGGGCGGGAGGCGCCGCCGGTCCGAGTTTGCTCCCTCTCCGGCTTTTTTTGGCAAATGCGCTTATTATAGAGCATATCGCCACTATAAGCACGATTACCGAAATAACCGTATCCAATGGACTACCTCCCCTCTTAAAATTATTTCTTATCATTTTTTTCCGTTAGGAGTCTGAGGCTTGCCGATATCTGCTATTGACTTCCCTCATATCGGTATCAGCCTGTACGTTTTTAAGATTATAATAATCCATAACCCCTATTTTGCCTTCGCGCAGAGCCGCCGCCATAGCGCGCGGAACCTCCGGATTCAGCCTCTACCACCTTAGCGCGCATTTCCTGCACCTTAGCCTTCATCTCCTGCTCCTGAGCTACAGCCATGGCGCGCCTTTCTTCCGCCTTTGCCTGGGCTATGCGGCGATCGGCCTCAGCCTGGTCCATCTGAAGCTGGGCGCCTACATTTCGTCCAACATCTACATCAGCGATATCTATGGACAATATTTCAAACGCCGTGCCTGCATCCAAGCCCTTATCCAAAAACGGTGCGGGAAATGCGGTCGGGATTTTCAAGAACCTCCTATGGCTGTTGGCCGAACCCACCGTTGTTACAATACCCTCTCCTATACGCGCTATAATGGTCTCTTCCCCCGCGCCGCCTACCAGACGGTCTATATTGGCCCGCACAGTAACGCGCGCCTTAGCTCTCAATTCAATTCCGTCCTTAGCTATAGCCGCCACAACCGGCGTTTCTATTATTTTGGATTAACGCTCATCTGCACCGCCATAAGCACATCCCGGCCAGCCAAATCTATGGCGGCCGCCCGTTCAAAGGAAAGAGGTATGGCGGCGCTCTGAGCCGCCACAAGAGCATACCACTCTCAACATTGCCCTTTGCCAAATAATGCGCCTCCATCTTATTTTTACCTTTAAATCCAGTCCTGCCTTGGCGGCCTGTATCATGCAGTTTACTATACGGGAAATATTCACCCGCCTGAACCGCATTGCTATAAGCTGGCCCCAGCTTATTTTCACTCCCGAAAAGCGAAGCTACCATCCACAGTCTTATGGGTATTACCGTAAATAGAATTATCAGCAATATTATAACGACTACTGCGGCAATTATCGTTCCCCGTTTATAAAACCCGTTTCCAGCAAACCAAACATCTTTTTCTCTCCTCAACTTTTTTATTTTTCTTCAGCCCGGCTGAAAGACAAACTATAATTTTGTTTCCCTCTATTTTCAATACTTTTTACCGGCGCGTTTTTCTCCTATAAATTCGCCCGAGGTCAGCACGTCGTATTTTCTGTCAGAGAAAAGCGCGCTGCCCGCAGGCCGAAGCTCTGTTAAAGCTATGCCCTCGTCGTTAATAGAAAGCTCGTGAGCCGGAACTTCCTCCTGCTGATTTATTGAGCTTGTAAGGATAAGCGGATTCTTTTTCTTCTTATTAGAGCTGGTTATAAAATACAACGAGCCTATAAGAATAAGCACAACGCCCAGCACCACCCACATAACGTTCCATCCAATATAATTATACATTGCCAGCACCCCGCCGACGCAAAGCACCGCTCCGCCCACTCCAGGCGCTCCCAGGCCAGGCAGCAGCATCTCTATTATTACAAGCGCCGTGCCCAGCAATACTAATATTATAGTTACATAAAACGGATAAAACTAAGAAACCCATAGTTATCTGCCTCCTGATTATATTTATTCCCACGGCACAAGCTTTCCTCTTCCCCTCAATAAGCCGTTCCTCTTCGCCATTTAAAAGCACTATATAATTTTACCGTCCCGGCTTATATTAAAAGCAAGCTCAGACGCATCCGGCTGGCTGAATAATAAGCCGTATTCAGGCAAAAAGCAATCTGTTAAAGCCGTATGACTCCCTGGCGATGCGCTTTTATTTAAGGTATATAAGCCGTTCTGGCGGCCAATAGTCAGATAAAGCACCGTCTTGCCGTCGCTTACCCAGAAATCCTCCACTATTTTAGAACCGCTTTGACTTACTGTCGCACCCGAAGCATATAAGCTGTTTGTTGAATTATCGTCTATATATATATCATATCCGCTTCCCGCGTCGTTTAGCATGGAATATGCAACAAAACGATTGCCATATTTAAAATTAACCGGCTTTTCACCCAGCATTGTCATAACCGGCTCGCCGTAAAATACATTTTGACCAAACCGGCATACCGGTCTATTGCATATACCATAGCGCCCGATGTAAAAGAATAAAAATACACGTCCTCAAGCGCAATGGTCATATCAGTAGGCAAAAGGAGCTGAGTACCGTCCGTATAAGCCACATATAAAACCGGCTTACCCTCAAGGCGCATACTGAAAGCATACGCCCCGTTATCGCTTGAAACATAGCGTCCGTTTATCACGCGGCGCGCAATGCATTCGCAGGCGGAAGCATCCAGCCTGTACAAATCCTTTTCCATGCCCGAAGCCGGGTCTTCCAGGACCATAACATAGTTCATAGGCTGATAGATTTTATCGGGACTCCACCAATCCATCAGGACATTATCCAATAAATTGTAGCTGGAGGATTGCGACATATTAAACGAACTTATATTGACGCTATTTACAGTATCATAGATTGTAGAGTATTGAGCCGTCCCACGGCCGGCAACTATTGTGCCGGTAGTCTGGTTTATGCTGAAAATCTCGCCGCAGCTGCCTATCCGCCTTGAAAGATTTACCGTATCGTAATAATAAAGCCCATAATCGGCATACGGATTCTTATACGCGTCCGCTCCGGGATAATTTCTGAGAGCTTCCTTTATATTCTCCGCTCCGCGCGTATCTTTTAAATAGACCACCTGGCTATAGCCGTATATGAAATAGCCCTTATATACATCCTCATCCACCAGCTGAGTGTCAAAGCGCAGCCGGTAATAAAGGGTGCTTTTATGCTCCTGATGAACTGTATACAGCACGCTTGGGGTCAGCTCGCTGAAAACAATGCTCTCCAAAAGCACATTATCCGCCACTATTGAATCCACCCCGCCGCTGAACTGCCTGAGCTGGGCGTAAATTAAACCGTCCTCCACAAAATATCCGCTTGTATAATAAAGAATATCCGCGCCGCGGTAGTACTTCATTTTTATTATATTGAGCACCCGCATATGTATAGATATATTCACGGCAAATCTGAACCGGATCCGCCTCGAAGCTCTCCACGCAAAGAAGGGAGCATCCCTCTATATAAAACACCGGATATATGCTTCGGCTGGCCAGGTCTGCCGAAATATTACTGTCCACACTATTCTGCGCGCCTGATTCATTCTTGGCGGGAGGAAGCACGGCCGAAGCGGAAGCGCTTTGAACCGCAGCGGCATCTGAAGCAGAAGGAAGGCTTTCACCTTCGCCGCATGCAGCTGAAACAAAAAGCAAGGACAAATATTAAAATTAACACCAAACCTTTTTTCATGCCATTCTCCTATATGACTATTGTATATCAAAACGAGTCAAATGTAAATATAATTCGGCTGTCTCAAAAAAAGGACTATATCCCCTCGCTCTGTCGTACAGCCGCAGCCTGCGCCGTAAAAGGAAGGATGGAAAAGGCAGGGGAAGAAGCTTATATCTCAGCATCAAAATACAGCAAAAACCGCTTAGAACCGCAAAATATATGCGGCTGTTTTTTCCGCCATTCTAAGCCGCTTTAAAGCCTTTATCAGCTTTGAAGCGCACCTCCGTATATTGATTCACAGCCTACCCTCAGTTTACAATGAACTACACGCCTCAAAACGGGATAATTTCTTCATTTAAGGTCGCAGAGTCAGAAGGCATAAAATTTGTGCCGGGTAAAGCGCGCTTGAGGGAGAAATGTACCGGGCGTACTTGGAATCAAAGCAGCAAGCAGGACGCAAATTTCATGCCTTCTAACCGTCTTGCTTGTAAACTGAGGGTAGACAATACAAGCTTTCTTAGCAGTCAAGCTTCAATGCAAAGCCGGCTGACCGCTAATTTCAGCGCCAGCTCCTGTTCCATCTTGCCGGTTTTTATCCTCTCGTCAGTATCCAGTAATATTTTTTTAATCCTCTCCCAGCCTTTGAGTACTTAACCCGCCCGCTCTTTTTAAAAGCTTGTCCACCATAAATTCCTTGATATTCACCATATCGGCAATTTCGGTTTTCCGGCTCCTTGAGGCAGATTTTTAAGCATAAGCAAATTGCGTAGCTGCTTGGATATAATTCCCAGAATATATATAGGACTCTCTCTTTGCTCCAGTAATTCCTGGCATAGAATAAGCGCTTTAGCCGCGTCTTTATTCAATATATGGTCGGCTATAGCATAGATATTATAATCCCCGGCCCGGAGTAACCGATTTTTCTATATCGCTGCGAGTTATTATAGCATTCTGGGCAAACAGCGCCAGCTTAGTCAGCTCGTTATACAATCCTTCCAGGCTCGAATCCGCATATTCGGTCAAAAACTCCGCGTCCTGAAGCGAAATATCCTTCCTGGCTTTTTAACGTTTTAATTATCCAGCTTATCAAATCCTTTTGTTCCAAAGCCTTAAATTCGGCTATGCAATGCCTGGACGCCGCCTTTAAACAGGCGGGAACGCTTGTCGGCCTCAGGCATTATAAGTAATAAAACGCAGTCCTCCGAAGGCGAATCCATATATGAAATCAGCAGCTCCGCGTCGTTTCCGGGAATATAGTCGGATACCCTCACCATTTTTCTGGATTGCGTAAAAGACATCGTTTCGCACTCGCTCGCATATATCCTGAGCAGAACAAAGCTTGCCGTCAAGCTTAATATAGTCGGGACTTTGGCTATCCAAATCTAAGCCCTCCAGCAGCGCCAGCTCGGCTTTCTGCATAATATATTTTTCAGAGCCGCAGAAAAGATAAACAGGCGCTATTCCTTTTTTATTGCCTGAAAAACTGGTCGTTTATATAAGTCATGTAATGCTCTCCCTTTATGGTATACCCGTTCTGCTGATAAATACGCTTACAGCGCCGTTGACAAGAGTGGATAAAACTCTCGCGCCGTAATACTCAAAAAGCTTTTCAGTTGCCCGGCCGCTGCTTACAACTATACAATCCGCCTGTGTACTGTCATAAAAGGTTTTATTAAAGGTGGCGTCGCTGCCATGATGAGGAGCTTTTAAAATGTCGCATTCTATATCTGAAAGTCTGGAGACAAGCTCCATATCGTAATCCTGTATATCGCCTGCGAAAAGCACGGTAGTATCATATGCGTAAAGCTTTATTACCATGGAGGTATTAATTGAAGGCTCTGTACCCTCAAAAGGATATAAGATTTTTACAACCACGTTATTGTCAAGTATAAGCGTTTCCCCTGCCTGAACGTTCGTCAGCTTGCATCCAGCTTTTTCTATATTCAGCCAGCAGCGTTTCCTCACTTTTATCAATGGTAAGCGAATTATAATATATATTTTTTACAGCTATTTTGTCTGGAAAAATATATAATCCGCCCGAGTGGTCTGTATCGCCATGAGATAAAAAATACGCCGTCCAGGTCATATATTCCTCGGGCATATAAATACGGCAGCACCACATTCTCAGCCGAATTACCCGAATATTCAGAAAACACCGGTGCAGCTCCCCGTATCTATCATATAGCATTTCCCGCCCGGAGTTTTTATAAAGGCGCAGTCGGCGTTGCCCACAGAAAGAAATTGAATTTCCAGCTTATCCTCTTCCAGCGCTTTATAGCCAAATATGCCGCAGACCGACAAAACCACTATACATACGATACTGACAGCCTTTTTGTAAGCTTAATATTTACAAAACGTGATAAAAAGAACAAAAGTACAAAATAAGCCGCTACCAGCAGTTCCGGAATATATCCCCCTCTAACGTCAGGCACCCCCAAATTACTAAGCCCCTCCGACGCAAAAAAAAAACGTCAACCGGAAGCCTGAGCAGGCTTATAAAAAAAAACCGGCATTTGAAAAAGCAATCCAAAAAGGACGCGGCAAACACATATGTGAGAAGTACCGAAATATAAGGTACAAGAACCACATTTGCCAGGACAGATATCAAAGGATAGCTATGAAACATATTTATCTGCAAGGGCAAAGTGCCTATTTGAGCGGAAATAGTTACCTGGGCCGTATCCATTAGCCCTTTCAGGCCGGGATATTACACCTGAACAGCCTGCCAAAAGCACTATTCCAAAGCAGGCGGCAAATGAAAGCTGAAAGCCCGGAGCATACACGCAGAGAGGCGATAACGCTATAAGAACTATACATGCCGCGCTGAGAGAATTAAGGCTGTCATACCCCTCAAACAGACAGGAAGCGCCCAGCATAATGAACATTATGACCGCTCTTGTAATGGAAACAGAAAAGCCGCAGATTGCAGCATAGCAAAAGAAGTATGCCCGCGACTATAAAAAGCCCAGCTTTTTGGATATACCAGTCTCTTAATTAAAAACAGCAGAGCATAAGCGATTATGCCCACATGCAGGCCGGATACGCTGAAAATATGTACAATGCCCAATTCTGTGAACTTATCATAATATGGCGAATATGACGCTTCATCGTTTCCCAGAAGCATGCCTGATATCAAAACCGCCTGTTCCTCAGGCAACGCCGCATAAATATTGTCGTCTATTCTATCCCTAAGCCTATGAAATACTCCCCAGAAATCATCCTGATTATCCTCAACTACCGGCGTTTGGCCGGCAAAGGCCGAATAATAAACTCCACGGCCGAACATAATCCGCCTATAATTAGGCTGAAACGGGCCGTCCGGCTCTGACGGCACGCTTATGCTGACTGGAACTCTTATTACATCTCCATAATTAAGCTCCGAATAATCCTCAATATCTATATAAAGCGCCACCCTGCCCCTAAGGCTTACCGTTCCGTCTACGCCTTCCATAAGGCAATTATCCAAATTAAGAGAGGCGCGTTCATCATTAACCACAACCGGTCCGCAAACGCGGCCAGTAATATACACCTTGCCTTCAGGAGGCTCCGTCAGCTTAACGTTATAACCCGCCCATCCGTACCAGGCGACAGCTAAAAAAGCAGATAAGGGCTAAAGCGCAAAAGTTCTTTATACGGCGCACAAAAATAATCAGCGTGCACGCGGTTAAAACGGCAGCGCCCGAAATTGCAACAAGCTGCCATAAATTTGCCGCTGCGCCCAAAACACCGCCCGCAACCAAAATTACCGCCAGAAAAAACGGATATCTCGGATTAACCAGTCTGACTTTTTGTCCGTTTGTACCAAGCAGATTCCGCTCAGAGCTCATAGCTGGAATATTCCTCCGCGCATGCCGCGTCACAGACTCCCTGAGCCTCCTTAAGCAGCTCTGACGCATTCATTCCCGGCATGAAATGCGACATAATAAGACTAGCCCCCGCCTGCTTCGCCGCCTGAGCGGCAAGTGCGGCATGCATATGCGGAGCCTCAGGGAGTCCAGGCGTTGCAGGGCGTTCCCACATCGCACAGCATTTTATCGCAGCCTTGCGCGAATTGAGCCAGAGCATCGGCGCTGTTGCAGTCGCCTGAATAAACGAAATCCCTCTCGCCTTTAAATCTCATCGCATAGCTTTTGACCGGATGCTTCATAAGCGCAAAGCTTATTTCCATGCCCGCCAGGCTTATTGGGGCGCAATCGTCTATCGCAGTAAATTCAAAAACCAAAGCTTTAACAAGCTCTGAAAGCATTGAAGGTCCAAAAACAGGAACAGGCGCCTTAAGCGTTCCCTTCTTTAAAAGCCCCTCCAGCATATATCTGTAAAGAAAAAGGTCGTTTATATGGTCGTAATGAACATGAGATATTATTATACCGTCCAATTGTTCCGGCACAATAAATTCCTGTAAACGGGCAAGCACCCGCTTCCCATATCCAAAAGCAGGTTTTGCCCCCATTTTCAAGCAAATAACCCGACGTAGCTCCATGCGCAGGAGCATACGGTCCATATTTGCCCAGCACAGTCAGTTTCATAAAACGTCACCCTTTAAGAATAAGATGTAAAAATGCCATAATCAGGTATAATCGGCCTAAGCGCCGAGATATAACCGCCTAAAAGGTTTCCACAGGCGCGCCGTCAGCAAGAAAGCGCACGCTTTCAAAGCCGGAATTATAGCACAAGGTATTAATTATTGCATATGCGAAAAAAACGCTCCTGTTCATAAGAAAGCCTGCTGAGAGATTCATAAAAATCCCTGGAAAAATTTATGTTTAAGCATTCGCCCGTTCTGTATAATCCAAGAACCATATTTTCATAATTCAGCTCGCTTTGACCAGACAAAACCTCAGAAATTTCCGCCATGCCTGCGGTACGCCCCTCCAATATGCTTCTAAGCAGCTGGTCTGAGGTCTCAAGCTCGTCATAAGCCTTAACCGCCACAGTCCGGGCAGTCAAACCTGTAAAATCCTGGTTGGGAAAATAACAGACCTCATTAGTGCGTATCAATCCCATAAAATCCGCTATGCCTGAAGAATATGAATACACCGTATCATATCCTTCCTCAGTCTGAACATTAATATCAACCGCTATATTCCGCATATCAGGATAGAGATGAGCTACTGTAAGCGCAATGGCGGGCACAGCGTTCCAAAGCTGATCCTGCAGCGGATAAGCTCCGCGGGCAAGAAAGCTTACAGACAGAGTCTGCCCGTCAAATTCAGTAGGCTTAAATAACGAAACGCCCTCCTCAAACACCGCTAAACCATCCTGCGCTGGACCGCGCAGCAGCTGATTATAAGCTGGTCGGCATAATCTGTCCCCTTAAAAGTAATGCTGCGCGCCTCAGGCTCATAAAACCCGCTGGAAGCGGCCCGGAAATACAGCAGGACGTCCGCCTCTTCTTTATATGTTTCGCCAGCCAATTCAAAAGCACTTTGGGCGCTTTTCCAGCTTGACAAAAGCGCCTGGGCATCATCCGTCTCTCCGTCCAGCGCCATTACCGGCCGAAAATTATAATCCGGAATTACGAGCTGCCTGCCCTCGCAGGCTACTGAAATATAATTAATTTCGTCAAAGTCCGTAAATGTATTTGCCAGACAGGAAAGCATCTGCGCAATAGCCAGCGGAGGCTCATATCTTAAATCGTCCGAAAAATTAAGATACAGAATATCCCCTTGCCGTCTTACGCTGCGCAGTTCAATCTCCGGGCTGAATATACCCTCGTAACTCTCTCTGAGCATTTTATCTCTTCCCATAAGCGCGCGCGCCACCGCCTGATATTTGCCTTCATTATCTACAGTAACCGGCTCCACCGAATAAACAAGCGTATTATTTTTATAGGTATACAGCTTGCAATAAGCAGGTTCATTCATTATTTCAGCATGAGAGGAATACTCAGGATAGGACTGCTCCTGAGAAAAGAGCGGCAGGAGCACAGCATAATTAAGCCGGCCGTCATAAGCAAAGCGGATACTTTTCTTAAAGTCCTTTAAAATAGACATTTTATTCCTCCCCGCCGAAAACATCAGCACAAAGGAATAGGATATCCGCCAAATACCCGAGCTTCTTATAAAGGAAACGGGAATATCCTCATAGAATCTCTCTCCTGAATCAGACGACAAGGAATAGCTTACCAGTCCTCTGGCGCGCGAGCCGTCCTCAGAAACCGAGAAAAATTCCGAAACCTCCGCCGAGACCATCACCTGTCCGTTCTGCGCGCAGTCCGCCTCAAAGCCGGCAAGGTCAGGACGCAGTATACCAGTAGAGGAATCCGAGGAAAGATATTTATGAGCGTCCTCCATATTGCCGTTTATCAAACAGGAGGTAAAGATTTCAAGCGCCGTACAGGGAGTCATTATATAGCTTGCATCCATAGTCAGCGGCTCTATATGCTCCTGCTCCCTGCCGTCTCCAGCAAAGCCCAATTCTCCCCGTGTCGGCCGTTCGGTAACGTTCTGCTCCTTACGGACAATATATAGCTGCACGCGGGAATATCCCGTATTTTCTATAAGCGTATTTACTATTGAATACACCGCCATACGCTGCCTTAAGCATTGCAAAGCGTATACCTCTTCGCTTAAATTATCCGTTTGGTTTAATATAATAAAATCGTCGGACAGCGTAACAAATACGCAGTTCCCCTCAAAACTTATGCCCTCCAAGGTGGTATTTTCATCTATTACCCTGCTTAAAGCGCTGCTTACCCCCTGCGGGCCTCTCAGCAGCGCGCTGAGCAGCGCGTATTCATAGGAATTATTTGGATAAGTGTCTATCCGCCTGAATTCAGCGGCTAAAATATTCTGGTCGGAGAATCCGAAATACAGCGCCGCTGAAGAAGGGAGGAATTGGAGGGATTGGTAGCCTGAATCTGGGGCACGTTCCCATCCTGTCCACCGTTATTCAGATATAAGCCCTGACATGAGCAGAGAAGCGCCGCGCATAATACCGCAGCCGTCAGTTTTAATATTCTCATCTCTTTACCTTCCTTTTAAGCCTGCTGCTGGCTTATAGGCAGTTCCACAGTAAAAGTGCTGCCCTCTCCCAAAGCGCTTTTTAACGCTTATTGTGCCTCCATGCTGTTTAATTATATTATCCACTATGCTCAGCCCCAGGCCCGTTCCTCCCGAACCGCGCGAACGCGCTTTATCCACCCGGTAAAAACGGTCGAAAATATGCGCCTGGTCTGCTTCAGATATGCCTATTCCCTGGTCTATTATATCTATAACCGCATTCTTTCCTTTTTATAAAGCTTTATCTTTATTACAGTATCCTCAGGCGAATATTTTATGGCGTTGTCTATAAGATTGGAAAAGGCCTGCTGCAATTTTGTCTGGTCGCCGTTCACCGTCAAATCCTCGGTTTCGCATTCCAGCGTTATTCCCTGCTTAGCGGCCAGAGGCTGCAGCATATGGTATACTCTGTCCACTAAATCCATAAGCTGAATAGGCACAAACCGGCTTTCAGCTCCGCTGTCGTCCATGCGCACCAAAGTAAGCAAATCATTTATAACATAATTCAGCCTGTCTATCTCATGGCTTATATCGCCCAGAAATTCCTCATATAATTCCCTGGACGCGTCCGGCTGGCTCAACAGCGCATCCACCAATATTTTCATTGAAGCCAGCGGAGTTTTCAGCTCGTGAGAAGCATCCGAAACAAATTTATTTCTTGAAGCGTCCAAATGCTCGAGCTTTTCACTCATAATATTAAAAGAGGCGGCCAGCTCGGCTATTTCGCTTTTTCCCTTAACCTGCGCGCGAACAGAAAAATCCCCCTTGGCCATATCCCCTATCTTGGCGGTCATATCCTGAATAGGCTTAATAGTCTTGAGAGTCAACAGCAGCATAAAAGCAAAAAATAGCACGCCTGTCACCGCGCTGACTATAATCATGCGTATTGAAAATACATTTATCCTATCCACTACGTCCTGAATGGGAATGGACGCAACAAGAGCATATCTTTCCCCTTCAGACGAAAGCATGCGCTCTGCATAGCATACTGCCCAGTATTCCCTTCTGCCCTTTTTATACGGCAAAAAGCTGTTATACTGCTCAGCGCTCTGAGAGATTATCTTCTGAGTATAAGTCAGCCTGGCAGAGCCCTGGCCCTGATTAAGCACTCTGGCCGTTGCGTCATTTTCAAAATGAGTGCCTGTCAGCTCGCTGTATGTATCAACAATTACCGTGCCGTTGGGTCCAATACAAATACTCTTCCCTCAAATTCCCGGGCAAATTCTTCGCATATGGAATACAGGCTCTCAGAATGCCCGAGCTCCTTCTCAATTTCAAGGGCGTTGGCCGAAACAGACTGCTGCTGAACCGAAAAGCGCTGGTCCAACATGACGTCTCCCATAAAGGCTATAACCAGATAATTCACCAGCGTCAGAGAAAGCACCAGCATCACCAGATAAGAAGCGGTAAGCCTGAACTTTATGCTGTTTACAACTTTACTTATCCGAGAAATAATAACCTACACCCCATTTTGTATAAACGTATTCAGGCTCCTCAGGATTGCGCTCTATCTTTTTGCGCAGGCGCCTTATATGCACGTCCACCGTGCGTATGTCTCCCATATATTCATATTTCCAGATAGTTTCAGCAAATCCTCCCGCTTATATACCACGCCCGGATGCGTTATAAGCAGATGAAGAATATCAAATTCCCTTAGCCGTAAGGGAATTTCTTCTCCGTTTATGGCTACGCTGCGCTTATTTAAATCCACTACCATATTTTTAGCCTTTATTATATCCGGGCCTGTGAAGTGGAGCCGGTTCTGCGCAGTATAGTCTTTATTCTGGCCTTAACCTCAAGAATATTAAAGGGCTTCAGGATATAGTCGTCCGCGCCGTATTCCAGGCCCAGTATTTTATCCATATCCTCTCCCTTTGCCGTAAGCATGATAACGGGTATATTGGATTTCTCACGAACGCGCCGCAAAACCTCAAGTCCGTCTATACCGGGCAGCATAACGTCCAGCAGAATCAGCTCAAATCCTCCCTCTTCAAATTTAGCCAGCGCTTCCTCGCCGTCAAAAAGCAGTATCCGTTTCATAATCGTCCTGCTCCAGGCTGAATTTAAGTCCTTTACTATTATAGGCTCGTCGTCCACTATTAAAATTTTCTTAGGCATCATAACCCCCCTGGCGTTAAATATAATATTAAATAATAAATACGTATTTTGCTGAATATATTTTAACATAAAGACGGCAAATAATCCACATATATTTTTAATGGACGCCGCATTTTCCGCGTTTTATAAAACTGTTTACAACTTCGGCAGAAAATGATAAAATTATTAATAGATTTAAGCGACGGAGGTCAGAACAATCGTGAAAAAAAATTACCGCGGTACTCTTTTGCTGATACTTTCATTTTCTCTTGCCGTTTCCTCCTCCGCTCAGCTTAACGCGCTTCCGCCCAGCGCTGAGAACGTACCCTCTCCGCCTTCTATAAGCGCCAAATACGCATTGCTTTTAGATTTGCAGACCAACACCGTGCTCTATGAAAAGCAAGCGGACGTACAAATGTCTCCCGCAAGCCTTTACAAAAATAATGACCGCGCTTTTGGTGGCCGAAAGCGGGATAGATATGGATAAACCGTAGAGGTTTCAAATAAGGCGGTAAACGTACCTGCGGGCAGCTCAATTTTAGGGGCTGTCAGGAGGAGATAAGATAAGCGTCCGGGATTTGCTGTACGGGCTTATGCTCCGTTCAGGCAACGACGCCGCATGCGCTCTAGCCGAAGCTGTTTTCAGGCTCGGTAGAAAGCTTTGTCCAGCTTATGAACCGCGCTCAGGAGCTGGGCATGGCTAATACTCATTTTGTAAATCCTCACGGCTTTGCCGATGAAACCCATTATACTACCGCACGGACATGGCTGTTTTATCCTGCGAATATATAAAGCATGAGCTGCTAATAACGTCGCCTCTACCGCAAGCTATGAAATTCACCTAACCAGCCGGGACGGCAGTCAAAAAAGCTTCAGAATAAAATACCAACCCGCTTTTAACAGACAGCGAATATGGAGAATATGTTACCGGTTTAAAGACCGGCTTTACCCAGCTTGCCGGCAACTGTATAATTATACGCTATCAGCGCGAAGGCCGGTTGCTCTCCCCTAATATTCAACAGCCCTCAGGGCTACAGGGACAGCGACGCAGCCGCACTACGATTACGGCTATACGCAGTTCAGCACCATAGACCTGGCCCCAAATATTCCAAAACCGTTCATTAATAAAAACGTGCAGAACTGCAGCACGGAGGACGAGCACAACGGACAGCTTGAGCTTCAGATGAGCTCAACGGCTCCCGTCTATTATACCACTACGGCGTCGGTAGCAAACCGTATAATTTCAGGCAGCGACATACTAACCATAGAAACGCCTGCAAATATTTCAGCGCCTGTTTATGCGGGTGATGAAATAGAACTGTAACATATAAAATTAACGGCGAAAACCATTTGTTCAATACAGTAACGGCCGGAAGGACAGTCTTTGCCTATATCGCCATACCAGACGATTTGGTTCAATTCAAAGAGGGACGACACGTCCGGCCTTAGCCGTTCTTGGCAGCAAAGCTCTTTGGATTGGCTTAGTTCTGCGGCTGTAGCCGCAGCGGTGGCAGTTTATATATTTGTTAAAATCAGAAAAACCAAAACCAGGCAGATGAACAGACGGCGAACTACGGTTTTGCCCAGAACGTTACATATGAATAAATATTATGCACAATACCAGGTTGGTCCGCGGCCTGTCATGAGGCCGAGCCTCGTTCGGCCCAGGCAGCTTTGTTTTGCCCGACGGCGCGCCCCCTTAAGAGCTTAATTATTTAATGCATAGGCAACCTGAGATTCCCCCATTGCCCGCTGATATAAACAAAAATACCGGTTTCAGATTTGAAACCGGTATTTTTGTAACTCTAAGCGCTAATTACGCCTTACGTCTTTTCGCTATTACAACCATAGCCGCAAGACCGCAAAGCCCGGCAATTAACAGAGTCCAGAGACCGGTATTGCTATAGTCTCCAGTCTGAGCAGGGATTTCAACAGCCGGCTTAGCAAAGCCGCATACCGAACTTTTATTCCTCATGCTTGGAACCGGCCTGCGTCGTCGTAGCTTCCTTATCTGTCACCCTATATCAAAGCAGTATGCCAGCTCATCCGCTTTTTCATCGCAGCCTGCGCACGCATGCCAATGAGTGTTTTTTCATCCGAAGTCCACTCCTGACTGAAGCTATGGTCCAGCGTTATAGCTATACGCTCTGAACAAAGGAAGTATAGTTTCCGTCCGCAGTAGTCACTTTAACCGAATACTCTCCGCTCTCAGTTACTGTCAGAGTGCTGTTGCTTGCTCCTTCAATTCCATCCCTTATACCATTCATAGCTGTAATTTACACCCTCCAGCTCATGCGACGCAGTCGCAATCATATGCGCGCTGGTTTTTTTCGGTCAATCACCTTAGGCATTTAATTTCCATGAAGCAAGCAGGGCATGCCGCTCACAACATCCTTTTCAAATCCCAAAGCACCCTGGCCATATCTCTTCCAGCCCTCCAAAGTATAGCCTGTTTTAGCAGGCACAGGAGCCTGGTCAAAATCAATTAAAGAATTGGGATAGACGTAAATAACTTCATAGGTGGTTGAATTATCCGTGGTCTTAAAAGGAACGCGAAGCAGCTCCAACCATTTGAGCTCCTGACCATCCGCTATAAAGCCATAACTCTGTTTGTCCGCAACAAAATCAGTCTGCTTGGGGTGAGGCCGTCGGCATATTTTATAACCGCGCGTCCTACGTTATGCCAGTCGTCTCCCACAATAATAGGGGCGCTTATGTTTAATTCGCCGTCACTTCTATCATAGGACCTTCAGTTTCCTCATCAAACATAAAGATTGCATCTTTAATTTCAGGCGAACCGCTCAGCTTAAGAGGGGATACTCAAGAGGCTCCAGGTCATAGCCGTATCCTAGACCGATGCCGGTATTAGCTGCTCTCTCAGTATCCAATTCTCCCGTTTCAAAATCCCTTCAACCTGGTCAAAATTTCCTGAGATAGTGCCTCCGGTTATCTCAACGTTCATTTCGTCCTTCCACAGATAAGCGTAGATGCCTCCGCCCACGTTTCCGGCAAAGTTATTACTAATTTTGCCGCTGTTCATGGTAACGGACGAGCCGCCCAATGCAGCCTCAATATATATCGCGCCGCCGTTGAAAACAGCGCGGTTATTTTGGAATATTGCGCCGTCCACCAGTATGTCGCTTGAGCCAAATGCAAATACGCCCGCGCCAGAATCTGTTGAATAGTTATTTTCTATAACGCCGCCGGTAAAATTCAATTCGCTGTTGTAAGCGCAAATTGCGGCGCCAAAATTAGTGTCCCCTGTATCATCAAATTGTCGTGCAGGCGACCGCCCGACATATTCAGAGTCGCACTCGAAATATTTAACGCTAAAACGCCGTTATTTCCTATATCCGCCCCTTCGCCGATATTCAGTACGGTGCCGCTGTAAAGACTGAAAATATAGCCTCCGTTATTTAGCGTCTTTTCGCTGCTTCCGTCAATAACCGCGTTTTGAACCGTTACCTCGGACGGACTGTAAACGTAAAACATAGCGCTTGTCAAATTCTCGCCGCGCTTAACCGTTACATTTTCAATAGAAGCGTCCTCACGGATATAAACCGTGCCTACAACGATAATGGTTCCTCCTTCGCCCGCCAATTCCATAGCCTTATTTATGGTTTGAACAGGCTTGCTGCTGGTCAAGCCATCGTTGGCATCGTTTCCCGACGAACCGTTAATATAAACGGTGACGCCTGCGTCGTCCTGCGCCAATGCCCCCACAGGCAGCATTGCAATCGCCATAACAACAGCCGCCAGACAAGCCAGCCATTTTCTGAATCCAGCTTTTTTCATGGTAATCGCATCTCCTTTTTATTAAAAATTTCGTACTCTGGCAGAACAAAGAGGCATCTTATACCCGAAAATGGATATAAGATACCTCTCAAAAAACTTAATCAGATGGAAAATTTTGCTAGAGATATTGCTTGCTTGCTTGCTTGCTTGCTTGCTTGCTTGCTTGTTTGCTTGCTTGCTTGCTTGCTTGTTTGCTTGCTTGCTTGCTTGTTTGTTTGCTTGCTTGCTTTTGCTTGCTTTTTGCTTGCTTGTTTGCTTGCTTGTTTGCTTGCTTTGCTTGCTTGCTTGCTTGCTTGCTTGCTTTTCTTGTTTGCTTGCTTGCTTAAAAATTATACCTCCTGCCAACATAATCCGTCAAGTTCCTTTCTGCATAATACAATACAAATTTACTATATAATAAGCAATTTGTCAACATGCAAACTAACAGATTCTGCAAATAAATTATGTTGCCCGTCTCTGAACCAAATTAAGCGTCCGGGGTAATTGCCAGTTACCAGATTCTGCGAAACCGCGTTGGTATTTTTTCAAATCCCATTACGTCGTCTCCCTGCCAATTATGCAGAGAAATAGGAATTTGTTCAAATTCCGCAATAGCCTTGTCAGTATCTACGCCATAAGCTGCAAAAGTCTTTTTTGCGTCGTCGTATGCGCGCAGCACTTGTTCATTATCTCTTTGTTCATATATTTCCCTCCTAATTAAAAAATCAAATACACACTCAATAATATATACGCAGCATCGGGCCGACTGCATTTTATTAAAAACCACAGACCGCAAAAAACTAAAAACGCATGTGCGTACATATATATTGTGGCTAAGTGAAATAGTTTACTAAATTTTTTCCTTTTTGCAAGGGATAATTGCAATTTTCATTCTTTATTTTTATGTGTTTTTCTCGCGCGGTTCTATACGGCCTTGATGGTAAATTGACGCCGCCGGAAGAAACTTCCGGCGGCCAGGGGGCGCGACGCAGGGCGAGCGTTCCCGCTGCCCTGAAGCCGGGCTCCGCCCGGCTGTTGCGGCCTGCGGCCGCAACCGTCGCGCCCCTTGCGCAGGCGGCAGCTATAGGCGTTTTGCAGGCTGAAAGCCTGCAGGGCCGGGCACCAGCCCGGCCAGCGGCCATGGGCGCAAACGCCCACCGCCGCCTGCGCAAAAGCTTTAATAACCTAAAGCCGGACGCGTATACCAAAAACAGCGTCCGCGCTTTTTATTATTGCCAGCGCGCAGATTTTAGTATATAATTACTAACATCACAATAGCCCATGAAAACAGGCATAAAAACAGCAAGGAGATAAAACGTCACATGAACAAAAAAATTTTGGCGGCAGTTTTACAGCCGTCTGCTTTTTAAGCCTTACATCCTGCTTTGGACAGGGAAACCGGAATGCCGCGCCCACCGCTATAGCCATCACTCCCCCGGCTGAATCTGAAATTATATCCTATTTTGATAAATTTGATATAGATATACTTTC
>VOFB01002147.1_pt1 | contig 17851 bp, 24 predicted proteins | sample 5384141 | NCBI WGS metagenome assembly VOFB01 (sample SAMN12384721, study PRJNA508395) | human gut metagenome | isolation source: healthy gut A | host: Homo sapiens | reverse complement strand
CCGTTTGACGTGCCTTCGAGGCCGACGTGGCCGACGAGGCACGGCAGCGCCATGACCGCCCAGGCGCTCCATTCGCCGTTGCTGCGCCGCTGTGGACCCCAACCCGACAACACGTGGAGGCGCCGGGCGTTCGCGATGCTGCGCGCAAGCGAGCGAATGTCGCTCGCCGCATGCCGCAAATGCCTTCGGCCCATTCGGGCGTTTTTCGCAATGCGGTCATAACCTTCGCCCGTCACGTAGTCGTGATACGACATGTGCTTGCCGCGGAAAGCTTCCGGCATGGTCGCCTCGTCGAAGCCGACCGCGCAGTATGTATGCAGAAAGTCCAGGTCAACGGCATTCTTTTGGATAAGCTCCCACGCAATTGCCGCCACAAGCGCCGCATCGGTTCCCGGCGTGATGGGCAGCCATTCGACGTTGCCCATGATCGATTCGGTCTTGCGCGGGTCGATGACGATGATGCGCGTGCCCTCTTGCTTTGCCAGGCGTCGCCATTGCGCGCCAATGTTTGCGCCGCCGTCGTTTGCGACAACGGGGTTCGCGCCGAAGGCGATAACGAGGTCGGCCGAAAACGCCTGCTCAAAGGAGCTGCCGTCGTCGGGTTTCATTCCAAAGCAGTATTTCGCGGCCCAGGTGGCCTGCGCGCATGAGTAGTCGTTGTAGCGCGATAGGTAGCCACCCAGGCAGTTCATGAGCCTGTTGAAGGGGCGCGCGGTGGTTGCAGTTCGCGTTCGTGCCGTAGGCGATGAAGACGGCGTCGTTGCCAAAGCGGTCGATGGTATCGCGCAGCTTATTCGATGCGATATCGATCAGCCTCGTCCCACGTGATGCGCTCGTAAAGGCCCGAACCCCTCGCGGCCCCGTGCGTTTGAGCGCCATTTCAGGCGCAGCGGGCTTTCGGCAGGCGAGCATGCGGTGCCCACGCAGGCTTGGGGCAAGGCGTGCCGTCAGGCGTTTCGGCCGCGCACGAACTCATGCGCGTGACTCGGTCTGCTTCGATATCGGCACAGGGCGGCCCGCCGCAGTTCGCGGCACAGTGGTTCCATATGGTGCGTGCGCCGGAAGGCGGTGCGCTTGCGGGTGAAGCGTTGACGGCTGGTATGCAGGTGGTTGGTTCGCTCGCCGGAATGCCTTGCGTTCGGGAAACTCTGCGAGCCATTGTATGGCTTCGCCGACGCCTCTCTTTTCGTGCGTGTTGCAAGCATCTCGAATCCATCGTTCGTTGAATGGGGTTTCCGCGCGCCTTTTACGCAAGCGGCTCGATTTCCTCCAGGCCTTCCGCGCGCGCCTCGGCTTCCGATTTCGCGGTCGGTCGCGCTCTTGCGGCTCGGCAGCGCGATGTCCATGTCGAATTCAACCGGCTTGGTAGCCAGGCTTACGAGCGGCACGATCGCGGAGAGCAGCATTGCGAAGTGCGCCGCAGTTGATGGGGCTTGCGATAAGCGCGTGGCCGAAGCCTGCAATCATATTTCCGCTGGTCAAGCCTACGCCCACGATGAAGCTCGTCCACGGCGGCCTTCGAGATGCGCTTGGGTACAAGCCCCACAGGAAGGGACCGAGGAAGGCGCCCGCCAGCGCGCCCCAGCTGATGGACATGAGCTGCGCGATGAACGTGATCGACGAGTTGTACTGCACGAGCGCGATGAGCGCGGAAATGGCCACGAACGCCACGAGCAGGCCGCGCATCCATGCGAGCTGACGCTTCTCATCCATGTTCTTCACGACGTTGTCTTTCAACAGGTCGAGCGTGAGCGTGCTCGACGAGGTGAGTACAAACGAGCTCAAGGTCGACATCGAGGCTGAAAGCACGAGCACGATTACGGACCGACAAGCCAAATCGGGCAAAGTGGAGAGCATAGATGGGGATGATGGAGTCGTAGATGGGCGTGCCTGCGGCCGACATCTCGATTTGGCCTGAGTACAGGCGTCCGAAGCCGCCGAGGAAATAGCTGCCGCCGGCGACGACCATAGCGAAAATCGTTGAGATGATGGCGCCCTGTTTAATGGCGGGGCCGCTTTTGATGGCGTAGAACTTGCACCATTTGCGGAAGGCCCCACGTACCGAGGCTCGTGAGCACCACAACGCCGAGCAGGTTGAGCAAATCGGGTCCGAACATGCTCACGAACGCGCCTTGCAAATCGGGGTTCGTTTCGGCTTGCACGTGCGACAGGTCGATGACCGCCTGTGAGAAGCCGCCATTGCCGGCGAGCACGGCGCAAATTCGGCGGTGATGCCGAACAGCATCACGATGCCCTGCATGAAAGTCGTTCACCACGGTGGCCATGTAGCCGCCGAGCACCACGTAAATGCAGGTGATAACCGCCATACCGATGACGCACACCTCGTAGGGCAGGCCGAACGCCATGCCGAACAGGCGCGACAGGCCGTTGTAGACGCTGGCGGTGTAGGGGATGAGGAACACGAAGATGATGGCGGCGGCGGCGATGCGCAGCGCGCGGCTGTGGTAGCGCTTGCCGAAGAATTCGGGCATGGTGGCAGCACCCAGGCGCTGTGTCATTTCGCGCGTGCGGGGGCCGAGCACCCACCAGGCGAGCAGGCTGCCCAAATGGCGTTGCCGATGCCGACCCACGTGGCCGAAAGGCCGTATTTCCATCCGAATTGACCGGCGTAGCCGACGAAGATGACGGCCGAGAAGTACGACGTGCCGAATGCAAACGCGGAAAGCCAGGGCCTACGTTGCGGCCGCCCAGAATGAAGCCGGTCACGCTGCCGGCGTGTTTTGGCACAGGATGCCGATGATGTGCCCGCGAAGGCGAGCACCATGGTGATTTTGCGATCATTGGATTTCCAATCGGTCTTGCGCGTTTGGGCGCGAACCGATTTCTGACGGGCACCCGTTTGCCCTATTCGCCCCTTTTGAGAAACCGGACCATGCCCAAATGCGCGAAATTACGCGGACATGGAGGCGCACGACGGCTGTGGCTGTACGCGACGCTGGCGTGCGACGTGACGAGCGGCCCTCGTGCGCTAGAGGTATCGATAGGAATAAAGTACTCGGGTAGCGGCCCGTGTGGGCATGGCAGAAGAAGCCGGCGGCGGCTGCTGCGCGGTATGTGCGGCGGCGTTGCTCACGCGTGCTCCTTCCAAAACTCGGCCCGGGAAGCGGGCGACGTGCTGCGACCTTCGTTCGGTGTGCCGTGGGCGTTCATTTCGTCGCGCACGGTTCCCGATTGGTCGCGGAATGCGTTTAATAGCGGCGAAATCGCACACGTCAACACTCTAATGCGCTAAAGTGTCGTTTTCCGTTGATGCTTGGTTCGTCGTCGAGCGATTTGCATTGTCGGAAATTCGCGAGCAGTGCACGGTTTTATGTTTCGTCCGAGCTTCATTCGTCGGTTTCGTATGCTTTCGCGAGCTTTAAGCGTCGCGAGCGATGTATTGTTGAGGTGTCGCCGGAAATGCGTCGCGCGAGGCGAGCTCGTTCGTCGGAAACGCTATTATCCCCTTTGGCAAAAAGTTGGATCGCGCGTGCGGCTCAGGAGGGAATCGTGTATATCGAATCGGAATCATCGTTTGACGTGGTCGTCGTTGGCGGCGGCATTGCCGGATGCTGCGCGGCGATCGAGGCGGCGCGCGCCGGCGCTTCGGTGCCTTGCGAGCGTGCGTCGGGCGTCTTTTCCGGCTCGAGTTTCTATCCAGGAACGTGGGATTGGGGCTTGTCGGACCTCGCGACGCGGTCGATATCGACGATATGGTCGAGACAATTGCACGTCGGCCGCGGCGCTGCCAATGCGGCGCTCGTCGACTCGTTCGTGCGGGGGTATTCCCGAGGCTATCGCCGCGCTTGAAGCGATGGGCGTTTCTTTGAAGCGACCTGCGAATCCCGATGAGCCGCAATACATTCCTTGCTTCGACCATTCGCTGCGCATGTGGCGCGGGCTTGAGCGTGATTCGATGGAGCGCGGTTTCGGCCGGGCCCTTTGCGAAGGGGGAGTTGTTCGCTTCGACGGGTGCGAGCTGCTCGATATCGCCATGGATGATGGCTGCGTGCGCGATGCGCTGTTCTTCGACCGTTCGGGCAAACGCTTTCGCGCGGTGTCGTGGGGCAATCGTGCTCGCGGGAGGCGGCGTGGCCGGGCTTTACAAGCGCAGCCTTTCTGCTTCGGGCAATTCCGCGACGGTTCAGGCGATTGCTGCGCGCTGCGGCGCGCGTTTGGTGAATTTGGAATTCATGCAAATCATGCCGGGGCTCGTGGCGCCGCGGCGCAACATCGTGTTCAACGAAAAAGGCGTTTCGCTTCGCGCGTGCCTGGGACGCGTCGGCGAGCCAATCGCGTGCGATGTTCTTGAGGCTCGCAGCGAGCATGGGCCGTTTTCGTGCGAGCGGGCTGGCGCGCCGCGCGATTTCGCCATGGAAGCATGCGGCGATGAGGGCATGGAAATCACGTGCGACGTGGGTGATGGCTCGCCGGAATTCGTGCGCACGTTTTCCGAATGGCTCGAGCGGGAATGCGGCGTTTCGGCGAGCGCCCCTGCGCGCATTGCGCCGTACGCGCACGCGTCGAATGGCGGCATCGCGATTGACGAGCATGGCTCGTGCGGCGTGCCGGGCCTGTTCGCGGCCGGCGAATGCACGGGCGGTATGCACGGTGCCGATAGAATCGGCGGCCTCGCGAGTGCGAATGCGTTGGTTTTGGCCGCCGCGCGGGCGTTGCCGCGGCGAAATTCGCGAGGAGGTTTGTGGGCGAGTGCGCGGGCGGGGCGCGAATGCGCGCAGCGAAACCCCCGGTTTCGCAAGCGTGGGCACACTGGCTTCGGGTTGCGGGCTCGATGTGGGAAGCTGCAGAGATTCCGATGCGGAAGGAATCGCGACCAAAGCGATTCCCTCAACGGCCGTTGCGCAGGGAGGCTCTCGTTTCCGATCGCGCTGTGGGTCGGTTTCGTTTGAAGTCGAGGAACGCGCATATCCTGCAAGCGACGCGGCGCTTCGCGAATTGCGCGAGACGATGTCGACGCATTGCATGATTTCCCGCGATGCCGACGGGCTTAAGGCGGCTGCAAATGCGATTTCCACTCTTCAGGAACGCGTTGGGGAAGCGGCTTATGCGCCTGTGGCCTCGTTTGGGTCTGAATCTGAGCCTGCTTCTGAGCTTATGTCTGCGTCGGGGCTCGCGCCTTCATCTTCGCCGTGTTCCGATGCCGCGTCGATTGCTGCCACTATGAGGATTCGCTTACAGCTCGAAACAGCAAGCGCGACCGTTGCGGCCATGCTCGCGCGCAAAGAAAGCTGCGGCTCACACTATCGCAGCGACGTTGCCCGATAGCCAGGGATGCGGCTTGTTGATGAGTGGCGCGGTTTGGTTGCGAAGCGATGCCGCCCAGTGATGCGGATTGCTGGCAAGTGGTGCAGACCAGTGGTGCGGCGTTGTGGTTCAGTAACTGGTGGCATCGTCCCACGGCGGCGTTTCGGTTCGGCGCCACGGAGACGCGGCTTGCTAGCCAGCGGCGCCGCTTAGTGCTGCGGGGTTGTTGCCCGGCACTGTAGCGTCGCTGCCTGGTGGTGTGACGATGATGGCTGATGGCGCGGCGCTGTCGAGCCAAGGGATCCTCGGAAACCAAGCGGCGCCTGCGCGTGGTTTCAAGGATTCAACGACATTTGGGCGAGGTTTCTGCATGAATTCCGCAGCTTGGGAGCATGTTTTTTGCGGTGCTTGGAAGTGGTTTTCATGTTGTTCGGGCATGAATATCGCCGCTTTTGGGAATGGGTTCAGCCGTTTTCGCGCATGAATCTCGCGGTCTTCAGACAAGAATTCGGCAAGGTTTTCGCGTTAGAGTCTTCCGTATGACTATTTGCCTTGCACATATGAGCGCGCTCCAGTACTGGAGGGCCGTGCGCTGCGGGTTTCGCCCGAAGCCTCGCGCGGCTCGCATTGCGCTGCCCGCAAAAACGAACCGGAGCGAAATCGCGTCTTTGCTCGACGAGCCATGGACGAGCGAAGTGCTTTTTGCCGTTCCAGCAACCGATTCACATTGCGATTTCGGCGCGAAATGGCAAAAGGAACAGACCTGGGGTTGTGTGCCACGATATTTGCGATGCATGTTTCGCGGGAAAAAGCGATGCGCATCGACGAAAAGACGTTCGTGCTGTCGCCCGAGGCGCTGTTTCTCCAGCTTGCTCGTTCCTTATCGGTAGAAGCTCTTGCGCTTGTTGCGTGCGAACTGTGCGGGTTGTATTCAATGAAGCCCGATGGCTCTGATTTCGTCTCTGCGAAACCCGTTTCAAGCGTTGCGTCTCTTTTGTCGTTTGCGTCTTCGGCCGTATCGTATCCCGGAAATGCGAAAGCGAAAAAAGCGCTCGGTTTTTTCGGTTGATAAATCGGCATCGCCTGCCGAGTCGGAGCTTGTCGCTCTGCTCTGCGCCAAGCAAACGTTGGGGTTACGGCTTGCCGCTGCCGATGATGAACTATCGGGTTGATGTGGTTGGCGAGGGTCGCAAGTGCACGCCTCGAAAGTTCTTCGTGCTCGACCTGTTTTGGCAGAGTGCCCGCCTCGATGTCGAATACGATAGTGATGCGTTCCATACTTCCGCGGCTGGCATCTCGAGCGATGCCGAGCGACGCAACGCGTTGCAAAGCGATGGGCTTCGGTAATCACGGTGACCAATGGTTAGGTTTCTTCGGCGGATTTGCTTGACGATGCCGCATGCGCTATTGCGCGGGCTTTAGAATTCGTTTTTCGCCATTCGTGCAAGACCTGGAATAAGAGGCGTTTTGCCTTTAGGGCGCAACTTGCGCGCTGCGCGGAAGCTCGTGCAGCATGGTGCGCCCGCATGCAGTGCAGCGATTTCGGGACCTCCTGGCGCAAAATGCCAGAAGGGGCCTCATTGCATGAGAAATAAGGAAGAAAAAAGCTCTATTCTGAGCTTCCATGGCCGGCTGCTTAAATCTTTGACCTGGGCTTTCTTAATCCGCTTGTCGTAGTTGCAATTGAGCGCGAAAGGAAAACGGGCCCCATTCTGGCGTTTCCTGCCATATAGAGTTCGAATCGTTGCAGTGAGGCCCCATTGAGGCATTTTTCTGGCATGGGCATTCATTCGGCTCATGTGGTATGGGGCGTGTATCCCCGTCCCGTGCTGCTAGGCGGATGCGCGATTTGATTCATGCGGTATGCATAGGGGAATGCGCATGGCCCATATGGTATGGAAGCATATGGGAACACGCATGAACTATATGGGAATGCGTATGAGCGGCGCGACTATTTCCATGGCGGAATGGGCTGCCCTCGTCGTGGGGCCAGCATGCAAGCACTATCATGCAAAGCGTAATGACGGCTGAAGAAAGGGGCTATCCCATGGAAAAGGAATTGTTCGATTACGTGGCCGAGCGCGCCGAAGTGCTCGCGACCAACGATGCAAGCACGCAGGTCACCAAAGACGCAGCAGCTGCATGGAAGGTTGCCGTTGCGGCGGATGCGAGCGATGAAGCCGTTGCGGCCGCTACCGACAAGCTGCTTGACGTGCTCGAGGTCGTCCCACGACTATCGACGGCGTGATTGCGTTTGCCGAAGGCCGCAAAGCAGCTCATGGGCGAGGAGGCCGCTGCGGCAATGCTCGCCGAGCAGCTCAAGCGCAAGGAGGCCGGCGCGAAGTATTGCAACTGCCCGTCGTGCACCGCGGCAAGCGAGCTGCTTGCGAAGTTCGGTCGCATCGAGCTGTAGCTCCCTTGCGGCCCAAGGCAGCCGCCAGCAAGGCTCGGCGGTAATCGCTTGACGCGTTGCCTTAAGATGCGGGCAAGTCCAGGGGCGTCGATTGGGCGCCCCTGATGGTCGTTCGTCCTTGCCTTGAAGGGGTTTGGGGCGTTCCGCCGGAGGCTCCTCATTTCGGGCAACCAATAGGAAACTGCCGGCTCCGTTCACTTGGGTCGCACGGAATCGCTTAGAGCGAGGCTTTCGACGGCATTGGCGCCGGAGCTTCAATTGCGGTTTTCGCCGTGCGTTCCGATAAGAGGACTCAACAAGGTCCTCAATGGGCGCTCCGATAAAAGACTCGATAATTGGCCCGATGGAGACCCGAAAGGCGCCAGATAGAAGCACGATGGCGGCTTCGCGCTTTCGATTCCGTATTCCGCAAGTCGCAAGGAGGCGTTCACGTTGACTCGCTATTTCGAATATGCCACCGACGCCATTGAATACCTCAAGGCGAAAGACAAAAAAGCTCGGCGCTGCGATCGATGCAGTGGGCGTTGTGCGCCGAGGAAATGGACGAGACGATTTGTTCTCGGCAATCGTGCATCAGATTATCGGCCAGCAAATTTCGACTGCAGCTCAGGCGACTATCTGGAATCGCATGCGGGAACAGCTTGGGCGAGGTGACGCCCTCTGCGGTGTGCGCTGCTACCAAAGAGGGGCTGCAGTCGTGCGGCATCACGTTTACGAACACGGTACATAAAAAAGTTGCGCCGAAAAGGTCGCTTCGGGGCAATTCGATTTGGATGCGGTGCGCGAGATGGACGACGCCGAAGCCATCGCGGCGCTTTCTTCGCTCGAAGGCGTTGGGGTTTGGACCGCCGAAATGCTGTTGCTCTTTTGCTTGGGCCGCCCCGATATTCTGAGCTACGGCGATTTGGCAATTCATCGCGGGATGCGCATGGTGTACCACCGCCGCAAGGTGACGCGCGCGAGATGTTCGAGCGATATCGCCGCCGCTACAGCCCCTACGGCAGTGTGGCGAGCCTTTATTTGTGGGCGATATCGAGCATGAACGTGCCTGGCTACGATCGAGATTATGCGCCGAAAAAGGGCGAGGGTGGCGAAGAAGGGAAACCAGGCGGCGCCAAGGCTGGGGAAAAGGGCTAAAAGGGGATAAGGGGAAAGGCTCTCGCTGGCCCTAGGGAGCGCTCGTGAGGTTGAACTCCTAATAGGCTATTATGCAGGGTATAGAAAACGACGTTGAACATAGCGGGCGAGCGCGTAACGGTTACGGCCTTTGGCGATGAGACCTGCGCGGTTTTTGGCGACGCGAGCGTCGCGCCCAACGCTGTCGAATCGCGCGTGCCGTTTATATACATGCACGAAATCAAGACGAAAGCGATGCCGTGTTAAAGCGGTGCGCGGAATTGGGATGCCCGCCGTTTGTGCTGGTCACGATTCATGTCCCCAATGGAGCGACATGCTCACGCCATGGGAATGCCCAGGAATTTTCGCCGATGACGCGCCGTTTGCGGGGCATGCGAAGCGCCAGCGAAGCGCTTTCGGAAATCGTGCAGAAGACGGAAGCGCAACTTGGTGCGCCCCGCCCATCGTTGTATCGCCGGCTATTCGCTTGCGGGGCTGTTCGCCACGTGGGCGCCGTTTTCAAACCGACCTGTTTGATGCGGTTGCGAGCGCGTCGGGCTCGATGTGGTACCCAAACTTCGCGGAATACGTCGAGGCCGGCGAGTTCGAGCGTCCGCTGCGGTGTGCATACTTCTCGCTTGGGTCGAAGGAGGCGCGCACACCGAGCCGCCTTTTGCGCGGCGTGGCCGACGGCACGCAGCGCGTTGTCGTTGCCCCCCGAGGCGAAAGGCGTCCAAACTGCTTTCGAAAGCAATCCGGGCAACCATTTCAGAGAGCCCGATGTGCGCATGGCGAAGGCGATTTGTTGGGCGGTTTCGAATTGCGGCGAGGATTCGCTATCGAATTCGAAGGCGTGCGGAGTTGAGACGCAGTAGTTGGCGGAAACTCCGAACGATTCGCGGAGTGCTTTGCGATATTGTTCTTTCCGCTGCGAGTGCTCGGCTTGTCGCCGATTTCCGATTAACGTTGACGATTGCCGATTGACGCCGCTGATTGCCGACCGCTCATCGCTGTTGCAATCGTTTCCATACTTCTTTTGCTATCGTTTTTCCTGATGGATCGCGCTTCCCGTATTTCTGCATGCGACCACTTGAAAGGATTCTCTATGATTCGCCCTATCGTAAAGTCCCCCGCGCTGCTCTCGACGCCGAGCGTCGATGCTACGCTCGCCGATGCTGCCGTGGGCCAAGATTTGCTCGACACGCTTGCGGCGCATGCACACGAATGCGTGGGGCTCGCGGCGAATATGATTGGCGTGCGCAAGCGCGTCATTGTTGGCCGCGATGCGCGCAGGCGGCGCGGTGCTTATGTATAACCCCGAAATCGTGGAAGCGTCGGGCGAGTATCAAACCGAGGAAAGCTGCCTGTCGCTCGAGGGCTCGCGTCTGTGTACGCGCTATAGGCGCATAAAGTCGCTTATCTCGACGCGTCGTTCACGCCACGCAAAAAGTCGTTCTCGGGTTTTGACGCACAGATGCGTTCAGCATGAAATCGACCACTGCAACGGCGTCGTGATTTAAGGGTAGCGTCTTCCTTGTGAACCGCTTCAGGCGCCCTGGAAAAGCACGCGTCGGAACGAAGCACGGGGTTGGCGAGAATGGTTGATGAACATGAAGCGTCGGCGCAGGAGATAGATGTCGGTGCCATCGGCGCAAGCTTGGGTGGCGAAGTGTCATCGGCGTAGACAATGGCCAGCGGTATTGTCGCTGAGCGCTGCAGGGCGCCGTCGGGCGATGTCAAGGCCGCCTTGCTCGCCGCTTTGTTCTCGGCCATTCCGCATCGTCCGTTAATGCGCTATGGTGAACATTCCTGCAAAAAGCTGAAGAAAGCTCCGAAGGGGGAACCTATGGCCGGAATCGTGTCCTGCACCGATGAGTTTGAAGAGTACCTGCGCGACGAATCGCGCAGTGTGGGTTCTGCGGAAAGTATCGTGTTCCCTGAATCGGAAGCCGATGTGCGCGATGCGTTGCACGCCCTGCATGCCACAGGTGTGCCTGTCACCGTGCAGGGCGCGCGTTCCGGCTTGGCGGCTGGCGCGGTTCCCCATGGCGGTTGCGTGCTGAACACGTCGCGCATGAACCGCGTGCTCGGCATGCGCCGCGGCTCCGACGGCCGCTTCTTTGTGCGCGTGCAACCGGGCCTTTCGCTCATGGAGCTGCGCGATATGCTGCAGAAGGCGAATTTCGACACGGCGGGCTGGAGCGATGAAAGCCTCGATGCGTTGTCGCAGTTCAAAGCCGCGCCCGCGCAGTTTTTCGCGCCCGACCGACCGAGGCATCGGCGGCGCTCGGTGGCATCGTGGCATGCAACGCGTCGGGCTCGCGCAGCTACGGCTATGGGGCGGCGCGCCCGCACGTTGAAGCGATGCGCGTGGCGCTCGCCGATGGTGATGCGCTCGCCCTGCGCCGCGGCGAGGTGTTCGCGACTGGCCGCGAGCTTCGCCTTGTGACCGAGGGCGGTCGCGAGCTTGTGTTGAACCTTCCACGTACGATATGCCTAAGGCGAAAAAATGCGTCGGGCTATTTTGCGTGCGACGACATGGACGCAATTGACCTGTTCATTGGCGCATGTGGCACGCTTGGCGTGATTTGCGAGCTTGAGCTGGCGCTTTTGCCTGTGCCTGTCGAGGTATGGGGCGCGAGCTGCTTTTTCCCGGGCGAGGCCGAGGCGGTCGATTTCACGATCGCCGTGCGCGGCGCGCTCGAACATGCGACGGCCATCGAGTACTTTGACGGCGCTGCGCTCGACGTTCTGCGCGCGCAAAAGGCGAACAACCCGGCATTCGCCGAGCTTCCCGAACTCGCCGACGATGCGCGAACATGCGTGTTCGTCGAGCTGAGCTGCGACGATGAGGAAACCGCCGAGGCCGAGCTCATGGTGCTGTGCGAGCAGCTGGAAGCGTGCGGCGGTGATGCCGAGGGCGCGTGGGTCGCGACGACCGAAGCCGAGCGCGCGGGCCAGCGCTTCTTCCGCCATGCAGTTCCCGAAAGCGTGAACATGCTTATCGACCAGCGTCGTCGCACCGACCCTTCCATCACGAAACTTGGTAGCGACATGTCGGTGCCTGATGATCGCTTGCACGATGTAATCGCGATGTATCGCCGCACGCTCGCCGAAGGCGGTTTCGAGAGTGCCACGTGGGGTCATATTGGAAGCAACCATGTGCATGTGAACATTTTGCCGCGCTCCGCCGAGGAATACGCGCGCGGCACCGAGCTGTTCGCGCAGTGGGCCGCCGAGGTGTCGGCCATGGGCGGCGCGGTGTCGGCCGAGCATGGCGTGGGCAAGCTCAAGGCCCACTTCCTCGAAGAAATGTATGGTGCTAACCATATCGCGGAAAGCGCGCGCATGAAGGCGCAAATTGATCCGAAAAAGGTCAATTTGGACGCGGAAACTTGTTCAGTGAAGAAGTACTTGACGCTGCATTGGCAGAATTAGGCTAGAGAAACTATGGGACGAGGGACGAGGCCAAGCAGGACATCTTCAAGTACATAGAGCTCTATTACAATAGGGTGCGCATGCATTCCACCCTGGGCTACATGTCTCCAGTGGAATACGAGCGGCAATACGCTTGAGGATCCTTAAAAGAAAGTCCAGTTTATCCTTCCCACTCCATCTTGGTTGAAGATCCGGTTGACGGCTTTGAGTCGAAGGTGGCGAGCGATGCCAAGTCTGGCTTCACCGTGACCAATGCCGTGATTCAATCTCTAGCCGATTCCGAACAACCGGGCCCCGGCGGTTCGGGCGGGGCCGACCCCACGAACAGTCGGCCCCGAAAGGCGGGATGCCTCAAACTGGCGATTCGGCCACGGTAATGGTTGCCGCCCTGGCTGCGATCGCCGTTGCCGGCGCTTGCTCTGTTTTCGCTTGTTTGCGAAGGAAGAGGGCAGGCGATTTTGATAAAATAAAACGAATGTACTTTTAAGCACGTAGCAAATATCGTTCGACAAAACCGAGTGATGTTTTATGTTGGTCCAAATGGGTCGGCTCGAGCTGTGCTCTGATTCATTATGGAAAGGATGTGGGTCACTATGAACAATCGTATTGCGCTGTTTCTTCTGACGCTTTGCCCGGCAGTTGCTCTGTTGCCGGCGGCGGCGTTTGCGGCGAATGATGGAAGTACTCCTTTGGGGGGGGGAGAATGCCGTGTATGTATCGGCAGGCGGCGACGATGCAAACAATGGGTCAAAGGAGGCGCCGCTTAAGACAATCGGCGAAGCCTATGACAAGGTTGCCGATGGCGGCACCATCTACCTGCTTTCCGATATCAAAATCGAGGGTAGGCTCGTCTTGGCTCAAAAACAAGACCGTGACGATTGCCGGCCAGGATGCCGGGCCTGCGCCGGTCATCACCTATGCCAAGGACGGCAGCACCGCAACCGGCCTGTATGTCTTTGAGGTGGGCGTAGAGCACGGGGACTCCTGTCGAGACGTCTCTGACGCTGGAACGTGACGGTCGATGCCGAGGCGCAGGATATTCGCTGCATTCGCGTCTGTTCTGAGGGTACGCTCGTGCTGGACGAGGGCACCACCGTCCGCAATGGCCGTGCGGTGCATCGGGACGGAAATACCGGCTGCAGCGACTGGGGTGGCGGTATTGTCGTTGACACCCATGGCAAGCTGGTTATGGAGAGTGGCTCTGCGATTACCGGCTGCTCTGCTGAGCAGGGCGGCGGTGTATATCTGAGCGGCGAGATGGTTATGAATGGCGGCGTGATCAGCGGAAACACTGCCGTGGGCGACCTGTATACCATTGGCGGGCAGCAGATGACTTCCAGCGCCCAGGGAGGCGGTGTTCTGATTCGTGCGTGCCCTGCGGACAATTACGACAGCGGTGATGTCCCGGCAAAGATGACCATGAACGGCGGCGTCATTAGTGGCAACGAGGCCGCGAGCGCCGTTAATGCCTTCGGCGGCGGCGTAGCAATGCTGGGTACGCCCCAAAACGGCGAAGCTCACTAACGAGCTTGTCGTAACCGGTGGCGAAATTTCTGGGAACACGGCTATCAACGGTGCCGGCATCTCGGTGTATGCTGCCGATGGCTATTGGCAGGGCGATTCGAGCGTTAAGATTTGCGGCTTCGCCAAGATGCGCCGGCAACAACGCCCGTTCCGTGGGCGGTGGCATTGGCCTGTTTGGCAGTAACGCGCAGAAGTATCGCAACGTCGTCGAAATGAGCGGCGGCGAGATTTCGGGCAACACCGCCGGCAACAAGGGCGGCGGCGTGTACCTACAGGCTGCTGGCGACGAGTTCTACATGACGGACGGCGTTGTGGCCGGCAACGAGGCCCAGCGTGCGGGCGGCATCTCCATCAATGCGGGGTTTAGCGGCGAGCGCACCGATGCAATCGCCGGCCTTTTGGGCGGCTCCGTGCGCGATAACGTTGCAAAAGGGGCGGTTACCCTACGGTTGACGATGCGTCGGAGCGCACGTATCTCGGCAACGCCATCGAGCAGGGCGGCACACTTTACCTGGACGGTACCCGTGCCGTTGTCGAGGGCGACATTCGCTTGGCCTGCACGCTCGATGCAAGCGGCAATGCCATTTCGACCAACCGTGTCGTAACGTTGGTCAACGCTTCGGATGCCATGAACAGCTACGAGCTCACGTCCTATGAGTCCGAATCGCTCGACGGCAGGGACGTGGTGGTTCCCGGCGCCCTTTCTTTTGGCGGCGCAACCCTTTCGGTGACCGACGCTGAGCCGTATATGCTGCATTTACGCACAACCATAAGAACGTGATCGCCAACATGCGCTATATCGAGCAGGTTCTAACGGCGAGTCGCACGACAAGTGCCTGGTGCTGTATCGCGAGATTGAGCTGTATTCCGTTACGTATACGGATGGCGTCGATGGCGAGGATGTCTTTGCCGATCAGATGACTGGTGGCTTGCGCTATGGCGTTGCCACGCCGTCGTTTGACGGCACGCCCGTGCGCGAGGGCTATACGTTTGCAGGTTGGGGAGCCTCAGGTCACAGAAACCGTGACAGGCAATGTGACCTATGTTGCCCAGTGGGAACGCGTAGATGCTGGAGACCCTGGGCGACCTGGCTTGGGCGATTCGGAACAGCAGGTTCCGAATGCGCCGGACAACAAGGCCGATGATTCCAAGTCTCAGAATCACGAGGGTGCCATGCCGCAAACCGGCGATTCGTCCGCGATGGCGATATCCTCGCTCTCGCTTATTGCGTTGGTTGCCTTGGGCGCGGCGGCTTTCGCGCGCCGCAAACTTTCGGTGAATAAATAGGCATCTAGCGAATTGCCTGCAACGTAAGATTTCTGGGGCAAGAAGCCCGCCGACACTCATTGCTCGGCGGGCTTCTTCTTTTTAATTCTCAGATGGCCCCTCTTCTGGCGGGGCGATCGGTTGCAAAAGCGAACCTTAAAAATTGGCCTTCAACTGACTTCCTAGAAACGCAGCGCTTCGGGGTTCAGGCAATCCATCGGACGCATGCCGCTCACGACGTCGATCGCGGCTTGCATGGCGCGGCGGCGAAGCTCTTCGCCCGATTCTTCCGACCAGTATGCCGCGTGCGGCGTGAGCACGGTGTGCGGTGCCGAAAGCAGCGGATGGTCGCGTTCGACCGGCTCGTTTTCGAATACGTCAATGCCCGCGCCCCACAGCTTGCCGGCTTTGAGCGCTTCGGCGAGCGCTACCGTGTCGACAACGGCTCCGCGGGCGGTGTTCACGACAATGGCATCAGGCTTCATCAGGGAAATCGCGTGCGCGTCGAGCATGTGGCGCGTGTCGGGCGTAAAGTGCGGTGTGGAAGCTTACCACGTCGGCGCGGCGAAAGCAGCTCCTCGTATTCCACGATGTCGTAGCCCTCGGGCGTGCGGCGCCCTGGCATGAGCAGCGCGACGTGCAAATCACGCGGAAGCCGAGCCCTGCGGCCTTGCGGGCGGTCGCGCGTCCGATTTCGCCCATACCCACCACGCCAAACGTGCGGCCGTACACCTGGCCCAGCGGGCGGTGGCGGGCGTAATCCCAAATGCCCGCGCGCATGTCCGCGTCGGTTTCGTTCGTGCGTCGTAGCACGCATAAGGCAAGGGTAATAGCGTGGTCGGAAACCACTTCCGTGCCATAGCCGGGCACCACGCACACGGCGGTTTTGTTTTTTGTGGCGGCAGGCACGTCAATCGTGTCGTAGCCAATGCCCGTGCGGCTTACGACCTGTAAGTTTGGCAGCGCCGCAAAAACTTCGGGCGTGAATGTGCCGTACGAGGTCACAATGGCATCGGCGTCGGCGGCGTTGCGGATGATGTCCTGCGGCTTGGGCCCTTGAAACGCGGCGATTTCGACGCCCGCGGCGCGTGCCATGGCGAACTCGAAATCGTTGTTCTCGAAATCGGAGTCGGTGATAACGATTTTCGGCATGGCGGCAACCTTTCGAACGGGGGAAATTTCTCGACCGATTGTACAGCGCGTTTCACATCACTCCGCGAAATGCATCGCGATTGGGCCCTAAGCGGCTGCTTTTCGCGCGTGTGCATTTGTTGCGTTTCGCAAAAAATGCCACGAAGTGCGTAGCCTATTGCGCGAGCAGCGTGCAGCCGTTTTGAGGCTTCGTAAAACCCCCAGGTCACACGTTCTCGAAAAAACGGCTTGCTTGACAGCTTTCGGGAAACCTACGCACTTCGCGATTATGTTTGCGGCGGCATTCGTCGAAAAAACGAAGGGTGTTCGATGCCGCTTGTCGAGAAACGAATGGCGTACAATGGCACCCGTCAAAAATCGCGATAGGAATGCCATGGACCAGAACTTTACAACCTTCTTTTTATAACGGGCTACACGGGCGAGTTTCAGCTGATAGGCGCGCTGTATCGCAATGGTCTCGACGCGCTGCGCCCACCAGCCGATATGGGCGTCGATGTGGTGACGGTGAACTTGAAGGCCCAGCTTCAAGACCCATCTGTGCAGCCCGAAACGCTCATGTTTCAGGTGAAACCGCCGTGGTTACCGTCCAGGAAGCGGGGAGGGCGTGCGCGGTTATACGACGGTGTATTTCATGCTGAAGGAAAGCGAAGTCGACATGCTGTGCGCAGCGCGAACCCGCGCGCGCTCGTGTGCTACGTCTATGACAACCGCAACAGCATGCTGACCGATGCCTACGAGGCGCCGTTTATAAGTTTCTGGATCGATGGCGAGCATCTGCGCCAGCTGCGTGAATCGGGTGCTTTCACCCAGGCCGACAACGGCAAGCTCGCGATTACCTGTCAGCTGCGCGAGCCTGCCGACAAAACGGGCCACTGGTACGCGTCGGTTATCGACCAAACGGGCAGAACGGTTGACAACGGATATTTGGGAAGTCTCGAGGCCGATGGCAACATGAAGGACTCTTTCGACGGGGCCGATTATTACAGCATTCGCGGGTGTTTTGAGCACGTCAGAAAGGCGTCCCGCGATGTGACCTGCGATAACCGTGCGTTTGGCGAAGGACGCTTCTGAGAAAAAACCCGAAACCGCTAGCGCGAAAGCCGCTGGCACGAAGCCTGTCGCCGCGAAACCTGCTGCCGCGGGGCAAACCGATGAGGGCGCGGCGGAAGTTGAGCTCCCTGGTAGAGGTGGATTGCTGCCCTGCGCCTATGCCGCGGGGCAGGAGCTGAACGGTTCGTCGGGCTCGTCGAAGTCGAAGAACTCGTCGAACTCCCACTCGTCGGGCGTGCCGAAACCGCTTCCGTCTCCGGTGCGCTCGAGGCATGCGACAAGCTCGGGGTAGCGCGGGTGGTCTTCGAGGTCGATAGGCCTGCTCCATGCGGCCGCGCTGCCCGCGCACGAACACCCACCACATGCCGGCCGGGGTTTCGAGCAGCGCGCTCGCCGGCTTGTTGGTGCGTGGCGAAGTACTGCGCGGTTCGCTCGTCTTGGAAGGCGAGCACGAGCTGCGCGTCGCAGTTGCCGATGATCGAGTTCGCGGCGGGCGTTCCGTAGCGCGCTTCAAGCTGGCTTATGGTTTGGCAAATGATCGTGCAGCTGATTTCGCGGCTGCGTATGACCGCCAGCACGTCGTCGATGTGCGGCAGGTTCAGGTTTGCGAAATCGTCGAGCACGAAT
>VOFB01003706.1_pt1 | contig 17852 bp, 23 predicted proteins | sample 5384141 | NCBI WGS metagenome assembly VOFB01 (sample SAMN12384721, study PRJNA508395) | human gut metagenome | isolation source: healthy gut A | host: Homo sapiens | reverse complement strand
AAAGAATTGGACTGTAAAGAATGGTGTAAATGGTTTCCTTGATGAACAAATAAAGAAATGGTTAGAGGAGATGTATTTACCTTATATCGATGAAACACAGATTGTAGGAGATCTGGCCTGTGCAAGTGGGCAATGGAGTTTCCTGATAGCAAAAGAAAGCAAAACAAGTATATGCATTTGATTATTCAAAGAGTATGATAGATTTTGCAAAAAGATAAAGCTGAAAAAGTTGAATATTAATAATATAGAATTTGTGCAGGCAGATGCTATAACATTAAAATTTGATCGGCAATATGATAATTTCATGATGTTAGGATTGCTGACTTGTATAAATAATGAGGAAGAGGCGGAACATATTATACGGAATGTATATGAAGTTTTAAAACCAGGGGCAAGATTAATTGTTAGAGATAGTCTTACTAAAACTGAATACAGAGAGATTTTTTTATATAATTTTATCAGTGGATATCAGGCAGTTTACAGAAATGTGGAGTGCTACAGAGAGTTATTTGTAAGATGCGGTTTTGAAATCGAATCAGAAATTGCATTAAAAGAAGAAGTTACGGATGGAATTGAATATGTAAATTATGGTGCAATATTAAAGAAAGTATGATTAAGATGTCACAAGAAGGTAGGGAAATTTTATGCAGGTAATAAAATATGCGTTTCAGCAGCATGGTGATGACAGGGGAATGCTGGTCGCACTGGAAGAATATAAAGATATTCCGTTTGAAATTAAACGTGTTTACTATATGTATGATACGAAAAAAATGTACATAGAGGGTTTCATGCACATAAGTCGCTGGAACAAATTTTTAATCTGTATTCATGGATCCTGTAAGGTACTGTTGGATAACGGAACGGAAAAGAAGATTGTCTCGTTGGAAAAAACCATATGAAGGTTTGTATATTGCAAATAACATGTGGCGTGAAATGTATGACTTTTCTGAGGATGCAGTCCTGATGGTGCTGGCATCAGAATACTATAAGGAAGAAGACTATATCAGGGATTACAATGAATTCCTGCGGATGGTCGGGGTAGAGAAATAAGATGAAAATTCCATTTGTATCATTTGAACCGATGCACCGGGAAGTGGATGCAGAACTGAAAAAATGCACTTCTCTCGGTATATGAAGCGGGCTGGTTTATTCGTGGCGAACGGGTAACACAATTCGAACAGGAATTTGCGGCATATTGTGGAGCAAAAATATTGTATTGGCTGTGGAAATGGGCTAGATGCTCTTTTCTGATATTAAAGGCATATGGAATTGGTGCAGGTGATGAGGTAATTGTACCATCACACGTTTATTGCAACAGCGCTTGCAGTGACATATGCTGGGGCAGTTCCTGTTTTTGTGGAACCGGATATGGAAAGTTATACGTTAAATCCGGCATGGATAGAAAAGGCAGTTACACCATATACAAAGGCAATCATTGCTGTGCAGTTATATGGGCAGGCAGCCGATATGGATGCAATTAATGCAATCGCAAAAAAAAGCATGGGCTGAAGGTGATTGAGGACGCAGCGCAGGCACATGGTGCCCTATATAAAAATAAAAGAATTGGAAATCTTGCGGATGCTGCAGGCTTTAGTTTTTACCCGGGAAAAAATCTTGGTGCATTTGGGGATGGCGGTGCTGTTGTGACATCTGACAAAGAGCTTGCGGATAAAGTACGTGCACTGGCAAATTATGGATCGGACTATAAGTATCATCATATCTATCAGGGAAATAATTCTCGACTGGATGAGATACAGGCTGCAGTACTTTCCGTAAAATTAAAAAATCTGGATCGATGGAATGAAAACCGCCGGAAGACTGCACAGAAATATTTAACGGAAATAAAAAATGAAAAGCTGATTCTGCCAGTCGAAATGCCGTACAATTCCCACGTATGGCATATTTTTGCGGTTCGTACAAAGGAGCGGGACAGGCTGGAAACATATCTGAACGAGAATGGGATTGGGACAACCATTCATTATCCAACTGCGATACACAGACAGAAGGCATACGAGAATCTTGGACTGCTGGAGGGAAGTTATCCGCTTGCGGAAGAGATTGCAGCAACAGAGCTTAGTATACCGATGTATTATGGAATGACCGGAGAACAGATTAAGTATGTAATTGACACATTGAACCGCTGGAGATAAACGGAGGAAGTATGGAACCATTAGTAACAGTATTGATAAGCAGCTATAATCAGGAGCGTATATTTCAGAATGTCTGAACAGTGTTTTAAATCAATCTTATAAAAATTTACAGGTTATTGTGGTGGATGATGGCTCGCAAGATGATACATTGGAAATTCTTCAATCCTGTGAAGATGAGAGAGTGACTGCTTTAACAACAGAAAAGAATACGGCATTTCGCCTGTATGAAATTGCGGAAAAAAGAAATACAGGGAAAGTATGTAGCAGAACTTGCATTAGATGATCGATGGACGTTGGATAAAATAAAAAAACAGGTTGATTTTCTCGAAAGTCATGGAAGTATTGGAGCGGTGTTTTCATGGTGTGAAGTTTTAACTCCGGATTTAAATGAGAAAGAGCGGCTGGAAAAGATATTTAATGTTCAGAATAGGGAAATGCATGAATGGTTTCGGGAACTGATTGTTGAGGGCAATAAATTTAACAATCCGTCCGTCATGTTCCGGACAGAAGTGTTTCAGAAATATGGTGGCTATCGATTTCGATACAGACAGTTACAGGATCTGGAATTGTGGCTTAGGATGCTGCCCAATGAAACTATTTATGTTATGCCGGAAAAACTGACATATTATATGTGGCATCCTCAGGATAAAGTTGGGAATATTAGTGCAGCCACAGTGGATAATATGGTACGGCTGGATACAGAAATGTCTTATATTCTTTTTGATGTTTTCAGGAATACAGATGGAGATTTTTTTAATCGTTCCTTTTCAAGAGAATTGGAAGGGGGATATGTCACTGGAAAATGAGGATATCGTATGCAAAAATTTTTAATATTGGCATGCTTTAACTCATCGGTTTTTCAGGATGCGGCAATTTTGTTTTACCATGAATGTATCAGGGAAGACGGCATATTGGATGTTCTTGAACAAAAATATGGATTTTCAAGAGAGGATTTCTGGAAATATGAAGGGGAAAAGGGCAGTGTTCATGATATGATGACGTACAGGGAACTGGCTGTAAAATGGAGAGAAACTTATTACAACAATCAGAAGTAACAAGGAAGGAAGTTTGATGAGGGATATACAAAAATATACAAGTGACTATGACTGCATGGATGATCCGGCAAATCGGTTTGAAACGGAGTATCAGGTGGTTTACCGCAGGAAAAAGGTGTTGGAAGAACTAAAACGCTATCAACATGACACGATTTTGGAAGTCGGCTGTGGATTGGATTCGTATGTAAATTATATAACAGAATTTAAAAAGGCTGTGGTTGTGGAACCGAGTCCTAAATTTGCAGAAAAGGCAAAAAATGAGCTTGATAAAGATGGGAGAGTTACTGTCATTTGCAGTACTCTTGAGAAGGCAGTAAAGATGCTGGAACATCAGACATTTGATTTTATTATTGTTAGCGGTTTGCTGAATGAAATCGAGGAGCCGGTAGATTTTCTTAAATCGATAAAGAGATTATGTAAAAATTGTCATACGGTTATTCATGTAAATGTAGCTAATGCAGATTCTGTCCATAGACTTTGGGCGGTAGAAATGGGTTTGATCAAGAATCCATGTGAAGCATCTGAGCGCAACAAGAAATTCCAGCAGACAACGGTATTTCAGATGGAAAGTTTAAAGCAGACAATTCTGGAATCTGCGGAAGAAGGAGCTATAGAAATACTTGATATGGGGAGTTATTTTTTGAAACCATTTTCACACAAACAGATGATGCAGTGCATTGAACAGGGAATTCTTACGGAAACGTTGATAGATGGACTAGATAAAATGGTGAAGTATTTTCCTGAATATGGTTCTGAAATATATATAAATTATCGGATGAAATAATGTACGTGGAGGTCATACAATGAGGGTAATTGCAGATAAAGTAGAAATTGATGATAAGAAAACAAAAGATTTTTTTCTAGAAGAGGTGGAAAGTATAATGAAAAAATCCTTATTCGCTGACGATGTATCAGGATAATCATCCAGAACTGGTGCGTGAGAGAAACAAGTATGAGGTTCAAATATTAAAGCCACTGTTGCAGCTGGATTCACATTCGAGAGTTTTAGATTTTGCCTGTGGAATCGGCAGATGGGCGGATGCGATTACAGAGGATATCGAAGAATACTGTGGTATCGATTATAGTAGTGAATTTGTGAGAATTGCAAGAGAGCGTAATAAAAAGAAAACTTTTCTTTTATGAGGGGTCTGCATGGGAGGTTGATCAGGTTCTAAAGAAACATCAAAGGAAAAATTTAATAAAATTATTATTGTAGGTCTTATTATGTATATTAATGATTCCGACATCAGAAATGTGCTTAAGAAGCTTTGTAATGTCTGCGAGGAAAATACAACCATTTGTATCCGGGAACCGATTGGAATTGTGGACAGATTGACATTAAAGATTTTTATTCTGAGGAATTAAGGGATGACTATAATGCCATTTACAGAACGCGTGATGAATTGCTGGAGATTTTGAAGATACACTGTTTGAAAATGGATTTTCAGTGGAACAGGAAGGTTATCTGTTTGAAGAGCCAGAATTAAACAATAGGAAAGAGACATCGCAATATTATTTCATTCTTAAGAGATAAAAGTACGGAGGTGACTTATGCAGGCGATTATTTTAGCAGCGGGTATGGGAAAGCGTCTGGGAGAACTGACCAGAAAAATACAAAATGTATGGTAAAGGTAGGGGGCGTAAGTCTGATTGAGCGTGCACTCAAGATTCTTGATAAAAAAGGGTTAAGCCGGATTATTATCGTGGCGGGATATCAGCGCGAAAATCTGATGTCGTTCGTTAAAACGCTTGACATACATACACCAATTCAATTCATAATAAATGACGTTTATGATAAAACGAATAATATTTTTTCACTTTCTATGGCAAAAGATTATCTGGTGTCGGAGGACACTCTACTTTTAGAGTCGGATTTGATTTTTGAAGAATGTCTGATAGATTTGCTGTTAAATGATGAAAGAGATACGTTAGCACTTGTGGATAAATTTGAGAGCTGGATGGACGGAAGCTGTATTGTAGTAGATGAAATGGACAACATGACGGACTTCATTCCGGGAAAATTATTGAAATTTTCAGACAAAGAGCACTACTACAAGACAGTTAATATCTACAAATTCGGAGCAGAGTTTTCAAGTCAGGTCTATGTGCCGTTTTTAGAGGCATACACTAAAGCAATGGGGGATAATGAATACTATGAGACGGTAATAAATCTGATTTTTACGATTGAACCGCAGGACGATAAAAGCGGAGCGGTTGAGCGGACAGTTATGGTACGAAATTGATGATATTCAGGACCTTGATAATGCGGAAACGTTGTTTATGGAAGATGATGTGGCAAGGTACAGGAAGATGAAGAAATGTAAAGGTGGTTACTGGAGATTTCCACCACCTTCTCGATTACAGTAATCCGGTCAATGCCTATTTTCCAAATGAGAGGATGATAGATGAGATAACATCAAATCTTGGAGTGTTAATGAGACAATATCCATCCGGAAATAAAGCAAACAATTTACTGGCAGAGAAGTCGTTTGAAATCCGGCAGGAGAATGTCATGATTGGAAATGGGGCGACAGAACTGCTTGGGTCGTTACTAAAAAAGACGGACGGCAAGGTTGGATTTGTCGGAACAGCATGGGAAGAATCATTGATGTGCTGCAAGAAAGAATGGGTACAATATAATCCGGTGGAGGAGGATTTCCAGCCGGATATTGAAAAGTGGATGCATTTTTTTGCGGATAAAGAGGTCGGCAGTATTGTGATCAGTAATCCTGATAATCTGACAGGACAGGGAATAAAGATTGCAGATGTAGAAAAGATTCTTGACTGGTGCGGAAAAAGAAATATCAGACTCATTGTGGATGAGAGTCTTATGGATTTTGCAGATAAGGAAAAAATGTCGGTGCTGCATCAGGAGATGCTAATGAAAAATCCGGAGTTGTATGTGATAAAAAGTCTGTCAAAGAGTTACGGTGTTCCAGGTTTGCAGATTGGTATTTTAGCAGGTGGAAACCAGGCAGTAATAGATGCGTTAAAAGACGAAAAGACAGCCTGGAACATAAATGCTGTTGCTGAATTTTTCCTACAGATACTTGATAAGTATAAAGCAGATTACGCAAGAGCGCTGATTCAGGTAAAGGAAGCACGCGAGAATCTTTTATGAGAGTCTTTGCACAATCCCGAATTAAAGGCTTATGCTTCGTGTGCAAATTACTTTATGTGCGAATTAAAAAATGGAGAAAAAAGCGAGATACTTGCGGAAAACTCTTAAAAAGAACATTTTAATCAGAGATTTGACTGGAGCAATACAAAACGGAAAACAATACATTCAGGTTACAGTAAGAAATGAACAGGAGAACAGACGATTCATAAACGCACTGAAAGAATGTGTAAGTTGTAGGAACGTGGACGCATAAAAGGGGCGTTATGGAATTTTCAATAAAATGTTATACAGAAGAACAGGAAGAAAACTGGGATTCTTTTTTGTAAAACAGAAAAGCATGAATGGAACATTTCTGCAGACAAGAAAATTTATTAATTATCATCCAAAGGATAGATTTAAAAGATTGTTCTCTGATGATTTATAAGGGAAATACGTTGACTGCCTGCGTTTTATGGGTGCGAATGGATAGAAGAGGGGAAAAAGTGTTTTTCTCACATAAGGGAACAACGTTTGGTGGGATTGTAATCGGAAAGCAGATATATAATGCTACAAGTATCAACGAACTTATGGACTGTATGGAAGACTATTTGCGGGAGCAGCAATTCGATAAGATTTATCTGAAAATGACGCCGGCGGTTTTTGAACGGGAAAATACGGATTTGTTGGATTATTTCTTGTATCAGAAGGGGTATGAACAATATACCGAGTTGAATTATTATATGCACCTTAACCGCTATCGGGAAAATATTCTTTCGCAGTTTTCAGCGGGAAAAAGGCGTGATTACAGATACGCATTAAAAAACAATCTTACATTTGAAAAACTTGAAACAAAAAGAGCAAGTTATGCAATTTTATGATGTCCTGCAAATAAACCTGAAAAAACTTGGGTTAAAAGTGTACATTCCTATGAGGATTTGATTGACTTAAAATATAACAGATTTGTACAGGAAATAGAGTTCTATGGCGTTTTTTCTGGAGAAGAAAAATGATTGCCGGAAGCATGGTATTCCTTTTTGATGGCAGAATTATGCACACACAGTATCTGTCTTCAGATGAACAGTATCAGAAGCTTTTTCCGATGGATTTCCTTATTTACCATCTGATAGAATGCGCGGTCGAAAAACAGCTTGAACTGTTTACCTTTGGAATCTGTACCGAGAATCAGGGTAGATACTTAAACTTTGGATTGTCGAGGTTTAAGGAGGGGTTTGGAACGGAATTCTGTCTGAACAAATCATTTGAAAAGCGGCTGTTACTCTCATGAGTGTTCTGAGATGGCGGATACAATATAGTTTGTCAGATGGCGTGCACCTTCAAAGTTTAAATGAGTCAAATCCTGATAGAAATCTGGATTATGCGAAATGTCCGTCAAATTTTTCAAATCGCAAAACGTAAAGTTTGCGTACTTTTCCTGAAATGAAGAGACAATGTTTTCAAAGTAAGGTTTCCAAAGCTGATTTACAGTCTGTTCTGTTTCCTCTACAACATAATATTTTGGCAACAGAACACCAATGACCTTGATATTAGGATTGATGCAGTATACCAGGTGGAGAAACTCTGCAAAGTTTGCAATCTGAAACTGGATGGTTGGTTCATACACATGCCGTTGAATGGATGAAAAAAACGGGAGTGGATGGAGATAAATATGCAGCAAATTGCATCTTGGTGAAGTGTGGTGTCAGGGCGCATCAGCTTTCGGTATTCATTTTGGTATTCCTGAACATCCGGGCAGTGTATCTGCGGAAAAAAAGAGTCAGAAAGCGCTGGAACGCAGAAGTATCAGAACGGAGTGCAAAAATCTCTGTCAGGCAGTGATTGATGTCGTCAACACTTTGCGAGTGGTGATAGTCGTGGCGATTTTCACAGAAGAAACCATTTTGCAGTGAGATAATTTTGACATTCGTTCGTTAAAATAGTGTCAAAATTGAAATAGGTATAGTCAAACATATCGAAAATGATATACTTTGTATGACAGATAGCGTTATATGATTCTTCAGCAAGAGCAGATAAAATTTTGGTGTTAAAATAAATATCCTGCGAACTGGAACAAAAATTTAGGGCATTGCCTGGCAGTAAGTCTTCGAGAATACCTGCTTGACCGTGTGAAATGCCGAAAATCATGCCATCCAGAGGGGCAGTACAACTCCTGATAATCTGTTGATATTGTTTAATCGGAAGTTTGTGTAGATAGAGCTGGTAAATGTCCAATATCTGCGAAGAATCAATACCTAAAATGGATAAAAACTGCCGGATGACAGCTTGTATCTGAAATTTTGAAGTCATGAGACAGATGGTCAGATTAGTTGTCTGAAAAAGTGAAAAATGAGTCTGGATATAGTCTGTGACAGCAGGTATTGTATCACAGGGGATCCATGCGAGAATTTCGATATCATCGCGAATAGACTATTTTAATAAGTTTTCATAAAAGGATTGGTAAAAAAAATACTAGTTTTTCCATAGATAAACTGTCCCCCCTGCCATAAAAAAAGTTACAAATATATGATTAAGGATATTATAAGAGAGAAAATGGCAAGAAAACAATTTTATGTGGACATACCTGGAGAAGAATACATGAATGAAAATAAAATCGCATTTATCATATGCACGAACAATCAATTATATTTTAATGAGTGCTGCTACTACATAAACAGGCTGCTTCTGCCGGAAGGATTCGAGCGGGATGTCATCGGCATTGAGGATGCACCATCGATGTGTGCAGGATACAATGCCGGGATGCAGAGCAGTGACGCGAAATATAAAGTATATCTGCATCATGATGTGTTTATCAAAGAACCGAAATTTATTTTTTATCTGTTAGAGCGGTTTCGCAGTGCACCGGATGTCGGCATGATTGGAATGGTCGGCGGATGTGGGATGCCCAAAACCGGAGTTGCCTATCTTGCGTGGAACAAGGGCACTGTGGATTGCAGGGAGCCGGATTTTGCATATCAGCTCATCTGTGACCCGGCGCAGCAGGCAGACTGCCCGGTGGATGCGGTGGACGGACTTTTTGATTGCGACACAGTATGATGTGGCATGGCGGGAAGATTTATTTGTGAACTTTGATTTTTATGATGTATCGCAGTCCTTTGAGATGCGTAAAGCAGGATATCATATCTTGGTCCCTTATCAGAAAACACCGTGGGTAATTCACGACAGCAGTTTTGCAAAGTTGAATCATTATGATGAGAATCGAAAAATTGCACTTGAAACGTATCCGGATTTTTTTACGGAGGAGGATGGATTTTCATTCGTCTATGAGGAGGAATGGGAGAATCTAAGCGAGGCGCTGGCAGATGAGGTGCGCAGACTAATTGATGTGGGGAATTGGGAAGATGCTGGAAAGATCATAGAGTTGTATCACAAAAACCAGATGAAAAACTCTGCGTTAGAACTGTATGGTGTAATGTGTGAAATCTATGAAAAAGAGCAGGAGTGTGGTATAAAAGAACACTTTTTTTGATAAGACAGGTGGCTATGAGGCAGCCTACCAGAAATACATAACCGTAAGATTCCTTTTACGCCGGGTAGAGTGCGAAATGGAGAGTGCGGCTTATTCAGAGTTAAAGGATGCAGTGGTGGAAGGAAGAATTTCTGCGGAGACACTTCTTTTAATGATTTTGCACGGAAGCTATGATAAGGCGACAGTGCTTCGAAAAGTCATCCCATGGTGTGAAGCAGCGGGAGATAATGATGGTGCACAGAAACCAGGCATTCTATGACAGGGTAAAAGGAAAGAAGCTGCCATTTGCATACAGTAAGCGGGTTTCTGTAAATCAGTGAATGATTTGAAAAAATGCCGATATTATATTCAGAAAAGTGAATAAATGCATAAAGGAGCGGCTATGAATTTATATGAAAAAATGAAATCCGGCGTTTATGTTATTGCGGAGATGTCTGCAAACCATGCCGGAAAGATTGAAAATGCATTTAAGATTATTGAGGAAGCTGCAAAAGCTGGTGCTGATTGTGTAAAGATCCAGACTTATACAGCGGACACGCTCACGATTGACTGTGACGACGAACCATACCGGATCAAGGGCGGGTTATGGGACGGATATAATTACTATCAGCTATATCAGGAAGCTTATACTCCGTGGGAATGGCAGCAGCAGTTAAAGGATAAATGCGAAGAAGTAGGTGTAGATTTCCTGTCCACACCGTTTGACCGCACTGCGGTAGATTTTCTGGGGATTGGAATTGAATTTTATAAGATTGCCTCGTTTGAACTGGTAGATATTCCGTTGATCGAATATACGGCGGGCAAGGGAAAACCGATGATCATGTCCTGTGGTATGGCATCGGAGGAAGAGATTGCGGAAGCACTTGCGGCATGCAGGCGACAGGGAAATGAACAAGTCGTATTGTTAAAATGTTGCAGCCAGTACCCTGCACAGTATGAGGATATGAATGTGTCTGTAATTCCGGATATGAAGGAAAGGTTTGGCGTACCGGTTGGTCTATCTGATCATTCCATGGGTTCCCTTGCAGACGTGGTGGCAGTTTCTCTTGGTGCGCAGGTAATTGAAAAACATGTGTGCTTAAGTCATGAGATTGAGAATCCGGATGCAGCGTTTTCAATGGAAATGAAAGATTTTGCCCATATGGTACAGGAGGTCCGCAATGCCTGCCTTATCAAGGGTAGACCGACTTACGAACTGAACGAGCATGAGAAGGGCAGTTTAAAAATACAGACGCTCACTTGTAGCAGTAAAACCGATTGCAGAAGGAGAGTTGTTTACGGAAGAGAATGTAAGAAGTATTCGACCGGCAATCGGAATCAAGCCGAAATATTATAAAGAATTGCTTGGCAAACCGGCGAAGAAGGCATACCGTTTTGGGGAACCAATTGGGCAGCTGGAAGTGGAGCAGAGATGATCATATTTCGAGCAGATGCTAATGAGACGGTAGCGACGGGACATCTGATGCGCTGTATGACAATCGCAGATGCCTGTCGGGAAAAAGGCGTGGAATGTGAATTCTGGCTTGCAGAAGACAAAGAGACCGAACGGCTCAGGCAGGCAGGATTTTCTTACCGGATCTTAGGAAGCCAATGGGATGATCTTGAGAAAGAACTTCCGTTTTTAGAGAGACAGCTTGATGATTTAGACAGGCAGGGGAAAAAAGTTACATATCTGGTAGCAGACTCGTATCAGGCAACTCCAGATTATCTTGGAAAATTGAATGACAGAATTCCGGTACTTTATATTGATGATATGAGAATGCAGATATATCCGGTGGCAGCAGTGTTACAATATATTCCGGTCAGAGCGGAAAATTCATTGAATAAAGAAGAGCCAAAGCAAAATACGCCAGTTTATTTGCGTGGGTTTAGATATGCACCTCTGCGGAAAGAATTTTTAAAATCACATGGGGAACAGAGAGAAAAAAGCATTCTGATTACAACTGGGGGGACTGATACTTATAATATTGCCGGCAGGCTGTTACAGGAGTGTCTGGATAAGGATGTATTTCAAGGGTACAGATTTCATGTAATTGTTGGAAATATGAACAGTCATGAAGCAGAACTGCGCAGGCTTTCAGAGAGGAATAAGAGGATCTGTATTCATAAAAATATTTCTAATATGAGTGATTATATGCGCACCTGTGAACTTGCGGTTTCGGCAAGCGGTACAACGTTATTGGAACTGTGTGCCTGTGGAATACCGACGATATGTTTTTCTTTTGCAGATAACCAGATGGCATTTGCAGCCAGTATGGATAATTACGGAGCTGTGTGCTATGTGGGGGATGCAAGGGAAGAAGAAAACATAGAAAGAATTATCTGCATGCGACTTACAGAACTGGCGGGACAGGAAAAGCTGCGAAAAAGGCAGGCCGCCTGTATGGAGGCACTTGTAGATGGAAGAGGCGCAGAACGGATTGCTGATTTTCTGATCTGCGGAAATTTGAACGAATGTGACGATATACATAAATAGATGATGAAAGGGTGATAATTATTATGATACCATATGGAAGACAGACAATGAAGAGGATGATATTCAGGCAGTTGTGGATGTGTTAAAGTCGGATTATCTGACAACAGGTCCGAAGATTGCTGGGTTTGAGAAGGCAGTGGCAGATTATGTGGGGGCAAAGTATGCGGTCGCTATTTCCAATGATACTGCAGCACTTCATGCGGCATGTCATGCAGCAGAAATCGGAGAGGGCGATGAAGTCATTACTACTCCGATCACATTTGCAGCATCTTCAAACTGTGTGCTCTACTGCGGTGGAACACCTGTTTTTGCAGATATTGATCCTAAAACATACAATATTGATCCGGAGGATATCAAACGCAAGATTACGCCACGGACAAAGGCCATTATTCCGGTGCATCTGGCAGGACAGCCCTGCGATATGGATGCCATTCATGAAATTGCGAAAGAACATAATCTGATAGTGATCGAAGATGCGGCTCATGCACTTGGTTCTGAATACAAAGGGAAAAAGATTGGTGGTCTTTCAGATATGACGACATTTAGTTTTCATCCGGTAAAACCGATTACAACCGGTGAGGGCGGCATGATCGTTACCAATAGTGAAGAATTGTATAAAAACTTGTCTTATTCCGCAGCCATGGTATTACTAGAGACACCAGTCTGATGACACGTAATGAGGGACCGTGGTTTTATCAGCAGTTAGATCTTGGTTATAATTATCGCATGACAGATATACAATGTGCATTAGGCTGCAGCCAGATGAAAAAATTAGATTATTTTCTGGCAAGAAGAAGGACCATCGTAGCACGTTACAATGAAGCCTTTGCAGATTGCCGGAATATCGTGACACCTTATCAGATGCCGGATACTAACAGCGGGTGGCATCTTTATATCATCCAGGTAAAAAATCGAGACAGGAAAGAAGTTTTTGAAAAACTCAGAGAAAGAGGAATTGGTGTCAATGTACATTATATTCCGGTATATGAACATCCATATTATCAGGAACATGGATATAAAGGAGTGCATTGTCCGGTAGCAGAAGAAGTGTATTCACATATCATCAGCCTGCCTGTCTTTCCACGACTTACGGAGGAACAGCAGGAGGAAGTAATCAAGGTGGTAAAACAGGTGGTTGAAGAATAGAGGAAAGAAATATAAATTTAAAATAAAATAAAAATGATATGTTAATTTTCTAAAGAAACCGGTGAAAATGTTCGATATAATTTATAGTAGTATAGCATAAATTCTCAGGGAAGAGGTAGGATAACATGGTAGTTAATCATAATATGGCATCGATCTGTGAGAGCAGACAGTTACGATGCAACGTGAAGAAGATGGAGAAGTCTTCAAAGAAGCTGGCAACAGGTTATAAATTGCTTGGAGCAAATGATGATGCAGCAGGATTACAGATATCAGAAACCATGCGTCATCAGACCAGAGGTCTTAACAAAGCATCCAGAAATTCGCAGGATGGAATCAGTATGTTGCAGACAGCAGATGCAGCATTACAGGAGACACAGGAAGTGTTGGATCGTATGGTAGAATTAACAACGCAGGCAGCTAATGATATCAATACGGATGAGGATCGTGATGCGATTCAAAAAGAGATTGATCAGCTGAACCAGGAAGTAGATCGTATTGCATATACGACGAATTTTAATCAGCAATATATACTTGCGGATGGAACACCACAGGCGAGACCTGGATATTATATGATTCAGGCTGGAAGTTTGAACGGTCAGAGTGTAAAGATTAAGTTTGTCAATGCAAGTAAGGAGAGCCTTGGGATAGATAAGGTTGATGTATCTTCTCATGCAAAAGCCACAGAATCTATAGCTACGGTACAGAATGCTATTGAACAGGCTGCGTTATGGCGTGATACTTTTGGTGGACAACAGGAGCGGTTAGAACACGCATTGCGTGGAACGGATAATACATCAGAAAGTACACAGAGCAGAATCAAGTAGACGGGATACCAATATGAATATGGAACTGGTACTTTATTCCACAAATAAAATTCTGGTAAATGCATCGCAGAGTATTTTGGCACAGTATAATAATGATGCAAAATATGTGTTGGAGATGCTGAAATAAGAAATATAAGAAAGAGATCAGTGTATAAACTGGTCTCTTTTTTGACAATAAAACATAGTGTATTGAAACACATAGTTATAAAGGATTAAGTCAGAAAAAAAACGGCATATAGATGAACGTATTTGGAAAGGTGAAAATCTTAATATGAACGAGAAAGTTATTAGAATACGCATGTCTAAAGTTTGAAGCGGGCAGGTATGGCGAAGCACTGGAAGCATTTATATTGGCATATCAAAAGGGATATGAAAAAAGAATGGATCTTGCAGACTTTATATGAGTGTTATATAAACCCTAATACGGATGAATTTTATAAAAATTATCAAAGCAATATTTCTAGAATTCAATGTAAATATGAAGAGTGTATCCTGGATTTTTTTTTCCATATCTAGAGGGAAAATATTATATTTTTTGATCGTGAATTAAAAAACGTTTCTAGGGATTTATGATGTAGAGGCGTGTTATGGATTAAATCCAAAAGAAACATTTATGAAAGACGAATTCAGCAGTGTGGTAGCGGAATTCGACTGGGATTACAGAAAAAAATTACGGACTTCATATCTGCAGCAAGGGAAAAAGTGTTTATCTGATTACCACGGATAGCAAACGTGCTGATTCTTTCTGAAAATACCGGAGTTTGCCGTGGCAATGCAAAGAGTAAAGATATTTGAAAGTGCGGAGGATTTTCAAATTTTTTTTTTTCATACCCATACTGACGTATATCTTCCAAGACAGGTGTTTACGGAAAATAACCAAAGACTGAAAGAATTAAGCCAATTAATAGAGAAAGAACATCAGTACAGAATTACTGCAGAAGGAAGAAATACCGATCATATTATACTGACAATTGAAATTCCCACACATAACAGAGGAAATATATTATTAAAGCGATTAAAAAATTTGATGGAAATGCCGTATGATGCAGAAATTGAGATTGTGGTTTCAAAAAATGGAAATGCATTATATCAGGAAGAATATCAAAGGGTAAGTCAAATTGAAGATGCGAGATTAAGATATTTTAATATAGATCAGGAATTAAAACCGCATGAAAACTGGTATAATGTTATAAAAAATTCCAAAGGTAAGTTTGTGTTGCTTATTTCAGATGAGGATGATCTTAACATTGATGCATTAGGGCACTATTTGTATCTATTGAAGAAAAACCCGCAATTAAGTCAGGTGCGTGCAAAAACAACAGGAGAATATGCTAGATTAGAAAAAGCATACGGGGAAAAAGGTGTAGATGCGTTTTCAAAGGTTTTCTGCAGCAAAATTATTTGTCAGGATTAATTGTAAACAGGGAGATATTTTTAGAACAAAATGTTTTAAAATATGACAAGTATAAGGATAATGTTTTTTATCAGAATTATCCGCATGAATGGTGGTGTGCAGCTTTAAGTATGGCCGGGGACTGCATGAGGGAACCAGTGACATTGGTTATTGAAAATGATAATGTCCTTGAAGAAGAAATTACAATGTATGAAAAAATGGGACTTGTGGAAGAAGGAACACTGATAGATAAGGTTAATAAATTGGTATTCTATGCAACATATGAAAGTCGTTTTGAACAATTTCAGGGACAGGTTGAATTTTTAGAGCTTTTTATGAAAGATAATCAAAGTGGAACGCAGATAGGATTAAGAATGGCAATTCATAAGCTGGCATATTTATTGAAATTAGCTCGTCGACAGGACTATAAAAGGAAATATTTGAAGATGTAGTGGAGGAGTTTGTAAAAATTAGTGAAAAGGGAATGGATGAGCTTAGATTAAGTGATAAAGAGCAGGTACAAATATTAATGCTTATAAAATACGAAGCAATTGAGATGATCAATTATAACAATGAACTTCTTGAAAATGAGAGGAAACCGATATAAGATGGGCGAATTGAAATTATTGGATTGCACACTACGGGATGGTGGATATGTAAACGACTGGAAATTTGGACATAATAATATTGTAAGTGTGTTTGAACGATTGGTAGAGGCAGATATAGATATTGTTGAGATTGGTTTCCTGGATGAGAGAAGAACATATGATAAAGACAGAAGTATCATGCCGGATACAGATGCAGTGAGAAAGATATATGGAAATCTAGACCGGAAAAACAGTATGATAGTAGGGATGATCGATTATGGAACATGTGGATTAGAACATGTACAGGATTGTGAGGATTCCTGGTTGGATGGAATCCGTGTGATATTTAAAAAACATCTCCGTCGTGAAGCAATGCAGTTTTGTCAGGGATTAAAAGACAAAGGATATAAGGTTTTTGCACAGTTAGTCTCTGTTACAAGTTATAGTGATGAAGAAATGCTGGATCTTATTTCTTTGGCAAAAAAGTAAAGCCGTATGCAGTATCAATGGTTGATACCTATGGTTTAATGCATCAGGATAATCTGTCACATTATTTTGAATTGTTAAATGCAAACTTAGATGCACAGATAGGTTTGGGTTATCATGGACATAATAATTTTCAGATGGGATATGCGAATTGCATTGCCATGCTTGCAAAAAAGACGGATCGTATGATTCTTGTTGACGGAACGCTCTATGGAATGGGAAAAAGTGCAGGTAATGCACCGGTTGAACTGATAGCAATGCACATGAATCATACATATGGGAAAAAATATGATATCAGCCAGATGCTAGAAGCGATTGATGCAAATATTTCGCAATTTTATACGGGTGCTACCTGGGGATATAATATGTTTTACTATATTGCTGCTTCGAATGATTGCCATCCGAGCTATGTAAAGTATCTGATGGACAAGCACACGCTTTCCATTAAATCTGTAAATGAAATACTGAAAGAATTACAGGGCGAAAAAAAGCTTTTATATGATCAGGATTACATAGAAAAATTATATGTGGAATATCAGAATCAGGAAATTAATGATCAGGATGATATCTGGAGATTAAAAAGTCAGTTAGCAGGAAAAAAGAAATATTATTAGTAGGACCGGGAATCTCAGTTAAACAGGAAAAGGATAAAATACAAAAATATATCAGGGAGTCAGAACCAGTTGTAATTTCTGTTAATTATATTCCAAATGAAATAGAACCGGATTATATCTTTGTAAGCAATGCGAAGCGTTATGTACAGATGGCAACGTCATTGAGTCGGAAACACTATAAAAGTGATCGCAACATCAAATGTGGCGGCAATTTCCCCAAAAGCATTTCAATTCCGATTAAATTTTAGCCGGCTGATGGATCCTGATGCGAAGGTTTGTGATCATTCGTTAAGAATGATTCTAAAAGCATTGATTGTGTTGGATTCCCAAAAAAGTAACGCTGGCTGGATTTGATGGATATTCTATTGTGATGAAAATTATGCCGAAAAAGATATGGAATATGATTTTTGTGGCGAAGGGATATGGCAGATTATTTTAATGAATATGCCCGGATTTTTCTGACAGAGTTCCAAAGACATTGAGATATATCCGTTGACTGAATCAAAATATATCATAGATAAAAGAATCAGTGTGAAA
>VOFB01003089.1_pt1 | contig 17862 bp, 34 predicted proteins | sample 5384141 | NCBI WGS metagenome assembly VOFB01 (sample SAMN12384721, study PRJNA508395) | human gut metagenome | isolation source: healthy gut A | host: Homo sapiens | reverse complement strand
ACGTTCAGTTACGTATTGCTGTACAGGACGATTATTTACAGCTATGGCAGGATTTTCAACTTACAGAACGATATCGACCTGTCCGCGGCTCGTTTGATGGCATTCCGTATTTTGCGGAACCTTCAACGGAAACGGGCATACGGTAAGGACTGAAAGATTTCCGGAGGGCTCTGATTACGGATTCTTCCGTTATGTCGGCAAAACCGGCAGGGTAAAGGATTTGAACGTTTCCGGCAGTGTGAAGGTGACTGGCGCGCAGAAAATGTCGGTGGAGTCGTCGGAACGAACTGGCATTTTGGAAAACTGCAGTTTTGAAGGAATTGTGACCGGCAACACAAACGTCGGCGGCATTGTCGGGGAAAACAGGGCGGACGGCATCGTGCTGACCTGTTATAATAACACGATTGTGCACGAATGAAGGTCGGACGGTATCTGCGGCATGAACCGCGGTATCCTTCAGAACTGCGAAAATGAAGGAAAAAATCAACGACGAGGACTTAAAGACAACGCTGGATTTAAACGGAATCGATATCGGAACGCTGAATCTGACGCAGAACGTCGTGACGAGAAATGACGCAGGCGGCATCGCCGGAAGATCGTCCGGTATTACGGTGGCAGCAACAACAAAGGTGAAATCGGCTATGCACATATCGGCTACAATGTCGGCGGTGTGATCGGGCGCCAGAGCGGTACGGTTATCAACTGTAAAAATATGGGTCATGTCATGGGGCGCAAGGACGTTGGCGGTATTATCGGTCAGGCGGAGCCTTACCGGGATCGGAATATCTTTCCGATCATCTGGAAAAGGTGGGACGATTTTCAGAGATCAATCACCTGATGGGACAGATGTCCGATGCGATGCGCAGCGTATCCTCTGACACAGAGGCTATGTCCAGCTGCAGCAGCAGTATAGAGGATACGATGGGCAATCTGGACAGTGAGATCAATTCCATGAAGAGCACCGTTACCGGGCAATAATGCAGCGATGACGGCCTATATAGCTTGAGCAGCCGCACTGAATAATCTGGGAGATCGGAAACGATAATTTCGAGAATGATGAGAGCATCCGACAAATACTTGGGAGAATGCTGCCAATAATATCAATGGAAAGTTAAACGACATGAAGGATATATTGACAGAAAGTTCCTCCGAGAGCAGCAGCGACGTCGGAAAGTGATGGGGAAAGCGCGTCAGGCAGCAGCCGGAGCTCTGAGAGCAAGTTCTTTAGGAAGCTGCAGAGCGCTGAACAGCGCTTCTTCCAGTGAAAACGGCGACACGCAAACCAGCACGTCAACAATGGAAAAGAGCTGGCAAATCCTGCAGACGACCTGCAGCCGGAATATCTGGCAGCAGGGGACGATGAAGAGGCAGGCGATTATGCGTGGTTTGCCAGGGACAGTGTATCAGGGAATCTTCGAAGAAAGCAGCTCCGGATGGGAATTGCCTTCGGAATGGCCGAGTGAACTGCCCTCCACACTTCCTTCTGAACTGCCATCGGAATCTATTTCCATTCCGAGTCAGAGTGAAGTAGAGAGCAAGGCGGACGCAATTACGGATATCCTCAAAAAAGATCCGATTAAAGTAAACCACGACGAAAAGATCGACGATAACCTAAATCAGATGAAGGGAGAGATTTCGTCCGCATCTGACAATATCAAAAACCTGCAGAGTACGCTTACAGGTACGGGAGATTCCCTGACGAACACGATGAGCAATATTTCCGGGAGCTGACCGATCAGAGCAGCATCTGGCGATACGATCGACAGCATGACTGACAGTGTCGATGGCGGAATCCAGTCGATTACCAGCGATCTGGACAGGATTTTAAATGCCACGTCCTCCAGATTACGATATTATCAGCGACGATGTCAACGTCCGCAGCTCTTGAAACAAAACGGTGCGGTTGACGATGTTTCAGGGGAAAAGCACAAGAGCGGACGCTCAGTCGCTCGAACGCGACAATCACGGGAAAGAATTGAGGGCGACATCAGTACGGGCGCATCGCCCGGAATTATGAATACGGGTATGATGTGGATCCTGACGGTTGATATGGATCTGACAGAAATTTGCTGACCGATGTGGAGGTGCGTTCCACTACAAACGACATTTTGACGTCCTGTATCAACCACGGAACAGTAGCGGGCCAAGAGAGACACGGCAGGAGCATTGCCGGAAGCGCGAAGAGCTGAGCGATCCATACATGCGAGAAACTATGGAACGGTTCCAAAGCTGGAATCCGGCAGCGATGCTCGGTGGTGGTCACTCATGGGATATTCTGCCAAGCCCAGGGTCCAATCAGAGCTACGCTCTGTGTAATTTAAAGGGCGATAACAAAGAAATCGGCGGCATTACCGGGGAAGGTGACATCAGCAACTGCCTCGCGATGGTGACAATTTCCGGCAATCGTACCGAAAAGATCGGCAGCATTGCGGGCTGTATCAACGACGGTACATTAGAGAACAATTATTTCGTCTCTCTGATCTGTGGGGTGGTGTCGATCAGATCAATTATATTGGAAAGGCGCAGCGCTGTACCTACGAAAGAACTGATGCAAATGGAAACAGTGCCGGCTGGCTTTACGCAGGTGACAGTGACCTTTGAACAGGATGACGAGGTGCTTGCGACGCTGCAGATTCCCGACGGTACGGTGACGGAAGAAGAAGTGCCGGATATTGAGCCGGATGAGGACTGCTACATCAGCTGGGACAGAAAATTCCCCTGACCCATGTGTGCTAACGTAACAGTGACGGCAGAGAGCAAACGTTTTACCAAGAGCCTTGCGTGGTTTTCAGCAACAAACCAGTTAAAACCGGATTTCCTGGTTGAAGGCGATTTTTATGACACGAGTGTGTTGTCTGCGGAAAGCGTGCAGGCGGATAGGATTTCGGATGGTGATCCTGCCTATGCCTATATCTGGAATATCGACAACATGCCGGAGCAAAAAGGAAGAATATGTCCTGCATCTTCGGATCCCGGACGGTTGCAGACAGCGCTGCGCAGTAAGGATTCAGACGGAAAATAAATGGGAAAAAGCGGATACAGAAGAGGACGGCAGCTATGTGACTGTATCGGTTCCTTATGGAACAGCGTTTGCGGTCTACAGCGTGCAGGATAACAGCGTGCCGATCTGGCTGATCCTTGCGCTCGCCATCGCCAGCCGTTTTAGCGGCAGTCCTTATCATAAAGGCGATAAGGCGCGGCAAAAGCGGGTGGAAAAAACGACGGGAAAAACGTAAGAAAAAGAAACAGCAACAGACGGATTCCCAGTAATACCTTGCGGATATTTTATTTTTGGACTTGTAAGACGAAAAGATTTACTATAATAAGACAGGTTTGCAAAAATAAGATACCCAAAGAGAGCGGGAAAAATGAGGAGAGTATGTAGTTACCTGCTGTTCGACAGCAGATATGAGCCGAACCTTCATGAAACAAATGAAGTTCCCTTTGCCATGTTCCATTATCAGCTGGATGGAAAAGAATATGCAGATGACCTGTACTCGTCCATCTCGCCGGAAGTATTTTATAAAATGATCGGAGACGGCGCGCAGCCTGTGACCTCTCAGGTGAATGTAGAGGCATACTGCGCGTTGTTTGAGCCTGTTTTAAAGAGCGGAAAAGATGTGCTTCATCTGACGCTTTCCAGTGGAATTTCTGGATCCATCAACTCGGCGAATGTTGCAAAGACCCAGATGGAAGAAAAAATATCCGGACCGCAGGGTGATGGTTGTGGATTCCCTTGCGGCTTCTTCTGGTTACGGTATGCTGGTGGAACAGACACTGGAAAATCAGCGTGCCGGAATGTCTCTGGAGGAAAATGCAGCATGGATCGTGGCACATCGCAATACCCTGCATCACTGGTTTTCTCAACAGATTTAACCAGCTATATCCGTGGCGGAAGAGTTTCCAAAACCGCAGGATTTTTTCGGAAAGATGCTCAATATCTGTCCGCTGCTGAATGTGAATTCCGAGGGCAGGTTGATTCCGCGCAGCAAATACCGTGGGAAAAAACAGGTGATTCGCGAGATCGTTAAGCGGATGGAAGAGCATGCGCAGAACGGACGGGAATATTCGGAAAGTGTTATATCAGTCAGTCAGCCTGCATGGAAGATGCAAAAGCGGTTGCACAACTGGTTGAGGAAACGTTTCCTAAACTGGACGGAAAAGTACAGATCAACAATATCGGAACTGTAATTGGCTCCCATACCGGTCCGGGTACAGTGGCTCTGTATTTCTGGGGCGATGAAAGAACGTTGTAAGAAACAACGAAGGAGGAAGAAACGTGAAAGCATATGGTGTGAACGAATTGAGAAGGATGTTCCTTGAGTTTTTCGAAAGTAAGGGACATCTGGCGATGAAGAGCTTTTTCTGGTGCCGCATAACGACAACAGTCTGCTTTTGATCAACTCCGGCATGGCGCCGTTAAAGCCTTATTTTACAGGACAGGAGATTCCGCCCAGAAGACGTGTGACTACCTGTCAGAAATGTATCCGTACCGGTGATATCGAAAATATCGGTAAAACCGCACGTCACGGTACCTTTTTTGAAATGCTCGGAAACTTTTCTTTCGGCGACTATTTCAAGCATGAAGCGATTGCATGGAGCTGGGAGTTTTTACACAGGTCGTTGGACTGGATCCCGACAGACTTTATCCGTCTGTTTATGAAAATGACGACGAAGCTTTTGAATCTGGCAGAACGAGATCGGCATTGCACCGGAACGGATTTTCCGCTTTGGTAAGGAAGACAACTTCTGGGAGCATGGCTCAGGTCCCTGCGGTCCCTGCTCTGAGATTTATTATGACCGCGGCGAAAAATACGGCTGCGGCAAGCCTGGATGTACCGTTGCGTATTGCGACTGCGACAGATATATGGAAGTATGGAATAACGTATTCTCCCAGTTTGATAATGACGGCCACGGCAACTACAGCGAATTAAAACAGAAAAACATTGATACCGGTATGGGTCTGGAACGTCTGGCAGTGGTTGTTCAGGACGTGGATTCCATTTTTGACGTAGATACCATCCGTGCGGCCTGCGCGACCGTGTCTGTGAGCTGTCAGGCAAGGAGTATCACAAAATGAGCACGCATGGGATGTTTCCATCCGTATCATCACTGACCATATCCGTTCCGCAACGTTTATGATTTCCGACGGTATTCTGCCTTCCAATGAAGGACGCGGTTACGTTCTGCGCAGAATTATCCGTCGTGCGGCACGTCATGGAAGACTTCTCGGCATCGACGGTAAATTCCTTGCAAATCTGACTGCACAACAGTAATCGAAGGCAGTAAGGACGGATATCCGGAGCTGGAAGAGAAGAAGGAATTTTATCTTCAATGTACTGACGCAGGAAGAAGATAAATTCAATAAGACAATCGATCAGGGACTTGCAATTCTGACAGATCTGGAAGAAAAGATGACGGCAGAAGGAAAGACTGTAATGGATGGCGAGGATGCGTTCCGCCTGTACGATACCTACGGCTTCCCCATCGACCTGACAAAAGAAATCCTTGAGGAAAAAGGGTTCTCCATTGACGAGGACGGCTTTAATGCAGCGATGGAAGCACGGCGTGAGATGGCGAGAAAAGCACGGAAGGCAACCAACTATATGGGCGCAGATGCGACTGTTTATGATGAGCTCTTGATCCTGCAATCACCTCTTCCTTTGTTGGTTACGACAAACTGGAGGCGGTTTCCAGAATCAGCGCGCTGACCACAGAGGATGAAGTGGTGGAAGCACTGACAGATGGCGACAAGGGTACAATTATTGTAGATGCAACTCCTTTCTATGGCACAATGGGCGGTCAGGAAGGCGACAAGGGTGTGATCACCTCTGCTGACGGAAAATTTGCAGTAGAAGACAGATCCACTTAAAGGCGGCAAAATCGGTCATGTGGGCTATGTGGTAAGCGGCATGTTCAAGCTGGATGACGAAGTAACGCTGTCTGTTGATAAGGAAAACCGTGCAGCAACCTGCAAAAACCATACAGCAACGCATCTGCTTCAGAAAGCACTGCGGGATGTACTCGGCACTCATGTAGAGCAGCAGGGTTCCCTGAATAATGCAGGACATCTGCGTTTTGACTTCAGCCATTTTTCAGCAATGACAGCAGAGGAGCTGGCACAGGTGGAAAAGGCAGTGAATGAAAAATTGCAGGCAAAATATCCCGGTTGTCACCAAACTGTGATCTGGATGAGGTCAAAGAAATCCGGCGCCATGGCTTTATTTGGCGAAAAATACGGTGATACGGTTCGTGTTGTATGCGTGGACGATTACTCCAAGGAGTTCTGTGGCGGTACCCATGTTTCCAACACCGGAGAAATTCAGGCATTCAAGATCCTTTCCGAGAGCGGTGTTCTGCAGGTGTGCGCAATTGAAGCGCTGACCGGACAGGGCGTATTCGATTACTACAACGATCTTGAGAAGAAGCTGAAGAGGCTGCGAAGACCGTAAAGGCAACCCCTGCAAACCTGCAGGAGAAGATCTGAGCACCTGATGGCAGACCTTAAGAGCCTGCAGGCTGAGAATGAATCCTTAAAGAGCAAGGCTGCAAAAGAGGCGCTGGGTGACGTTATGGATCAGGTTCAGGATGTAAACGGCGTGAAGCTTCTGGCAGTCAGTAGCAGATGTGGATATGAACGGCCTGCGCGATCTTGGTGACCAGTTAAAGGAAAAGCTTGGAGAAGGTGTTGTTGTTCTGGCTTCTGCAAAGGATGGAAAAGTCAATCTGATCGCAATGGTAACAGATGCTGCAATGAAGCAGGGCGCCCATGCAGGTAACCTGATCAAAGGAATTGCGGCACTGGTTGGCGGTGGCGGCGGCGGCCGTCCGAACATGGCTCAGGCAGGCGGTAAGAATCCGGCAGGAATCGATGCAGAATAGCAGAAGCAGCGAAGGTTCTGGCAGGACAGATCGACAAATAAATATTTTGAAAAAACTGTTGACGAATCAGAATTTTTTGTTATAATAGTTCATGTGCATGTGAGTTAATCAATTTTGTACATTATTAACCCGGTCAGTCGTGGATACAGAGGGACTGAAGAAGGAGTCAGGTGAGTATATGTCTAATATCATCGTTAAAGAGAATGAGACTTTAGATAGCGCTCTGCGTCGTTTAAGAGAAGTTGCGCAAAGGCAGGTATCCAGCAGGAGATCCGCAAAAGAGAACACTACGAGAAACCCAGCGTAAAGCGTAAGAAAGTCTGAAGCAGCAAGAAAAACGCAAATATAACTAAAGGAATGAGTCCCTGAGGGTTTCCCCCAGGGACTTTTTTCACAATTCGTATTGTGAAAAAAGTCCTTCGGATGGGATCACAGCGGCGGAATGGAAAGATGCCGCGGATGCGACCCGCCGCAGGTGAGGAATCCTGCAAGGCAGGATTCCGTTTCGCAAATTTTCACAGTACATAGGAGGACAAATGAAATTCGGATTCGGAAAGAGAATTGCCGGTTTTGTGCTGGCGGCTGCGGTAGCGGCAGGAACGTTTCTTTCAACACCGGCGACTGCCAAGGCGGCTGCACTCGCGAAGGGAATTGATGTATCCAAATATCAAGGGCGCGGTAAACTGTCCGCAGTCAAAAATGCAGGCTATAGCTTTTGCGTTCATAAAGGCGGGAAGGCAAAGAGCGGTTTAGACGTATTATGCGGTGAATATGGCGGGGACTGCAGCTGGTATGAAGGTCGGCGTCTACATTTATTCCGTATGGACAACCGTCCGCGCGATGACGGAAATTGCGGCGATGGAGCTTATTCGGTCGCCATCCGGTCGTACGGCGACCTGGAGGATTCCATCCATAAAACATGTTCCTCCCGATCGCTGGCAGCGTTGACGGTGGCATTTGCAGCACCTGTAACAGCAGGCAGGCTATTATCCGATGGTTTATTCCAGCAAAAACTGGATGGTCGGCAAGATCGCGGCAACCCTATGACAAATGGATTGCACAGTACAACACGGTATGCGAATATCCCAATCCGGCGTTCTGGCAGTATTCCAGCAGCGGTGTCGTTGCGGGCATAAACGGCAGTGTGGATGTAAACTATCAGTTCAGGATTACCCAGCCTGATCGTTGCAAACGGCTTCGTAGACCGTGCGGGCGGCAGATATTATTATAAGAACTACAGAATGCAGTACGGCTTCATAGAGGGATGGAGGTAAGCGCTACTTCATGAATGCGGACGGCAACACTGTACAAAAAGGGGTGGCTTGGTGACAGCCTAACATGATGTACATGGATACAAGGACGGCCCATATGCTGACTGATCTGGTGGAAATCGGTGGAAAGAAATATTATTTTGATTCCAATGGCCTGATGCAGAGGCATGATCCGTTAAATGGCAAGATTTATCTATTCGGAGCAGATGGTGCAATGCAGTACGGCTTTACAGCACCCGACCGCAGGAACCAGATATTTTAAGACGGATGGTTCTATGGCAGCCAACGAACTTCTGACAGTCGGCACAAACAAATATTATTTCAATACAAATGGCGTGATGGCGACCGGGCTGACCAATATCGGCGGCGTGACCTATCTGTTCGGAGCAGACGGCGCAATGCAGTACGGCTGGTATACGGATGCTTCCGGCATGCGTTACTTCCAGACAAACGGCGCGATGGCAGTCAATACGACACTGGGCAGTAGGCGGCGTGACCTATGTGTTTGATGCAAACGGTCTGGCAACTGCAGTGCCGGTGATCAATCCGCAACATGGGTAACGGATCCTGCGACAGGTGTGACGATTGATACAGCTACCGGAGCAGTCGTTCCGGCAGAGCATCACCGATTGCAGCGGCAGCAGCGATTGCGCAGAAATAAGCGAAAAAGGAATAATCCGGGAGCAGGGACATAAAAATAGTGGTAAAACGGATGGACGGAGTGTAGGAAATGAGACAATCCTTCTGGAAAAAATCTTGGCAGCATGGCTGTCATTTCTGCTGATTTTTATGGCATCCGGTTCCGGACTGGATGGAACAGCAGCAGAGGGGGCGGTAACGGTGTCGGCCCCTTCTGCCATTTTAGAAGCGCAGACCGGGACAGATCTTTGAAAAGGATGCAGATCGGATCTGCTCGCCTGCCAGTATTACCAAGATTATGACGCTGCTGCTGATTTTTTGAAGCTCGGACGGGGCAGATCCATCTTGGACGGATGAAGTGGTGACGAGTCGAACACGCGCAGTCGATGGGCGGTTCGCAGGTGTTTCTGGAAGCAGGAGAAGTGCAGACAGTGGAAACGCTGATCAAATGTATTGCGGTTGCAAGCGGCAACGACGCGGCGGTTGCGATGGCGGAATACATCTGCGGAAGCGAAGAAGCCTTGTTACAAAGATGAATGAAAAAGGCACAATCATTAGGGTATGACAAATACGCATTTACGGACTGCTGCGGACTGACGGACGACGACAGCCACCATACAACGGCGCGGGATGTGGCGATTATGAGCCGCGAGCTGGTACAGAAATATCCAGACATCTATCAGTATACCGGAATCTGGATGGAGGATATTACCCATACGACGGCGCGGGGCAGCACGCCGTTTACACCCACCACCAACTGCTAAAAGCAGTACCAGTGGGCGACAGGGCTGAAAAAACCCGGTTCAACGGCGAAGGCGAAATATTGTCTGTCTGCAACTGCCAGAAAAGATGGGATAGACCTGATTGCGGTCGTGATGACTGCACCGGATTCCAGGGCACGTTTTTGGATGCGGCAACGCTGTTTTCTTACGGTTTACAGCGTCAGCGCCCTGTACCGGGACGATAATAAAGACCAAGCTCTTCCGATTCCTGTAAAAGGCGGACAGGAAAAACGGTTCCGGTCGTCTATGCGTCGGAGTTTGTCTGGCTGGATACCGATGGCAACGATATTTCTATGGTTCAGAAAAGGATTTCTGTCCCAAAAGAGGCAGAGGCACCGGTCGTTGTAGGCACAAAGGCGGGTGAAGCGATTTATCGCCTGAACGGAGAGCAGATCGGTACGGTTCCCATTTTGTATGCAAGCAACGTGGAAAAGCGTTTTACAGAATTATGTGAAAAAAGCGGTGACAAAGCGTTTTTGCTGTGAGTTTTGTGGAAAGAGGCAGTAAAAAGGATGCTTTGCAGGAGCAGCTGCGGATAAAAGCCGGAAATGGCTTTACAGATTCAAAAAGAGAGGATGCCTATGTGGAAGATTCTGGCCATTTTGTTATGTCTGACAGCACTTATACTGCTGGTTGTGATGATATGTGACAGCAATCGATTTGTGAAGTTTCCTATCGAATTTCAGATCGGAGGCTGAAAAAAAACTGCAGAGTGGTTCTGCTTGCAGATCTGCACAACAAATCCTGGCAAACACAATGAAAAAGCTGCTCGCTGCGATAAAGTCCAGTAATCCGGATCTGATTCTGTGCGCAGGAGATCGATTACCTCCCAGGTCAGGGAAGTCAATGGAACATGCAAAGGAGCTTGTCAGGGCGATTTCTGCAGAGTATCCGTTTTATTATGCAAACGGCAATCACGAATACCGGATTTATCGGGGAACCGCAAACCTATGGGAAAATGGGGGCATCCTATCGTGCGTTTTTAAAGGAAACCATGTGCGGATTCTTGAAAACGGCAGCGTTTTGCTGCCGGAGTATGGAATCCGCATTACCGGTCTTGACTTGCCGCGAGAATATTATCAGAAGCTGGATCGCACAAAACTGGAATCGAAAACAATTTCCCGGATGGTCGGACATGCTGACCGAAATGATTTTCAGGTGTTGCTTGCCCACAATCCGGTTTTTTGACGCCTATGCCGGCTGGGGCGCGGATCTGACGCTTTCCGGACATATTCACGGCGGAATTGTACGGATTCCGGGTATCGGCGGGTGATTTCCACGTCCTATCGGCTGTTCCCGAAATATGACGGCGGTTATTATGAACAGAATCAGAAAAAGATGATTGTCAGCAGAGGGCTGGGCAGCCATACAATTCCGGTACGGCTGTTCAATCCGGCGGAGCTTGTGGTCATTGATCTGGTCACAGAAGAGTAAAAAGATTCCGATTGTCTGCCTGTCGGCAGATGGAATTTTTAAAGGCACTTACTGGAGAAAATATGGCGCTTGAGGTCAAACTGAAGTATTTGAGGGTCCGGGATCTGCTTTTACATTTTGATTGAAAAAATAAAGTCGATATTTACGATATTCCGATCGTGGAAATCACGGAACAGTATCTCGGATTATATCCGTCAGATGCAGACGGAAGACATGAACGTCATGAGCGAAATTTTTTGCTGATGGCGGCAACACTTCTGGACATCAAGTGTCGGATGTTGCTTCCCCGTGAGGTCAATGAAGAGGCGAGGAAGAAGATCCGAGAGCAGAGCTGGTGGAAAAGCTGCTGGAATACAAGATGTATAAGTATATGTCCTTCGAGCTGCGGGACATGGAGCTGGATGCGGCGAAGAGCTTTTACAGGGAAAAGGATGTTCCAAGAGAGGTGGAGGCGTATCGTCCGCCGCTGGATTACAACGAACTGCTCAAGATATGACGCTGGCGAAGTTACAGGAGATTTTTGAGGAATCCTGAAACGCCAGGAGGACAAAAAACCGGTGCGCAGCAATTTCGGCAGAATCGAAAAAGATGAGGTCAGCGTAGACCAAAAAGCGGTCTATGTGGAGGATTTTATCCGGACGCATAAACGGTTTTCCTTCCGGGCACTTTTGAAAGCAGCACAGCAAGGTCGAAGTGATCGTGACCTTTCTGGTGGTGTTGGAGCTGATGAAAACCGGAAAAATTACGGTAGAGCAGGCTTCGATCAATGATGATATGACGGTGATATCGAGGGAGGAACAAATGGCATGAAGCTGACAGAAAAGGAAGCAGACGCTGGAAGCAATTCTCTTTACGATGGGGGAAGCAGTGGAAACGAAACGACTGGCAGAAGCAATTGGCGAGACGCCTGAAAAAAGGAACTGTTAGAAAAACTGCGCGCAGGCTGGGAAAAAAGGAGCACCGGGGGTGAACCTGATTTCGCTCGAAGATTCCTGGCAGATGTGTACCCGGTCGGAATTTTACGATTATCTGATCCATCGCGCCAAAGCTCCGAAGAAAATATACGCTGACCGACACTGCTGAAACTCTTTCAATCATTGCCTACAAGCAGCCGGTGACGCGCCTTGACGTCGAGAAGATCAGAGGCGTCAATTGCGACCATGCGATCAACCGTCTGGTAGAATACGATCTGGTAGAAGAGCTGGGACGGCTGGATGCGCCAGGACGCCCGCTTTTATTCGGCACGACAGAACAGTTTTTGCGGTCGTTTGGCGTAGGCCTCTGGAAGACTGCCGGAGCTGTCCGCCGTACAGGTTGAAGAATTCAAAAGAGCAGGCAGAGCAGGAGGCAGAGTCTTTGCCTGCAGACGTGATTCGCATATCACAGCTGTCCTGCGGCATATAATGAAGAAATCCCGAAAGGGGAATAAATATGCCGATCGGGAATCGAAACTGGAAGTCTGCAGGAGCACTGACGGCACTCGTGCTGATGTTGTTTACGACTGTATCTGTACCAGAGATGACTGTGAACGCCGGAAATAGCTATGCAGCGTCCGGATCTGCCGCAGCGACCGCAGACGAACGAAAAAATGAGACAAGTTTAACCAATCGAGCTGTACGCCCGTGCCGCCGTCCTGATGGACGCGGAGAACGGCGTATTTTGTTTTCCAAAAAACGGGGACGAAGTCCTGCCGATGGCGAGCACGACGAAGATCATGACCTGTGTTTTGGCACTGAAACTGGAAATCCGGAGGACGTCCTGCCGGTTTCTTCTTATGCGGCGAGGCAGCCGAAGGTACATATGGGCGTGCAGAAGGGCGAGTATTACCGAATGGAGGATCTCCCTTTACGGGCTGATGCTGAATCCTATAACGATGCAGCAGTGGTGATCGCAGAGTATTACGGGAGTAAGGCGGCTGGGCTTTCCATGGACTGCAGCCTGCACACAGAGGAAGAAAGCAGGAAGGCAGTGCTTACCTTTGCCCGGAAAATGAATGAAAAAGCAAAGGAAATCGGCTGTGAGAACACGTTTTTTATCACGCCGAACGGACTGGACGCAGAGCTTGAAACAGACGGAACACAAAAACAGCATTCCTGTACGGCGACAGACCTCGCTGCAATCATGCCAAGGCTACTGTGCGTTTATGTCTCCCCTCAAAAGGAGACTTTTCTTACAATTACCAGAACGGCTTCCAGGCAGTTTTGCAGCCTGAAAAAGCGCAGGACGGACGTTTGAAACCGGAACCAGGACAGTCAGCGCTGCAAACCACAACGCATTTTTACAGATGATGGACGGAATGCTGTCCGGGAAAACCGGATTTACCGGAAAAGCGGGATACTGCTATGTGGGCGCGCTTACAAAAGGGGAAAAAAGTTTTACCATTGCGCTGCTGGCGTGCGGCTGGCCGAACAATCGCACATGGAAATGGCACGATGCGAGGCTGCTTTTTGGAATATGGATTGGAAGCATTTGACCAAAGAAGCCTGCAGCAGAGACCTGACCTGCCAAAGACGCTTTTTGGTGGAAAACGGACAGCTTGCGGAGGTTTCGTTAAATTGCCCCAAAAAGGAAATTCGGATGCTGCTTTCCAGAGGCGATCAGACGGATGTGCGCGTGAGCCTGCCCGGACAGTTGACGGCACCGGTCGAAGCGGGTGAACAGGTCGGGACGGTGAGCTATCTGGTAAATGGCGCGCTTTATGAGCAATTACCTGTTACAGCGGCATTTGGGGTACCGAAAATCACCTATTGTTACTGCTTGAAAAGACTTCTTTGCCCTGGTGTTGTTGTAAAAAACCGCTGTAAAGAGAAGCAATTTAAAAATAAATAAGTAGAATATTTCTAAAATATATCTGGCAGACTGCACTTTTTCGTGTTATACTTCTAAAGTACGGATCTTAACTGGTCTATTATATTACCCAATATAACATGGAGGGCTGAAAAATGAGCAATACTTCACAAGCGAGTCAAAGAATTACAGCTTTACTCTCGACGAAAAACAGTTTCGTTGAAATCGGCGCGAAGGTAACTGCCAGAGCTACAGATTTCAATCTGAAACAGACAAAACCCCTTCCGACGGTGTGATCACCGGCTACGGATCGATGGCAACCTTTGTGTATGTGGTACAGCCAGGGATGTTCTGTTTTGGGGAAGCGTTGGCGAGATGCACGCCAGAAAAATTGCAGGCCTTTATGACCTGGCAAGTAAGACAGGTGCGCCGGTGATCGGACTGATTGATTCCACAGGCTTACGTTTGCAGGAAGCAACGGATGCGTTAAACGGTTTCGGTGAAATCTACCGCAAACAGGCTCTGGCATCCGGCGTGATTCCGCAGATCACAGCAGTATTTGGCAGCTGCGGCGGCGGTCTGGCACTGATTCCGGGACTGACAGACTTTACCTTTATGGAAAGCAAAAGCAAAGCTGTTCGTGAATTCCCGAACGCTATGGAAGGCAGCTGACAGAGAAGGACGATACCTCTTCGCAAAATTCCAGAGGAGAAGCCGGACTGGTTGATTTCGTGGGAACAGAGGAGAGAAATCCTTCCAGATCCGCGAGCTGGTATGCATGATCCCCGGCAATAACGAAGAAAACGACGCTTACGGCGAATGCGAGGACGATTTAAACCGTGACATCGCAGATGCTGCAGGCTATAACGGAGATACCACGATTGTCCTGTCCATGCTGGCAGATGATCAGAACTTTGTAGAAGTAAAGAGCGCTTATGGTAAGGATATGGTAACTGGCTTCCTGCGCTTAAACGGCGAGACAGTCGGCGCAGTTGCAAACCGCAGCCGCATCTATGATGAAGAAGGCAAGGAAACAGCAAACTTCGGTGAAGTCCTTCTGCGGCGGGCTGTGAAAAGGCTGCTGATTTCGTAAACTTCTGTGACGCATTCAGCATCCCGGTTCTGTCCCGACAGATGTTGCAGGCTATGCTGCAAGCAAATGTGAAGAGAAGAAGATCGCAAAGGCTGCTGCAAAGCTGACCTATGCATTTGCAGGCGCGACCGTTCCGAAAGTAAACGTTGTAATCGGCAAGGCTTTCGGAAGCGCTTATACTGCGGCGAACTCCGCGCAATCGGCGCAGACATGATACGCATGGCCGATTTAAAGATCGGCACAATGGATGCGAAGCTGCGCCTAAGATTATCTGTGACGGTCAGGGATGCTGCAGCGATCGACGCATGCGCAGCAGAGTATGAAGCACTGCAGACCAGCGCAGAGCGCCATTAGAGGTTATGTAGATCAGATCAATGAAGCAAAGAGACACCAGTACGGTGTGGATCGGTGCATTCGAGATGCTGTTCACCAAACGGGAGGACGGTCCTGTCAGAAAGCACGGCACAGTCTAAGAAAGGAAGCTGTTTCATATGAAAAAATTTTTGCTGCTGTTAGGTATGGTGACCTGCCTGATCGGTACAGCCGCGTGCGGCAAAGCAGACCAGGTGCAGGAAAGCCAGCTGCAGATCGATGAAGCAAGCCTGATCAATTATTCTGATCAGGTGGTAAACGCACTGAACGAGATTGTGGAAACCGGCATGCAGGATCAGTATGCAAGCGACGCGGTTATCAGCGCCGGTATTTCCAGCTGGGAATCGGCGATGTCCGATCTGGGCATATAATGGAGTGACAGATCATAAAGTAGAGATTGGTTCCGACGAGGCGATTGTGGAAGCGAGCGTTTCCGGTGCGGATCATAATGCGGTTGTTACCCTGATTATCAATGACCAGGGCAGCCTGTCTTCCATCACAGTAAATGTAGAGCGTTCCATGGGTGAGCTGATGTTAAATGCAGCCCTTAACACCCTGGGATGGTATGGGAACGGTATTTATTATCCTGATTCTGATCAGCTTGTTAATCGGCTGCTTCAAGTTTATCCCCAGATTCAGGGAAAAGTTTTCCAAGAAGAACAAACAGCCTGCTGTTTCCTGCAGCGGCACCGGTTGTTGCGCGCCTGTTGAAGAAGAGGAAGAAACTCAGATGAAGAGCTGATCGCAGTAATCGCAGCGGCGATTGCGGCAAGCGAAGGCAAAGACATCGACAGACGGATTTTGTTGTAAGAAGTATCAGACGGCGCGCTGCAGCTGGAAAAAATGCCTGAGCAAAAAGCATATTACTCACAGGAGGATTGAATCATGAAGAATTATACCATTACCGTAAACGGAAACGTAGATGTTACAGTAGAAGAAAGCGGCGCAGACCGGTTGCAGCACCCAAGACCGCACCTAAAGGCACTCCGAAAGCAGCGCCCAAGGCTGCCCCAAAGCAGCTTCGACTCCGAGCAGGTGCAAAGAGAGGCGTAAGATCCGCGTAGTTAAAGTATTCAAGATTGACGCTGCGGTTGGCCAGGCTGTAAAATCCGGCGATCCGGTTGTTACCATCGAAGCAATGAAGATGAAATCCCCGTTAGCTCTAAGGACGGTACTGTGGCATCAATGTAGCAGTCGGCGACGCGATCAGGGTGCATTACGGCAACCTAAACTGATCCGGATTGTCCGGCCCTGATTACTACAGGGAGGTCAACGAAATGTCTTTATATTACGACTACGATGGACAACCTGATTCATCAGACTGCATTTTTCAATATGACATGGGGAAATGTAGTGATGATTCTGGTGGCATGCGTGTTCCTTTACCTGGCAATCGCCAAGAATTCGGTAACGCTGTGCTTGTCCCGATTGCATTTGGCATGCTGCTTGTAAATATCTACCCGGATATCATGCTGAGCTTTGAGGATTCCTCAAACGGCGTAGGCGGCCTGCTGTATTATTTCTACAAACTGGATGAATGGGCAATTCTGCCGTCCCTGATCTTCATGGGTGTCGGTGCGATGACAGACTTCGGTCCGCTGATTGCAAACCCGAAGAGCTTCCTGCTGGGAGCTGCAGCACAGTTTGGTATCTTCGCTGCATACTTCGGTGCGATTGCGATGGGCTTCAATGACAAAGCTGCAGCTGCAATCTCCATCATCGGCGGTGCAGACGGCCCTACCTCTATTTTCCTTTGCGGTAAGCTGGGACAGACCCAGCTGCTTGGACCGATCGCCGTAGCAGCATATTCCTATATGTCCCTGGTGCCGATCATTCAGCCCCGATTATGAAGCTTCTGGACCACAGAAAAGAGCGGAAAATCAAAAATGGAACAGCTCCGTCGGTTACAAAGCTGGAGCGTATCCTGTTCCCCATCGTTACAATCGTTGTCTGCCTGATCCTTCCTTCCACAGCACCGCTGGTTGGTATGCTGATGTTAGGTAACCTGTTCAGAGAAAGCGGTGTGGTTCGTCAGCTGGCGGATACCGCATCCAACGCCCTGATGTACATCGTTGTAATTCTGCTCGGTACTTCCGTTGGCGCAACGACAAGTGCAGAAGCATTCTTAAACTGGGATACCATCAAGATCGTTGTGCTGGGTCTGATTGCATTCGCATTCAGGTACAGCCGCAGGTGTACTGTTCGGTAAACTGATGTGCAAGGTTACATGGAAAGGTAAATCCGCTGATCGGTTCCGCAGGCGTATCTGCTGTGCCGATGGCAGCCCGCGTATCGCAGAAAGTCGGCGCTCAGGCGGATCCCACCAACTTCCTGTTGATGCATGCGATGGGTCCGAACGCCATGTTATCAAAATGCGGTAGCAGCCGGTACTGTTTATGGCGATCTTCGGGTTCTAAAGAATATCTGATCTGAATTTGAACCGACCGCGCATGCTGCAGGACATGGCGGTCAGGCTCCGCCTTGCTGCCGGATGCCAGATGCCAGTCCTGCAAAATAGAATGCAGGCGGAGGAAATGACAATGCCTGCCAAAAACCATTTCAAATTACGGAACGAGCACGTAACTGAAATCAGCGCAATGAT
>VOFB01003528.1_pt1 | contig 17883 bp, 28 predicted proteins | sample 5384141 | NCBI WGS metagenome assembly VOFB01 (sample SAMN12384721, study PRJNA508395) | human gut metagenome | isolation source: healthy gut A | host: Homo sapiens | reverse complement strand
ATGGGGCATGCGGTCTCCTTTATCTCCGCTTTCCACAGCCTGTCTGGCAAATATGTCCGCTCTGGTGCCTCCCAAACATATGCAGCCGCACCAACCAATTCCTGCCGTGTTCATACGGCTAATAATCACATCTCCAGTTTTGATACGATGATCTTCCAGAGGTTCGTAATCGTCTGGCAAGTTTTTCACCTGCGTTGCGTCAAAATAATCATGTTGTTGCGCCTGTTTTCAGTACCTTATTGGGGCATTCTTCTTCCCGCAAGGCTTTTTCCCTGCGTTCAAGCCTCTATGTAGTACGACAAAGGAACCGTTTCCGTTATCGCACCAAACAGTTCGATAAATCGGGATTGGCAGTCAACCGATGAATTTCCTGTGTGAGATCTTGACATTGTTCTGATTTACCATAGCGTACTGCATGGTTGTGTCGATTTTGGCATGTCCCAGCAGCTGCTGCACCTGCTCAATGGGCATTCCTTTGTCAATGCCCGGTGCCAGAGTGCGCCGGAATTTGTGGGGGGTGGACTTTGGGAATCCCCTAACCTTCGGCCCAGTTCCCTGCAGGCGAATTTCCACCCTGCTGATTTCCAGCCGGTTGTAGGGGCTGAGGAGAGACAAAGAGGGCGGATTGTCGTCGGTTCTGCTTTCCAGGTAGTTTTTCAGATGGATTTTTGTACGCGCATCAAAGTACACTGGGCGCTCTTTTGCTGCCTTTTCCAAATACTACGCACTCCCGATTTTCAAAGTCGATGTCCTCCCGGTTTAGGTGGACCAGTTCCCCCACACGCATGCCTGTTGAGGCCAGCAGGTCAATAAGCGCCAGGTCCCGCAGGCAGCTGCATTGATCGCGCATGGTCTCCAAAGACTCATCAGAGTAGGTCTCTTTCACTGTTTTGTTGGTCTTAATCTTGTGAATTCGCCGGACCGGACTCTTCAAAATGTAGTTTTCGTGTCTTCCAGCCAGGAGAAAAAGCTGGAGAGGATCCGGCGAATGTTGTCAATATTCCCTTTGCTGCACTGGCTGTTCTGCTGATAGTCTGAGAGGTAGTTTCGCAGCGCATCGGTTTGCATGGGGTTAGCCATGGCAGTCCACAGACGCAAACAGCCGGCGAATGGAGGCCTCGTAATACCGCAAAGTCTTCTCGCACCCTTCTACCCGCTTGGCGGAGAGAACATGTCCAGCAATTCGCCGTTCGTCTCCTGATTTGTTTCTGAGCAGCTTCCGGGACTGCCACCCACATTCCAAAGACAATGACGGAGCACATTCTGCAGTTGCTCACTTGAGCATTGTCCAAATGTGGAAGCATTTGACGGTAATCTCAGCAATCAATTGATTTTTCATAATGGTACACCTCATCTGCAGTTGTGTACCACCATCCTTGCACCAACTTTTCTTAAGTAAGTATTGTTGCATCAGGGATTTTTTGAGAATTTCCAGCTCTTTTGAGTCCTTGCTGTACTGCCAATTTTGGATTTGTCGACCTGTTCAACGAAGGCAGCAAACTGCTCCTGCAGCTCAATAGGAGGGTACGGGAACGGATATGCTTTCAGCTTGTCCATCTGTATTCCGTCCTGTCCGGCTGTGCGCTTTTGACAATCCCTCAAGATATTCAAGCAGACAGTCCTGCTTCAAAACTGCCGTGCAAATTCTCTGTTACCCATCTTGGGCGTTGCCTTCATAAGTGCAACATTGAACGAGCCTTCTATACCTTTTTAGGATTTGGAATATCGGAGGACCATATCTTCCAACCATAATATCGTCAGCCGTACAGAAGCGTTTCGCCATCGCCCTTGGGATATAGGTGATGTACTTATCGCTTTTGTAGTCTCTGATCTGAATTAGCCGGATATTATCTGGTGTAGATTCGTATTCAAAGTATTTCTTGTCAGGTTGGCTACCACCTTGAAAGTCAATTACTTCTCCTACAGTGTAGCACGGAAAGCCATTGGGATTGGTCATCGGATCCCCGAACAGTTCGATAAATCGGGATTTTACGAGTTCATCCAGCTTTTCTGTCTGCTGGTGTTGTTTCAACAATAATTCATCGATGCGTTCCAGTACCCCTGCAATATAATCCTGCTCGGCTCTTGAAGGAACGGGAACTGGATATTTTGCCACTTGTTTTGGCTGAGCGCGCGTTAGCGATCCACCAATTCCAGTTACTTGCGAAGTAAGAAGTGTACGGAAGCTTGAAGATGAAAAATACCATTTGAGGTAATGAGGGTTCATGTTTTTGCTTCTAACAACAATCCATTCCGAAGAAGCTAATAACGGTAATCGGTGTTATGCCGCACAACCCACACCCGGTTGATTCTGGGATTGATTTTACAAATAAGAACATCGCCTTCTTCGACGGTAACCTTTGCAGATCCGATTTCTGCACCAGATACTATCTCTGGATAATCGCTATCGAAACTTGGAACACTGTATAGTTCGAATAGCTGGTCTGGTGTTGCCAATGGATTAACTGATGTCCTCACATATTCGTTGATTTCTGATACACTCTTTATTGTCATCGCAGCATCTCTCCTCAATTCCCTAAGTCCCGTTGCGATTTCTCTCTCCAGTGTGTCAATCTTATCCATGATCTCAGCTGTGGAGGGGTACTCTACTGCCACATACTCAGTTTTCTTGTACTTATTAATAGAGAGATCGTATCCATTATCCACACTTCCTGCTTCGGCACAAAGAAGCTTTTGCTCGGTGCGCCCCGCTCTGTTTCAAGCTCCAGATGGTGGAAGCGATCAATAATATCGGGGATATCGTTATTAACCAAATCTCGAGCGCTTATCATCGAGGCTGTAACCGTCAGCCTTCATATCATAGAACCACACCTGGTCGGTACCGCCTGCGCCGGTTTTGGTAAACACCAAAACGGCAGTGGAAACGCCTGCGTAGGGTTTGAATACGCCGGAGGGCATGGAGATAACGGCTCGCAGCTGATGACGCTCCACCAGCTCCTACGGATGGCTTTGTGGGCGGAGGAGGAACCAAACAGGACGCCGTCGGAACAATACATGCATCGTCCGCCTTTTGAGCATGCGGAGGAACAGGGCAAGGAACAGCAGCTCCGTTTTCTTCGTATTGGTAATGGCCTTCAAATTGTCGTGGATGCTCTCTGCATCCACAGTGCCCTTGAAGGGCGGGTTGGCGAGGCATATGGTGAACTGCTCACAGATTCCATTTTGTTTGGATACGCTGTCCTTATAGTCAATTTGTGATTACTGATGAATGGGAGCATCAAATTCATGGCGGAGATGCGAAGCATGGTCCGGTCCGTATCAAATCCCTGTGAAGGCTGGGCCGGAGAAATGTGCCCATTGCTCGGGGTCATGGTATCTTCATAGTGCTTTCGCAGAATGTATTCTGACGATGAAACCAGGAAGCGGCCGTACCGCATGCGGATCACAAATATCATCTGGCGTTGGCTGCAGCAAATTCACCATCATTTCCCGGATATGCTTGGGGTACGGAATTGTCCGTTTTGGCCTGCTGTGGCCAATTTACCCAAATATATATTCATAGAGGTCTCCTGCATATCCAAATCGGCAATGTCATGCTCATACAGATCCTCCAAGCCGGTAATGATTTTCTGGAGCAACCTGGGGTGTGGGAATTAAGAACATGGCGTCGCTCATATACCGGGCGAACGCTGTGTTGTTTTTCTGGTTCATCCGGGATTTCGATCAGTTCTCCCTGCGCTGTAAAATCCGGAAAGGCGTCCGTATTTCATGTTTGATTGCTGGAAAGACCCGCTCAGACATGATCGTTAAAAATCTGCCGGGGATCGTGATTTTTGAACTTTACTCCAGCGCATGGCTTGCCCGGCAGGGGGATGTGGGAAAATTTTATCCATTTTTCATTGGACATATTCTCGAAGGCTTCCGTTTTCCAACTCCCTTCTCGTCCAGGGACCGGATAAACATCAAATATGTGAGTTGCTCAATCACCGTCAGGGGTTGGTGATTCCACCGGCCCAAATGTCTGTCCAGATTTGTCGATCTTGTTTTAATCATGCCTGTGACCATAGAAGACCTCCAATTTTAGCTTCTCCACCTCGTTTTCTTTCGAGGCAGCGTCATATATTCCAAATTATACTATATTGCCTGTCAAAAAATCAACGTCTTATGTAGATTTATGAGAAAGTGGCCTGCCCTGAGCAAAGCCTTTGTCTGTCCTGGGGCAGGCCGCCGAGGGATTCCCGTTACAGGTTATACAGCCTCGTGTATTTTTCCGTCAAGTAGTCCGTATAGTATTTTTGCATCAAATTTCCCGCAGGCCATTTCAAACAGGGTGCCGGGGCTGTAGAAGCGAGCGTGGCGGTGGATGTGGTTGTGGAGCCAAGCTTTGACCTTGGAGAGGTCTCCTTTGGCCACATCCTCCCAGATGCTTCCCATCTCGGCTTCCATGGCTACCAGCATTTGGGGGACCGTAAGCGCTGCCCAGGGCGTAGGAGGGAAGTAGCCGATGCTGCCGCCGGACCAGTGGGAATCCTGTAGGCAGCCCATGCGGTTGTTGGGGACCTCCACACCCAGGTACTCCCGGTACAGCTGGTTCCATGCTTCCGGTACATCCCGGACGGCCAGGGTTCCGGCGATGAGCTGCTTTTCCAGTTCGTACCGACCATAATGTGCATGCAGTATGTCAGCTCATCTGCCTCGGTCCGGATGAGGGAGGGACTGGCTTTGTTGACTGCTTTCCAGAACATATGGGCATCCACGCCTCCAGCTGCCGGGGGGAATAGCTGGACCAGCTTCGAATATAAGTGAGGAAGGGCTCGGAGCGGCTGATGATGTTTTCAAAAACCGGCTTTGGCTCGTGAATTCCCATGGAGGCCCCGCCAGCCAGGAAGGTGTGGTTGTACTGGTCCTCGCAGCCCATTTCTGTAGATGGCATGGCCACCCTCATGGATGACGGAATAAAGGGAGAAGACCGGCCCTGCTCGTAGTAATGGGTGGTGATACGGACGTCCTTGTTGTGAAAGCCCGAAGTAAAGGGGTTCCTGATTCGGCGATGGCGCAATAATTCCGGTCGATGCCCAGGACGGACATGATGTAATCAGACAGGCTGGTGCTGCTGCTCCATGGGATAGAGCTGGCAGGAAGCTATCATCAATGGGCCCGCAGCTGTGACCTTGGTCAGGAGGAACCAGGACTTCCCGGAGCTGCGCAAAGAAACGGTCCAGGGTTTCGACAGTGAGCCCTTCCTCATATTCGTTCAGCAGAGCGTCGTAGGGTGCAGACTGGGATTGTAATATCCGGCAAATTTTGATTAAACCCTACAATTTTCTCCAGATATGGGGCAAAAGCGCAAAGTCATCGGTATTTTTAGCTTGCTCCCAAACCGCCTGGGCGTCGTTGAGAAGCACGTCATATTCGATGTACTCCTGGGGCGGAATTTGGAAATCTGGTTGTAAGACTTTCGAATAGCTCAACCTTTCGCCGGTCCACTGGGTCCAGCTCCTGAAGATGGGCCTCCAAATAAGATAGAGGGCTTCGTTTTCCGGGTTGGCATTTAGCGCATACACGGTCTCACTGAGCATGGCCATGGTCTGCCCCCGCCCCTGGGCGGAGCCCTTCGGCGGGCTGTGGCGGCATCCAGAATAGAACTCCCATAGCATGGTGATAGGCGGACAGCTTGCTTTCCACAGCCCGCAAAGCCTCCAACGCGGCTGAAACGCTGGTATATTTCATAATAAACCCTTTCAAACAGCAATTTTCTATAGAATATCACATCTGCCCCCTTTCGTCAATTGCGGGGGAGTGAAGAGACAGGGCAGGTATGTGTCAAGTAGACGAAACCCCGGTTGCACTTTTTTATGTCGGAATGTGCTATCATGATTGAGCTTGTATTTTACAGAAACTGGAGGATTCTGTCCATGAAGACGATGCGGTCCATTGGGGCGTTTCTGCGCTCTGCGTGGCAGTTTGTTTTTTGCTTTCGAAGGTATTTCTGGCAATTCCGGTGATTGTCACGGCCATTGTTCTGGCGTGCCGGAATGCTTCGGTTCTGCCGGAGCGCGTGGGCTTGTTTTTGTCCACGGAAGGGACCTTTTCGCTGCTGGTGAGCAGGCAGCAGGCTGTGTTTGGCCCTCTTCTGGTGACTGGCCTCAGCCTCATTTTTATGGCTGCTTCCAGGAAGGTGTTCTATCCCTGGCTCATTTCGGTGATCACGTTGGTTCTGCCGTTTTTGATCCAGCTTCTGAATCAATTTGGCTTTTTAGTTGCTTTGGAGGTACTCCATGAAAGAAAATAAGAAATCCCGGAACTGGTTTAACATTGAGTACCGCCATATCCAGAATAAAAAGCTGGTGGTGACGGTGTCTGTGCTGCTGCGGCTGTCTGTGGTGGGGACGCTGGTGGCCCAGGCGTTCAATGGCAATTTTGAAAATGTTTACACCTGCATTTTGGCCCTGATTCTCTTTACCATTCCCTCTCTCATTGAACGGCGGCTCCACATTGATCTGCCGGACACCCTGAGAGATTATCATACTTTTCTTTATTTACGCCGCTGAAATTTTGGGCGAAATCCAGGAGTATTATGTGATTATCCCGTTCTGGGACGACATTTTGCACACCCTCAATGGCTTCCTCTTTGCCGCCGTGGGCTTCTCTGGTCAATATCCTGAACCGGGACAAGCGGGTGATGCTGCGTCTGTCCCCCTTTTACATGGCGGTCATGGCCTTTGCTTTTCCATGACCATTGGCGTGCTGTGGGAGTTTTTGAGTGGGGCGTGGACAGCCTTATGGCTAAGGATATGCAGAAGGATACCATTGTGCAGGCCATTCATTCTGTGACCCTCCATCCGGAGGGGCGGAATATCCCGGTTCATGTGAAGGACATTGCAGATGTGATTCTGGTTCACTCCGACGGCTCCCAGACCCCCCTTGGGGTGGGCGGCTATCTGGATATTGGCCTCATTGATACCATGAGCGACCTGCTGGTCAACTTCATCGGTGCGGTGGTCTTCTCCGTGATCGGCTTTTTCTACGTGAAATCCCAGGGGAAGGGAAACTGGCCAGCCAATTCATTCCCCAGCTTATGGACAAACAACAGGAACCGGAAAAGCAGGAGGAATTGTGACGGAACCCCTATGTCAAAAGCTGTTTCTGCAGCTTTCCTCCTACGGAGGAGGACCCACGGGCGGAAAAGCAGCGGATTTTAGATGCGCTTCCCCTGTTCCTGGGGCAGGTGCAGATGGCTCTGCCTGTGATGAGAAAGCTGCATCCCATCCTCCGGGACGCCGGCTGGCAAGTGACGGTCACGTTGGCCTGGACTGGTCTGTGCTGGGAGGTGGTAGGCCTTGCCCCCGGCAATACGGCGGACCGAAATTACGGCGTCTGCGTGGACCTGGGAAGCACCACGGTGTGTATGCGGCTGGTGGATTTGTCCACTGGTGAAACCATCTGCCAGGACAGCGCCTACAACCGGCAGATTGCTTTCGGAGAGGACATTCTGACCCGGGTATTCTACAGCAAGGACAATGCCCCGGCCCTGGAAGAGATCCGCCAGGCGACCCTGGCCTCCTTTCGGGGAGGTGCTGGAAGGCCTGGAGCGGAAAAGCGGCTATCCTGTGGCCAGCTGCGGCGCCCATGACCGTTGCGGGGAACACCACCATGATGCACTTTCTCCTGGGCTTGGATGCGTTTGGCGTCTTTGCTTCTCCCTATGCCCCTCGGGCTATGCGTTTTGACCCTTTACCCAGCCCGGGACCTGGGGCTTCCTTTGGACGGCTATGTACTGCTACCCCTGCCGGGCCAATTATCTGGGAGGCGACATCGTCAGCGGCCTGGTGGCCACGAATTTAACCCAGGAATCGGAGATTTGCGTCTTTTTGGACATTGGCACCAACGGCGAGCTGGTGGTGGGAAACCGGGAGTTTCTCATGGCAGGAGCCGGTGCGGCAGGCCCTGCATTGGAAGGCGGCGTGGTGAAAACCGGCATGCGGGCGGTGGAAGGGGCAGTGAGCTACGTCCGCCTGGAGAAGGGGGCGGTTCTACCTGACGGTGCTGGGAGGCGGGGAACCTCGCGGCCTGTGCGGCAGCGGCATTGTGGATCTGATTGCTCAGCTCTACCTGAACGGTATGGTGGACCTGCGGGGAAGCTGATCCCCGAATCCGGCGGCCTGGAGCAGCGGGATGGGGAATGGGCCGTTTGCTATGCCCCCCGGCCTGTATTTTTACCAAAGCGACATCGACGCCTTTCTCCAAACCAAGGCGGCCGCCAACACCATGGTGGAATATATGCTGGACGCCTTGGGCGTTCCCATGGACCAGGTGGGGAAGTTCTTCGTGGCCGGGGCCTTCGGCACCTACCTGGACAAGGAGTCCGCCGTGACCATTGGCCTGTATCCGGACCTGCCCAGAGACCGGATTGTGAGCGCAGGCAACACTTCTTTGGAGGGAGCCCGCCGGCTTCTGTGCAACCGGACAATCTGGGACGGACTGGACCGGATTCTGGACACCATGGAATATGTACAATTCGGTGAGGTGGCCAACTTCATCGACCGCATGGCCGCCGCCAAAGCCATTCCCCACACGGATCTGTCCCGGTATCCCTCTGTGCGGAAGAAGCTTATGGCAAGGGGACTGTTGTGACCGGGATTGGATGGGGAATGATATGTCAGAAGTAATTCAGCAATTGGGAAGTCAGATTGCATACTATCGGAAAAAGGCCGGCTTGACCCAGAGCGCCTTGGCTGAGAAAATTAGCGTCTCCACCCAAGCAGTTTCCCGGTGGGAGCGGGGCGGTGCGCCGGATGCGGCCATACTGCCTACTTTGGCCAGTGCCCTGCATGTGACCATTGATCAGCTGTATGGCATCCCCAGTGGGCAGAATACAGATATCCCGCAGCTTTTGACCGAGGCCTTTCAAGGCATTCCCAGGACCACCTGTTTGAGGCAGCATATCACTATGCCTATGCCATTTTGAAGGCTACCCTGGACTCTTGCGAGCAGCCAGGAGAGGAATTCCACAGGATGCTGGATACCCACGAAAATGTGGACCGACGTGGGGCGGCAATGCCGCCGCCCTACCTGGTGCATGTATCCTCGGACCTTGGGATTATGTCTGCCTCCTTTGCCAAAGATCTGCACTATCTGCTTGTGATGCCGGAACCAGAGGATGGCTTTGCCTCCATCATGAAAAAGCAGGGCCGCCTATCTTCAGCTGTTTGAACTTCTGAGCCGGGACCACAGGCTGGATATGCTTTTGTTCCTTTTACGGAGACAGCCGGGAGGGATTTACCGCCTCCAAAGCGGCCAGGGAGCTGGGCATTTCTGAGGAACAGGCGGAAGAAATTCTGGAGGAACTGCATGACCTGAACTTCTTGAAGATTATGAGATTTTCATCTGCAGATGGCGAATTAAAGGTATATCAGCCAAGTGCAAGTTACGCCCTGATCCCATTTTTATACTTTGGATCGGAGCTGATGGTTTCCCAAGGCGCCTCCTGGTTGCGGTACGATACCAGGGAGCGGGCATTTTCCCTGCGCCCTTAGGTACAAACGGAGTTGCCACGCAGTGGGGAACCAAAAAGCCAGGGAACGGAGGGAACACGAAGCCCGGACTTTACGGAAAGCTCTGATTTGTTCAGGCATAGATTGTGATGATTCAGGAGACTGCCTCAACGAGTTGAAGCAGTCTCCCGCTTTTTTGGAATGGCAGATGGTAGACGCTCAAATTCTGGTTTTGTTGTACGATTTCCAAGTAATTTCTAATGAAACGGCACCTTCTCAATGCAAACGACATTAGGTCTCGAACGGGACTTTTTGACTCTCTTTTGCCCTGTGGTAAAATGAAATAGCAGACACTCGAAGTGAGGCGTTGCTTCAGTGCCAAAAAAATCAGAAAGGACCTGAGTAGTTATGAGAAAGATGATGGGGACGTCCGGATTTGGACGGATTTCTTAGCACTCAGCTTGAGGCTGAGGTAGGCTTTCAAACATGGATCAAGAATTGGAGGAGGAGGACCGTATGAAACAAACGAATCGAATCAAACGCCTGCTTTCCTTGGCTTTGACCGCTGCCGTGCTGCTGGGTGTGGTGCTTCCGGTCAATGGAACAGAGCCGGAACTCCAGGCTCTGCGCTTTCAAAGGTTGACAGCAGATCGGTTTCTGCAGAACTGCGGCAGGACGTTGCAGCCGAAATTCAGGACGAGCCGGAATACGCGGACACCGATCTGGTGCGTGTTTCTATTGTTCTGGACCAAAAATCCACCCTTGACGAGGGTTTTCCACAATGGACATTGCCGGAAACGCGTCAGCCATGTCTTATCGCGCCGCTTTGCGCAGTAGCCAGGCCGATGTGACTGCCGCCATTGAACGTGCGACAGAAGAAAAGCTGGACGTTGTCTGGAACCTGACCCTGGCGGCGAATCTCATTTCCGCCAACGTGCCTTATGGCCAGATCCAGGCCATCCAGAGCCTGCCTGGTGTGAAAGAAGTTGTGGTGGAGACGCGCTATGAGCCCTGTGTTGTGGATACGGAGGAAACGGCAGATCCCAACATGGCAACGTCGCACCTGCAGATTGGCAGCAGCAACGCTTGGGCGGCCGGCTATACCGGGGCAGGTTCCCGGATTGCGGTCATAGACACCGGCATCGACACGGATCATCAAAGCTTTGCTTCAGATGCCTATGAATATAGCATTGCGTATCAAGCCGGATTGCATCAAATTCCGGTAGACGAGTACACAGGCAGTCTGAACCTCCTGGACCAGGGAGATTTCTGAGAAGCTGGAGCTTCTCAACATTTCCGGGTGAACGCCGGGCAGCTCTATGTCAATGCCAAAGATTCCTTTTGGTTACAACTACATAGATAAGGATCTGGACATTACCCATGATCATGACAGTGCCGGTGAACACGGTTCCCATGTTGAGGGCATTGCAGCTGCCAATGCGTTCCTCTCCAACGGGGGACGGCTCCTTCTCCCGTGCCCTGGAGACGGTCAAGGTTCAGGCGTTGCCCCAGATGCCCAGATCCTTACCATGAAGGTCTTTGGCAAAGGCGGCGGCGCCTATGATTCAGACTACATGGTCGCGATTGAAGACGCGATTATTTTAGGCTGCGATTCGGTGAACCTGTCATTGGGTTCCGGCAACCCCGGCTTTGCGCGCAACACGACCTATCAGGATATCCTGAACAGCCTGGCTGACAGCGACACCATGGTTGTCATGTCCGCCGGCAACTCCGGGCATTGGGCGGAGAACTCCAAAGCTGGCGCTGGTTACCTCTATGGAGATGACGTCAGCTTTTGTAACTTCCGGCAGCCCCGGTACCTACACCAATGCTTCTGAATGTGGCCTCTGTGGACAACATCGGCTTTACCGGCAATTATTTTTCAGTTGCTGACAATCCGGTGTTCTATACGGATTCCTCTGCCAACGGCTATTCTAACGCACCCCTTCACCACCCCTCTCCGGCGACTATGACTACGTCTGGATAGACGGCTTTGGCACGGCGGAGGATTTTACGGCCCTCGGCGACGCCGTAAAGGAAAGATTGTTTTCGTATCCCGGGCAGCACCTCCTTCTACCAGAAGCATGAGGCAGCCGCCAACGCCGGGGGCCCTGGCCTGTGTGGTCTGCAACAACCAGGCTGGCACCATCAACATGGATCTGTCCAGCAGCTCTGCCACCATTCCCTGCGTTTCCATTACCCAGACTGACGGAGCCATGATTCGGCTTCATTCCACGCCGGTTCATGCCGGAGACCAGAAAACCGTCCTTTATTATACTGGAAAGACGAATGTATCTGTTGAGATTGACTCTGTGGTATATGATACAGGTGATTATACCATAAGCGACTTTTTCATCCTGGGGAGTTCTGGGGACTCTGGGCATTAAGCCCGAGATTACAGCCCCTGGTGGTTCGATTTATTCTGTCAACGGCGTAGTGCCCGGCGGCCAGGCCTATGAGATCATGTCCGGCACCTCCATGGCCTCCCCTCAGGTGGCAGGCATGGCAGCGCTGATTGCGCAGTACATCCAGGAAAATCATCTGGATGAGAAGACCGGTTTGTCTCCCCGCCAGCTAGGCCAGAGCCTCCTCATGTCCACGGCGGTTCCGGTGATGGAGGACTTTGGCGATGGCAACGGCTACTATCCCGTCCTGCGCCAGGGCTCCGGGCTTTGCCAACATCGGAAATGCCCTTGCGGCAGATACCATCTGCTGATGGATCAAGACGCCACCGCATCCTATGCCGACGGTAAAATCAAGGCTGAGTTGGGGGATGATCCGGAGAAGAAGGGCGAATATTCTTTCCTTCACGGTGAACAATCTGTCCGGCAGAGCACAGTCCTACACCATGCGTGGGGACTTCTTCACCCAGGATCTCTTTGAGGATCTGGGTTACACTTGGCTGGACACGCAGACGGCAGCCTTGGCAGCCAATGTGACCTTTTTACGGTGGATGGCAAGAGTGCAAGCCGTCCTCCAGGCTGGATTGTGACCTGGACCATGACGGGGATACCGATGCCGGTGATGCACAGGTGATCCTCAACTATGCAGTGGGGGCGCTGGAGGAGATGGATCCCCAGGCAGATCTCAATGCCGATGGAATGATTAATACGTATGATGCTTACCTCCTCCTGAACAGTCTTGAAACCAGCGTGTTTACAGTGCCCGCCAGAGAAACGGCCCATGTGACAGTTCAGATTACACTGCCTGACGCAGGGAAGGAGCAGCTGGACGCCAAGTATGTGCATGGGGCATATATTGAGGGATACATCTATGTGTCTCCCATCACAGGGGCGGAGGGGCTGTCTCTCCCGAGCATTCCATCCCGGTTTTGGCCTTCTATGGAAACTGGACGGATGCTTCCATGTATGATAAGGGAACCTATGCCAGCCGCCTCTATGGCGACGAAAACGCCAACCTACACCGGTAGTGACCGCTACCAATTTCTTCACCTATGGTATGGAAGACAGTGGGACGACCCATTATCAGATTGGCAATCCTTACGGTCTGGAAAAGGAATATCCGGTAGACCGCCTTGCCATCAGCGGCAACGCCATATTGAACCGGTTCCAGACCTCCCTCATTCCGAAATGCTGCTGCCATCGCGGCCTTCGTCGCCGATGATAGGGGCAAAGTGCTTGAGATGTCCACGGTGACCAACAGTCTTCCCAGTGCATATTACTATGTCAATGGTGGTTCCTGGCAAAATACGACAGCCGGTCTGTCCTGGAACAAGCGGCTGGCGTCCCTGGACCTTGTTGAGGGGAGAAGGTGACGGTCGGTCTGGTGGCAGTTCCCGAATACTACGCAGACCAGGCGACATCACCAAGGCGCAGTTGACCGAGCTTGGAGTCCGGCAAGCTGGGTGCAGGTGCGTTCAAGCCACCACCATGACGGTGGATTGCACGGCGCCTGAGGATCTTGGGTGTTTATAAGGATCTGTCCAATGGCGATCTGCTTGTGACGGCAAGGGACAACCAGTACATGGCAGTCAATGCTGTGACAAATGTCAGCGGCACCCGGAGCTATGGCGCAAAGTTGCCAGGAGCAATCCGAGCCCGGTCAGGCAGGTGACAACTCGCATCCCATTGGACGGCGCTAAGCTGGGCAGAAAATGCCGGATTCTCGTCGCCGATTATGCCGGCAATGAGGCGGTCTTTGAGGTGGACAATGGGGTGACGGAGAAGAATACGCCGGTATGATGTTCGGCTTTACCTTCCTCCATTACTCCGGCCTGACCACCGACACCCGTGGCTCAGATCAAAATCGTTGGATGTCCATTGACCCGGAAAAGGTCTACTATTACAACGAAAGGACTACGGAGGAACAGAGGATTACAGCGCCATCAATATGCAGATGTGGCCGCCGAATATGTAGCGGTTACGTCTACATGGCTACCATGGACGGAGACCTCTATATCGCCCCCTCACGGCGAATGGGAGAGCTATGAGCTGATCAACCATTACTTCCAGTATACCGATGAAGATGAAATTGACGATATGGCTTTCAACTACGCGGACAAGAAGCTGTACGCCCTGGACAAGAGCAATCGTCTCTACCCATCGACCTGTATTCCGGTGAGATGGAGCAGGTTGCCAGTATAACCATTGTCAATCCCAGAACAACTCTGACTCCTATCGAAAGCTCACCATGCTGACCATTGACGACGACGGCAAATTTCTATGTGGTGAACTCCGGCGGCACAGGCTATACCTTCCTGTACCGCTTTACAGAGAGGGACATTGTGATGGCAAAATTGAGGATATGACGCCTGTGGTCAACGATGCCAACAATCGGATTGGCTTCTATGGTACCTATGGCTCTCTGGCCTGGGACCATGACAAAGATGTGCTGTACATGATCGGCAGCAGCTCCGTCCTGTCCAGCAGCGCGTCCATTTGCATCACCACATAGGACACGCAGACAGGTAGGGCATGGGACCAATACCACACAGGCCAATGGCCAGGACGTCACCCGGTATGGCTCCAGAGTGCAAAATACCATTTATGGCCTGTATATTGTTCCTGCCAAGACCAGCATCATCCATCCGGCTACAGATTCCAGCGGCATCACACTGGACAGAACGGTGGTGGAGGGCCTGATTGATACGGAATTTACGCTGCATGAGAAAGTAGCGCCGTGGAATCTGGACGATAAGACGGTCACATGGACCACCTCCAATGAGGCCGTCGCCACCGTGGATCAGAATGGCAAGGTCACAATGCTCAGCAGTGGCGAGGCTGTGATCACCGCCACAACCAACGCGGAGCCAAACCTGACGGCAGACTGCGTTGTGCGGGTGAAGAAGCTGGATCCCGTTTCCCTTTCCGCTCTGGTTTACGACAGGGATGAAAACCCTTACTGGGCCGATTTTTACGCGGACAACCCGGCTGCGTGGAAGGCTGCCAGCGAAAAGACCACAGAATTCATAGGCGGCACATGGAAGGGGCGCGTATATTTACGCCCATGACGGCAGCAATCTGTACAAGGTGGACGCCGACCTGTTCCAGGTGGTGCAAAACTGTGGCCCCGTTGCCGCCGCCTGGCAGTGGTCGATGCCGCGCCGGCGCCTGCCATAGGCGATCTCTTTGATGCAATCATTGGCGTTTGCAATGAGGGCATGTACCTCGAAAATGGTCTATCCCGAGGAGGGCAATCTGAGCTATTGGGATATGTCCTGGGACGTCACCAGCCCCATGGCCGCCATCGCCTACGCCGGGGCGGCACCTATGATTATGTGTATTACGCCAAGGAATACCCGGATTGCCCTGCGAACTTCTACTACGTGATGACGGAAGACGGCGGGCTTTGGACGATTGTGGTGCTCACAGCGACGATGGGGAGTCTATGTCGTAGATTACGACCGTTTAGGCTCCGTGCCAGGCATCCGGCTGACGGGCGTCTCGGGATTACGGCCGGTCAGTATGCTTCCATGGTGTACGATCCGGTTACCGGCTATCTGATGCTGTCTTCCTATATGGAAGGGAAGAAAATAATCTTTATGCCATCCATCCTGAGACGCTGCTTGCCACCAACCTTGGCAGCTTTGGCGAGAAGTTCTGGCCGGTTGTCAGCATACCAGTATGAACGGGCCACGGGCTAACTGTCAAGCTCAACATGACGGCTGCGGATATGGATAGAACGATTCGCTGAATCTGACGGCGAAGGTGGTACCGGCAGCATATCAGAAGGGGGGTCATGGTCTACCAGCAACCCCAGTGTGGCCGCTGTGGATGAAAACGGCGTGGTGACGGCTATGGCCGAGGGAATGCCGTTATTACCGTGGATCAAAAATGCCTCGGCATGGCCTGGCAACGGCAACCTGTAACGTCACAGTCAGGGGCTGGCCGCAGTCGATGCAGACCGGGAAGTGCCGGAGTTCCGCATGGGGACCGGTACGGTTTCTTCCAGCCTGGTTTCTTTCGGAACCTCCCATCTTGCCGGACAACGGGCGGATGCAACGCCAGAAGCTGCCAACGTATCTGGCGGTTCTGTAAACTCCACTGGCACGGTCCAAACGGATTCCATTGGCGAGACTGCTGAGGACGAGAAGACTGTCACCGTGGAAGTCACCGCCAGGATGCAGCGGGCAGGACGTTGCATCCACCAACGTACCATCACAGCCCGTTATGATGTGTCCCATCTGGCTCTCCAATCCGTTTGTGGTCCCATGCAGACTACCAGGCCGTTGCACCACCCACAGGCGATGGCACGGTGAAATTGCCTATGCGGACACCGGGGAGATTCCCGCCGGGTCCCCTCTGTGGCGACTTTCTGATTTTCCAGGTCCGGTCTGGGGTGAAGACCGGGGTCTCGATCCTGACAGAGGAGGTCAACGCCTGGCCCCCACACTGCGAGACACTGGAAATCTCTGAACACGCTCACACCGAAGTTCGCAACGGGAAGGAAGCCACCTGCACCGAAGAAGGCTATACCGGCGACGTCTACTGTACAGACTGTGGCCAACTCGTTGCTGGGAGGGTGATCCCCGCCCTGGGGCCACAAAATCGAACTGTGCAACGCCAAGGACGCCACCTGCACCGAAGCGGGCTACACGGGCGATGAGGCTGCACCCGTTGTGGTGAGGTTGTGAAGGAGGGGCAGGTCCTCCCCCACGGCCCACTGCTTCTCCAGGACTTTATCGACCTGGACAGCAGCCAGTGGTATCATAAATACACCGACTATGTGATTGAGCGGGGGCCTGATGAATGGCATGAGCCAGGAGAAGTTTTAAGTCCCCCAATGGCATCTTAACCCGTGGTCAGCTGGTGACCATTCTCCACCGCTTGGCCGGCAGCCCCACCCACTGGAGCCAGCCCTTCACCGACGTGAAGGAGGGACGGTACTACACAGAGGCGGTGGTTGGGCAGCAGAGCAGGGCCTGGCTCAAAGGCGTGACGGAGACCCGGTTTTGTCCCTGGAGGCTCTCCACCCGGGAGCAGCTGGTTACCTTCCTGTACCGTTACGCCGCCATGTATGGGGTAGACACCGCCGCAGGCGGGTCTCTAAGCAACTTCCCGGATGCCTCCAGTGTCATGAGTATGCCCAGCAGCCCATGCTGTGGGCGGTGCAGACTGGTCTCCTGCAAGGCCATGGACGGGCGCTTGGCCCCAAAGCCCCGCAACCCGCGCACAGACCGCTGCGTTCCTGACCCGCTTTTGCGAGAACATTCTGAAGGGAGAATAGCCTTTTGAACACATCGGCTGATCCATAGCTGAAAATCTGGCAGGAAATCCGAACATTCCGATTTCTGCAGAAGCAGTTACCCTTTCGCAGCGCCTGTCTTGCACGCAGCTTCCATGGAAGCAGGGGACAGGGCGGATCCCTTTCTCCAGTCGCCGAAGCTAATGCCCAACATTTTGGCCTCCTGCACAATGGAGGCATTGGGGTCATTTTTTCAGCTTGCCCGCCACCTCTTCCAGGGAACCCGGACGATTTCCCGGTTTTGTAGCCCACCATAAAGCCATATTTCTCCCCATTCAGGATCAACTTGCCTTCAGAGCCCAGGCGGCTGGCAAAGACCCGGTCATAGGGGCAGGGACTGCCGCCTCGCTGGGTATTATGCCCGGCTTTGCGGTGACTCGCGTCAAAGCCACATTTTTTGACCAGCCCTTCGGCAATCTCTGGGAACAGAAGGATGTTGGTGTTGCCAGCTTCTTTTTGTAATCCTTTTTGGAAAGCTTGGCGTCCTCCTTGGAAATGGCGCCTCTGCCACCATAAAATGGTAAGCGGCTGCCCCGGTCGTGACGCTCCAGTTTTGGCGGCCACCTGTCAGATCGTAGGGAATCTCCGGAATCAGGACGATGTCACAGCGCCACCGGCGATGCCGGCGTTGAGCGTCAGCCAGCCCACCTTGTGGCCCGCTGGCCTCCACAATGAACACCCGGCCGTGGGAGGCGGCGGTGGTATGGATGCAGTCAATGGCGTG
>VOFB01003650.1_pt1 | contig 17896 bp, 39 predicted proteins | sample 5384141 | NCBI WGS metagenome assembly VOFB01 (sample SAMN12384721, study PRJNA508395) | human gut metagenome | isolation source: healthy gut A | host: Homo sapiens | reverse complement strand
GCCGCCCGGGTGATGGTGTGGATGAAGAAGGCTGCACAGCAGCCAGCTACACCGTCCTGCCGTAGAGGGAGCGGGCATGCCCCTTCGGAAGAAGAGGTGGACTTTACCTTAGACCGGCCCTTTTCCTCTTTGTCATAACAGGCGAAGATGGTCTGCCCCTTTTGTGGGGACAGTTTATGAGCCTTGAGGGCACCTCCCAATCTTCAGTATCCAGGTCCTGCGGGCATAAACCTGCTGCCAGGTTCCGTCCGCGGCTTTGACGACGCTGTTCCGGTGACGGCTCAGTAGCCGGACGATCTGGTACACGTCAACTAAATTCAAGTTGCATCTCTTCACTCTCATCAAAGATCAGCCCAGACCGAAATGCAGGAACCGTCTCTATGTTATTGACGTTTTCATGTGTGGAATACCCCTGTGCGTCCTATAAAAGCCGATGACCTGCCCAGCCTGGACCAGATCCCTCCTGCAACCCCCGGGGCGAAGGGCGTGTCCTTTGCAGGTGGGCATAGTAATAGTACCGCCGGTGGTCCAGAGATCGGATTCCCCACCGCCAGCCGCCATACTGATTCCAGCCCATGGCCTCCACGGTCCCCGCCTCAGGCCACAATGGGTGTCCCCAAAGGCACCCATCAGGTCATTGCCCAGATGCTTCCGGGCAAGCCATAGCTTCGCCCTACGCCGAAGTCGTCACAATGGCTGTGGCCGTAGCCGGCGGCAATGGGCGAAAAGGCCTGAGCCCGTAGGAGGCTTTCCAAATCTTCTCCCCGGTCGTCCTCCACCAAAATGGCATAATTTCCCCCCCCCCAGGGCCGCATCATAGGCCTGGTGGTATTAGGAATAATATTTGAACAGCTCCCAAAAGCTCCTGAGGGCTCTGACCGGTCTGCAAATCCTGATAGGCCTGTTCCACAGGTTTTCCCGTCACCTTCCCCGGTCCGGCAGGCAGCCAAAGCCAGCAGATCAATCCAGCTCACAGGCATATCCTGCTCCTGGGACCGGATATCCAGAGCCAAAGCCTTATCCATGGCTTCATAGAGACGTTAAAGTCCACCCATTTGATGTAATCCTCCGCTCCATGGACCGGACCCACCAGAAGCGCCAGAATCAAAATCATAATAAAAAACCGCCGTCTCATGTAAAACCACCTCCGTGGTATTGTGCGAAGCGGTGGAAGCTCTATGCCAGGAAAATTTTTCATACATACGCCGCTGCATCCCACCAGTCGGGTACCTTTTATTTTCGCATGAGTGGATCCACCTACCTCTTGACCTCCCGTCTGCTTTCCTGTATAATGTCCCTAAATTCATAAGAGACAGTTCGTGACCATCCTGTCTGTAAACAAAACTACGGATTTCCCGCCGGGTTTGCCGGAGGGAGGAAGGTGGGCGCATTGCGCCCATTTTTGTTGATGGGTCTGTCTGCCCATCCCATGTTTTGGAGGTAACACCAATGTCAAAAAACATCAAGTTTCTGGTCCATGGGGGGCGTCCTGGCGGCGCTGTATGTGGTCCTCACCTATGCGCAGAATCTGTTGCGGCCCGGCTCCACCACCATGGCCATTCAGATGCGCCTGTCTGAAGCCCTGTGCATTTTTGCCTTCTTCACACCGGCGGCTATTCCCGGCCTCACCTTGGGCTTGTCTGCTGTATAACGTCAGCTGGGCCCAGGCCCTGCCCCTGGACTGGCTGGTGGGGAGTCTGGCCACCCTTCTGGCCACCGCCTCCATGTGGGGGTTGCGGAAGGTACGCCTCGCCCAGTGTCCCTTCCTGGGCCTTTTGATGCCCGCCCTCTGGAATGCCCCCCCTGGTTGGCTGGGAGTTGGCCGTATATCTGGGCGAAAACGGCTTTACCTGGCCTCTGCTTGGTTTGAACGCCCTGTACGTATTCCTGGGGGAGGCCGCCGTTTTGCTGGTTTTGGGTACCATCTTGTATTACGCCGTGACCGCGCGGAAGCTGGATCAACGTCTTTTCCAGAAAGCATAGACAAAAACATCGCCGTACCGGCTCCGAAAGCCAGTACGGCGGTGTTTTTGTCCGTTTACAGCTCTTCCAAGAATTGCAACAGCGCTGTAAAATCTCCTGTGCACAACCGGGCATTCCGCCCCTGGTTGATGAGGGCAATCCGTCACCAGAAAGGTCTCCAAGCCTGCGGCCCCAGCGGCTTCCACATCCTCCTGCACATCGTTTCCCACCATGAGACAGCAGCTGGGCTCTAAATGCATTCTGTTCAGGATTTCCCAATAATAGGCGGGATTTGGCTTACAGGCACTGGAATTTTCATAATCGGTGACCCAGTCGAAGTCCTCCCGGCCGGAGCCTCACCCAGCTCAGCCGGGTCCGACGCCTGCCGGTGGGAACAGAGGATTCGTGGCCAGAATCACCCGCTCTGCCTTCCTCCGGGCCAATGCCACTGCCTGGGAAGCTCTGGGATTGGGACCGGTAAAGGACCGGGCCTTCTGAAACTCCGTCGCATAAAAGGCGTCAAAATTGGAATGTGGTCATACACCTGAGGCCCCAGCACCTGGGCGAAAGGTCTCCCAAAAGGCCTCGCAATTGGAGCGGTTGCCCTGATTTTCACCATCGCTCCCACACCCTTCCACAGGGCCGGAACCAGCGTTTCTTCTCGATAGCCATACGGGGCGGCCGTCTGGGCCAAAAGATGGAAGTACCCCTCGGTGAATTGGTCAAGATCCATGGGCAGCAGCGTGCCGTCCAGGTCAAATAAATTGCCTGATATGTCATGGATTCCTCCTAATCTTTCATAAGACTATAGACGCCACTGATTTCGCGCTTCCATCAGCAGGCCGCTTATTTTCTCAGTCTTTGTACTTTTGGGATTCTGCCACTGCCATTTGGTCGCAGCGGTTTGTTGCGGGAATTGGTTCTGTGTCCCTTGACCCAATGATAGTGGACCTGATGAGTCTGGAGCAAAGGCAGGAGCGTTTCCCAGAGGTCTACGTTCAGTGCAGGCTTTTTGTCTGATTTGATCCAGCCCCGCTTCTTCCAACCCCATACCCAGCCCTTTTCCAAGGCGTCAATGACATACTTGGTCGGAATACAGTTCCACCACACAGGGCTCTTTCAGCTTCTTCAGTGCCTCAATCACAGCCGTAAGCTCCATTCGGTTGTTGGTGGTTTCCGGCGCACCGCCGGAAAGGGTACGTTCATGCCCGTTGTATTCCAGAATCGCCCCCCAGCCGCCAGGGCCTGGGTTGCCGGAGCAGGCTCCGTCTGTGTAGATGGCGACGGTCTTCAAAGTAGCGTCCTCCCCGTTTTCCGTCTCCTGGGCTTCCTCAAAACCACCGCCCAGCTTTCTCCGTCGGGGCGCCGGCTTTGCCAGAGAGCAGCAGCCAGTCAGTTGCCACAAAATCATGGCGGCAAAGAAGAGCCGGTTGGTCCATCCGGAATCTGCCAAAGAAATGCAGCTGAAAAACACCGCCGCCATGGAGCAGAAGATGGAAGCCCGCCTCCGTCCCTTCCCCAAGGGGAATCCGGCCAACTGATAGGCAGCCACCATAGAAGCCACAACCGCCAAAAGCTCAAAACAGTAATCCCCCAACAGGGGATCGGCGCTCCATCCCCGGAACCGGCAAATGAGCAGCGCTGCCAAATACAGGCACACCAGCATCCCGGCAGGGCCCCGAAGCCTTACCAGAGAGGCGCAAATACCCGCTGTAAGCCAAAGCTGAGGCGCCGCCCAACCCCAGGATAGAAACCAGGGTGGTAAACAGATCCGGCTTGTCCAGCAGCTGCACCAGGGCGCAGATAAAGAGGGCTGCTGCCGAGAGCATCATACAGACACCCGGCGCCGAAGCGGCCTTAAAATTCTCCTCCAGCCCGGCGCGGTTTCCCATACCAAAGCATATCAAAACCAGGCCAAGCACCACGACCCCGGAGAGAATCAAAGGGCCACAAAGGGGCCAACTGCCGGGAATCTGCACGCCCTGGGCGTCATATCCCACCGCCAGCATCCTAAGGCGCAGGAAAAACCCCACAATCCCACCTGCAAGGGTTAGCAAAAGCACCGGAAGCGGGCCAAATTTTTGATCTTTCATTGTCTTCATCCATCCTTTTGCTGCCGGGGCAGCAAAGATCTTTCCCACTTGTGAGAAACAGAACCATTATAACACACGGGGCAAGGAAAGGGAACGGCGCCGGGAAATTTTTTCTCATCCCCTTGTAATTCCGGCTCTGTTGGTATATCCTTGGAAGCAAGGAGTTGATGCAATTGAAAAATGGAATTGGGTTCTTTTGTCCCTCCAGTGGCTGGTTTATGGCATTTGCGTCATCGATGGCATCTGCATCGCCCAGGGACTTTCCTTTTGGGGACAACCTTGGGCAACCTGGTCTCCGGTCTGTTTTTTTGCCATTCTGGCAGGCCGGTTCTTCCTGATTTGGCACATGGGGAACCGGCGCAGCCTGCGGCGGCTGCGGACCCACGCACTGTGTGTACTGTGCCTGTCCCTGGGAATGCTCATCATATGGCTGCTTCTGTGGCGGGGCAATCAGCTACTTTATGAGGCGGCTCTGTATCTGCTACTTCTGGTGTCTGTGCCCCTGCCCTCCTGCTCCTGGATGATTCTGCCAGTTGTGGGCTGGGCCCTGCTTTTGGTGGGCTCCTGGATGCTGGATAGGCGCTGGTCTCGGCTCCCTCCCAAACAGTCAACCATCTGATCATAAAATAGACAGGAGAAGAATATGGAAGTCATGACATTTGTAGTGCCCTGCCTCTTCGGACTGGAGGGGTTGGCTGCGGAAGAGCTGCGGCGACTGGGCCTGGACTCCGTCCAGGCGGAAAATGGCCGGGTCCTGTTTCAGGGCGGTCAGGAGGCCATGGCCATGGCCAACTTGTGGCTACGGACCGGAGAGCGGGTGCTTTTTGCGCCTGGCAAAAGGGCCGGCCCGCTCCTTTGAGGAGCTGTTTCAAATCGTGGCCACCACACCTCTGGAAGAGGTCATCCCCCCGTGATGGAAAATTCCCTGTAAAAGGGCACAGCCTAAACAGCCAGCTTCACTCCGTACCGGACTGCCAGGCCATTGTAAAGCGGGCTGCAGCAAAGCGCCTGGGAGCAAAAATACGGTGTCACCTGGCTGCCGGAGACCGGGGAATTGTATCAGCTGCAGTTTTCCCTGATGCACGATGAATTTGAACTGTTTCTGGATACCACCGGCCCGGGACTGCACAAGCGGGGCTACCGGGCTGTGGGCAACGATGCTCCCCTGCAGGAAACCCTGGCCGCCGGGATGGTCCAGCTGACCAGATACCGGGGCCGGGACTTTTCTGGGACCCCCTTCTGCGGCTCCGGCACCATCCCCATTGAAGCTGCCCTCATCGCCAAAAACCGGGCGCCGGGCCTCACCCGGGGTTTGCTGTGGAACGGTTTGCTTGGATAGACAGGGACCCTCTTCCCCCGCCTCCGGCGGGAAGCCCCGGAGCAGGGAATATCAGGGGATTACCGCATTCTGGGCTCAGACAACGATCCCAAATGCGTCAGCCTCTCCATGGCCAATGCCAGAAAAAAAGCCGGTGTGGGCCGGCTCATCCAGTTCCGGGACGCCGACGCCACCAAAGCGAGCCTTCCGGCGCAGGAGGGAATCTTGGTATGCAATCCCCCTATGGTCAGCGGATGTTGGAGCAGCGCCAGGCCCAGGCCCTGGTGCAGCAGCTGGGCCGGCACCTGAAGTTTGCAGACGGATGGAAGAAATATATCATTTCCTCAGAGCCGGAGTTTGAACACCATTTCGGCCGCCGGGCAGACAAGCGCCGGAAGCTGTACAACGGCATGATCCAGTGCGAATACTACATGTACCTGGGGGCAGACGAAAATGAGGCACCTCTTCCTTGTCAATCCCGCCGCAGGTAAAAAAGACCGGACCCGGAATACCAGGCCCGGATTGCCACCGCCTGCAAGGATCTGAACTACGAGATTTTGGTCTCCCGGCAGCCTGGGGATCTCACCTCCTGGTCCAGGCAGGCTGCAGCATCCGGGGAAGCGCTGCGCATCTATGCCTGCGGCGGGGACGGGACCTTGAACGAGGTTGTCAACGGTGTCGTAGGCTTTCCCAACGTGTCCGTCACCCATTTTCCCGGCGGATCTGGGAACGATTTCATCAAGATTTTCAACGACACTGCTCCTTTTTCCAATCTGGAAGCTCTGTTGGACCCGGCAGAAGCGGAGTTTAACCTGATTTCCTGTAACGGCGACTATGCTTTAAATGTCTGCTCCATGGGCTTGGATGCCCGCATTGGCACAGAGGCCTCCCGGTATAAGCACTTCCCCCTGGTCACAGGCCCCGGCGCCTATGGGCTTTCCGCTTTGGCCAACATCATCAAGGGCGTCCACCGGCCCTACCGCATCGCATTGAACGGAGAAGTATTGGAGGGAGAGTTCACCCTGATTTTGCCGACAACGGCCGCTGGTATGGCAGCGGATTCCACCTGCGCCGGACGCGGACCCCTGTGACGGGCTCCTGGATGTGCTCCTGGTCCAGCCTGTGTCCCGGCTCCAGGTGGCCATCATCATCGGCAAGTACAAACGCGGCCTGTATGCCAATTATCCGGAACTCATTCGTCACGTACGTACCCGCCACTTGAAGTCCAATGTTCCGCCCCTGCAGAAATCAATCTGGATGGGGAGCTCCGCTGGGCGCAACAGGTCCAAATCGGAGTGGCAAAGGAAAATATCCGCTTTTTCTACCCCAAGGCTCTCACTTGGAAAGTCCCTTCCAAGGTGTACGCATCTGTATAAAGCGCCTTGGTGGCGCAGCTGCTGCCAGTTCTGGGTGTATTTTCCAGCTCTATGCCGGGAATACTACCAGGGCTGGCAGCATGTTCATAAAATTTTAACGGAAAAAACGTGGAATTTCCTCTTGCTTTTTCCCTATGGTTGCGCTATGATATGGGCGTTAGCACTCAAGAGAAAAGAGTGCTAACCCGACAAGTTTTATATACCACAGCGGCCCGGATTTTCCCCGCCGCAATTCAATACTTTTGGAGGTAATCAATTATGAAACTCACTCCCATGGCAGATCGCGTACTGCTGAAACCCACTGAGGCGGAAGAAACCACCGCTTCCGGCATCATCCTCTCCACCGCCAATAAAGAAAAGCCTGTCACTTCCGAGGTTGTGGCTGTGGGCCCTGGGGACAAGGAGACCGAAATGGTAGTCAAGGCCGGCGATAAAGGTTGTGGTCGGCAAATACACCGGGACGGAAATCAAGCTGGACGGTAAGGACTACACCATTGTGAAGCAGTCTGACATTCTGGCAATTGTGGAATAATTTTGGAGGTTTTTGCATTATGGCTAAGATGATTGTTTATGGCGAGGAAGCTCGCAAGAGTTTGCAGAAGGGCATTGACCAGCTGGCCAATACCGTAAAAAGGTAACCTTTGGGCCCCAAGGGCCGGAACGTGGTTCTGGGCAAGAAGTACGGCGCTCCCCTCATCACCAATGACGGCGTGACCATCGCCAAGGATGTGGAGCTGGAAGACGCCTTTGAAAACATGGGCGCACAGCTGGTGCGGGAAGTGGCCACCAAGACCAACGATGTGGCCGGCGACGGCACCACCACCGCCACCCTGCTGGCTCAGTCCATTGTCCGCGAGGGCCTCAAGAATGTGACCGCCGGAGCTAACCCCATGGTCATGCGCAAGGGCATTGAGAAGGCTGTGTCCGCTGCAGTGGAAGCCATTAAGGCCAACTCACAGACCGTCAATGGCTCTGACGACATCGCCCGGGTTGGTACCGTGTCCTCCGGCGACGAGGCTGTGGGCAAGCTGATTGCCGAAGCCATGGAGAAGGTGGGCACCGACGGCGTCATCACCATTGAAGAGTCCAAGACTGCCGAGACCGGCCTGGAGGTCGTGGAAGGCATGCAGTTTGACCGGGGCTACATCTCCCCCTACATGGTCACCGACACCGACAAGATGGAAGCCGTTCTGGACGATCCGTATATCCTCATCACCGATAAGAAGATCTCCTCCATCCAGGAGATCCTGCCTGTGCTGGAGAAGGTAGTCAAGACCGGCCGGAAGATGATCATCATCGCCGAGGATGTGGAAGGCGACGCTCTGGCCACCCTGCTGGTGAACCGGCTCCGCGGCAACTTTAACTGCGTCTGTGTCAAGGCTCCCGGCTTCGGCGACCGCCGGAAGGAAATGCTCCAGGATATCGCCGTGCTCACCGGCGGCACCGTCATCTCCAGCGAGCTGAACATGGAGCTGACCGAGACCGACATTGCCGACCTGGGCACTGCCCGCCAGGTGAAGGTGACCAAGGACACCACCACCATCGTGGACGGCAACGGCGAAGCTTCCGCTATCCAGGACCGTACCAATGAGATCCGCGCCGCCATTGGCGTCACCACTTCCGATTATGACCGTGAGAAGCTCCAGGAGCGTCTGGCCAAGATGGCCGGCGGCGTGGCCGTCATCCGTGTGGGCGCCCAGACAGAAGTCGCCATGAAGGGAGCAGAAGCTCCGCATCGAGGACGCCCTCAACGCCACCCGCGCTGCCGTGGAAGAAGGTATCGTCGCCGGAGGCGGCACCGCCTATGTCAACGCCATTCCCGCTGTGGAGAAGCTGGTTGCTGAACTCACCGGTGACGAGAAGACCGGCGCTCAGATCATCGCCAAGGTGCTCCAGGCCCCGTTCGCCAGATCGCAGAGAACGCCGGTGTGGACGGCTCGGTGGTCTTCGAGAAGATCCAGAGCTCCGGCAAGGTGGGCTACGGCTACAACGCTTACACCGAAGAATTTGTAGACATGATCCCCGCCGGTATCGTTGATCCCACCAAGGTGACTCGTTCCGCTCTGGAGAATGCCGCTTCCATCGGCGCTTGCGTCCTCACCACCGAGTCTCTGGTGGTGGATAAGCCCGATCCGCCGCAGACGCCGCCGCCAACGCGGCTGCCGCTGCCCAGGGTGGCATGTATTAATCCACGGTTTTTCCCAATTTCATATGCAGGGGCCTGCTGCCAACGTCACCGTTTGCAGCAGGCCCCTTTGGCGTCATCGGTAAGCTGTAGCGTGCCGATGGCCGTCGTTTCCATAAAGCTGTTCCCTTAGGGAATGGGCCTGTTACAGAGAATGAAAATCTGTAGCAGGTCCATTCCTTATGTCTGTTCCCCCGACTCCTGGCAAAGATCCAGGATATGGCGGGCTAGAATTTGCAGAGACTGCTCATTGACGATGTACCGTCGGCGCCCGTTGTAAACTCGATGTTGAGAAGCCCTGCATCCTGCATATTGCTCACATCCCGGGACACGGCGCCCAGGTGAAGTTCCAGGTCCTTTGCCATTTCTCTGAGGTCATTGGTGTCTGTTTCAGAGCGCGAAGCATCTGAAACCGGGCCGATTGCCCAGCAGCCGGAAGGCCAAATACTCCCAGGGCTCCAATTCCATGAGAACCTCCAGGTGGGAGCCGAAATCTGAAAGTGTCTCCAGCAGCCATTCCCGTTTTCCATATCCTTGTAGGTTTGTCAATGATGAGTTACAGACTTTGGGAAAGAAAAGAGGACAGCTTTGGGGCCTTCCAGTTGAGAGGCCGCATGGGGAAGTTGTTATACTGCCGCTGTCTGACAGCCAACTGTTTTTGAAAATCCTCAAAGGAATAGAAGGTGTGGCAGGCATAGAATTCTTCATTGTCCTTTCTATGACTGCGCTCCACTTTTCCGTTGTGTCTGGGGGGGTGTAGGGCTGAATGAGCTTATGCCGGATGCCGAGCTCCTCCAGGGTGGTCTCAAAGAGCGTTTTCTTTTTGGTAGCCTTCGAGTTCAGCCGGTTCGTGAATTCCGCCCGTTATCCGTTTGGATACATTCTATGGCATATGGGGAACTGTTCCACCACATACTTCAGGAACTGTGTGGAGGAATACGTGCTGTGTTCTTTTGTATGCCTTGAGAATTCGGAAGCGGCTGTACTCGTCTATGAAGGTGTACTGATAGAATTTCTCCTTTGCCACTTCCCCGACGAGACAACTCTGTGGAACAAATTTCACATCTATCTGGCATTTTTGACCAGGATATGTCATCTGTTCATAGGGTTTTGGGGTATATTTCGGATTTGGGAAGCTTGATGGGGTTTCCATGGATCCGGCGCAGGAGACGGTAAAGTCCGGAGATGGATCTGGTATAGCCACGCTGGCGCAGCTTCACCCAGAAGACCACCAGACCGGCGTGAGGATTTCTGCGGCGCATGTCCTGGACGAGCTTGATCTCGGCCTGTGTATGCTGATTTGGATGGCTGTGAGGCCGGTGAGAGCAGTCGGCAAGGGACCGAAGGGTACCGTCGTACTTCTTTTTCCAACGGTAGATGTTTTGTCTGGAGGTCTGGTAACGGATGGCTGCCTTTGTGACGCCGTGTTTCCAAAAGAATACTCAATTACCGCTTGCTTAAAGCGCATGTCCTGTGTTATCTTATTCATGGCGAATAGGGTGGCACCTGCCTTTCGGTTTTGATTCGACAACTCAACCTAACACAGGCCATCCCTATTTGCCACCTTTTTTTTCTCTTAATCCGGAAAAGCGCCGCAGGCATCGTAGTAGTGCTGTGGGAATGTGCGAAACCGCACTGCGGTTTTCCACATTTCCACAGCCCCTGCTCCGGTGTCACACATCATTGTAAATCCTACAGCAGCCATTCCCGTTTTCCATATCCTGCCCTTGTTTTTGGCCTTTTGATTTGGTATAATATGAAATCGACAGATGTGGTCCCTTTGGATCACACAGCCGACACAGGAGGGAGGAACCAGATTGAGCTACTGTGCCGGAACTTATGACGTGGCAGTCGTGGGCGCTGGACATGCCGGCATTGAAGCAGCTTTGGCTGCTGCCCGATTGGGAATGAAGACTGTCCTCTTTACCATTAATTTAGACGCCATTGGAAATATGCCCTGCAACCCCGCCATTGGCGGCACAGGGAAGGGTCACTTGGTCCGGGAGCTGGACGCCCTGGGCGGGAGATGGGCCGGGCAGCTGACGCCTGCTGCATCCAATACCGGATGCTGAACCGGGGAAAGGGTCCCGCCGTCCATTCTCTTCGGGCCCAGGCAGACCGCAGGCTTTACCAGCAGTACATGAAGCATGTCCTGGAGCTTCAGGACAACTTGGATCTGAAGCAGGCTATGGTTACAGAGCTCCTGGTAACAAAATGGGATCGTCACCGGCCTTCAGACCCAGCTGGGAGCATACTACGAAGCCAAAGCCATCATTCTGGCCACTGGTACCTATTTGGACAGCACCACCATCACCGGCAGCTGCGTCATATCCTCCGGTCCTGACGGGATGCATCCTTCCATTGGGCTGTCGGATTGTCTCAAGGCCATGGGCCTGCCCATGCGCCGGTTCAAAACCGGGACGTCTCCACGCATCAACCGGCGGAGTGTGGACTTCTCGAAAATGGAGCTTCAACCGGGAGATGACGTGCCGGAACCCTTTTCCTTCTCCACCACTGGAGAAGTTAACAACCAGGCTGTATGCTACCTCACCTACACCAACGAAAAACCCATGAGGTTATCCGGGCCAACTTGGACAAAAAGCCCTCTGTTTGACGGTACCATTCAAGGCGTCGGTCCCCGCTACTGCCCCAGTATCGAGACCAAACTTGTCCGCTTTCGGATAAGCCCCGGCATCAGATTTTTGTAGAGCCCTGTGGACTGCATACCGAAGAGCTGTATCTCCAAGGCCTTTCCTCCAGCCTGCCAGAGGAGGTGCAGGTGGAGATGCTCCACACCATTGCCGGATTGGAACAGGCCAAGCTGATGCGTCCGGCCTATGCCATTGAATATGACTGCATCGACCCCACCTGTCTGCTCCCCACATTGGAGTGCAAAACCCTTCCGGGACTTTACGGAGCGGGACAGTTTAACGGCACCTCCGGATACGAAGAGGCGGCTGTGCAGGGTTTGGTAGCCGGGGTCAACGCCACTCTTAAGATCTTGGGAAAGCCACCTATGGTTCTCACCGGGACATGTGTTACATTGGCACCCTCATTGACGACTTGGTAACCAAAGGCACCAACGAACCCTACCGGATCATGACCAGCCGCTCAGAATACCGGCTACTCCACCGCCAGGACAATGCAGACCAGCGGTTAACTCCTGTGGGTTTTCAGGTGGGCCTCATCTCCCAGACGCGGCTCCAGGAGGTAGAGGAGAAATACCGCCAGGTGCACCGGGAAATCCACCGGCTGGAATCAACCGGCGTGGCAGAATCCCCCGTGCTCCGGCAGCTTCTGGAGCAGGCGGGAACTGCCGCCGTCAAAGGCTCAGCCCGTCTGGCAGATTTGCTTCGCAGGCCCCAGCTACACTATGATGACATTGCACCTGTTGATCCGGACCGTCCGGCCCTCTCCCCTGCCGTCCGGGGAGCAAGTGGAAATTCAGTTGAAATACGCCGGCTATCTGGCCCGGCAGAAGCGCCAGGTGGAGGAGTTTAAGCGGGAAGAGACCCGGCTTTTGCCCCGATCTGGATTACCACACCTAAGCGGTCTGCGGCTGGAGGCCCGGCAAAGCTCTCGAAATTCGCCCGGTCTCCATCGGCCAGGCGGGGCGAATTTCCGGCGTCAGTCCGGCGGACATTGCCGTCTTACTGATCTATTTGGAACAACATCCACAAGAGTGAGGAGCGCTTATGGTACGTAAGCAAGACCAAATTTATGGCTGCCTTCTGGGCGCAGCCGCAGGAGACGCCCTGGGCTTCTGTGTGGAGGATCTGACCTTGGCGGACATTCGGGAGAAATACGGCCCGGGGAATTCAGGGCTATGACACAGTCAACGGGTTTGCCACCATTTCCAGCCATACCCAGCTTTCCATGTTTACCGCCAACGGCCTGCTTTTTGGCGCCACCCGGGAGCTACCCGTGGCGTCATGGCGCCCTATGTAGTATCTGGAGGCAGCTACCGGGATTGGAGCAAACTCAACACTACGGCAGCTGGAAAACCGGGGAAAATGCTATTCCTGGCTATGCTCCCTGGAGGAGCTGTACAGTCGCCGCAATCCGGAGCCTGTCCTGTATGCCCTGGAAGCGTCCCCACGCCGGAACCATAGACGAGCCGGTCAACTGCCCCTGGGGTCCCAACGGCCTGGCCCGGTGCAGCCCATTGGGCTGTTTCTCAGCCCACAGGAAACGCCACCCTTTGAAATCAGCCTGCTGGGTGCAGAATCTGCCGCCTTGACCCATGGAGATCCCCCTGGGCTTTCTCCCCTGCGGCTTATCTCACAGACCTTTTTGAGCCGGATTGTCTACGGAAAGCCGGAGAGCTTCCGCCCATATTGAAAAAAACCAGGACGGCCATGATCCGGCAGTTCGAAGGCCGGTTTTCTCAAGTTCACATCATAGAAAACAGTCTGATTGGGCCGAAGCTGCAGCTGACACGGCTGCAGCCCCTGGGGAAACCCTCTCTCAGCAGAGACCTACGGACGCCTCCTCCATTTTAGCCTGCGCCTGCTATGTTTGCTTAAAATATCCCGGAGACTATGACCGGGGCATTGTGGCGGCAGTGAATCATTCCGGACTGAGCTCCGCCCTAGGTGCAGTGACTGGCGCCCTTCTGGGGGCACAGGTGGGGACAGAAGGCATTCCGGAGTTCTATCTGGAGCCATTGGAGCTGCGGGAACCCATGACAGAGCTGGCCAGCGACCTGTTTCAGGGCTGCCCCATGTCCCGCAGCGCCAGATTATTTGACGATCAGTGGGAACAAAAAATATATTCAATGTAGTTATTAAAACACGAGAAAGGACGTATTATTATGGCAGAAAAGAAAAACTAAAAAGCCAGGCTGGATTGAAGAGCTCAAGGCCTTTGCCATCAAAGGCAACGCCTTGTCCATGGCAGTAGGTGTCATCATTGGCGGCGGTTTTTCTACCATCACCAAATCCCTCACAGACGATGTGATTATGCCCATTGTCTCCATGTTCCTGGGCGGTGTAAATTTCTCTCAGTGGTACATCACCCTACCCCAATGGTTCGGCCAAAAGCTGGACGAAGGGGGAATCCTGTGGCAAATACACTTAATTATGGCAGCTTTCTCTCTGCGGTTATCAATTTTCTGATTTTGGCCCTGGTGGTTTTCTGGCTGGTTAAATTTTTGAACAAGCTGATGGAAATGGGACATAAAAAAGGAAGAAGCGCCTGCCCCTCCCCCCGGAGCCTTCTAATGAAGAAAAGCTCCTGGCGGAGATCCGGGATCTTCTGAAGAACCAGTAATCAAAAACGCCTGTTGCAAAAAAAGTGGTAAAAGCTCCACCACTTTTGCAACAGGCGCATTTTTCACTCAAGGTTCTTCTTCCCTGGCTTTAACAGACACCTCCACCTGCTCCAAGGATTGCTTTAAGGCTTCATAGACCTCCTGGGAAACCCGCCCTACGTACTGGGATTCATACAGGGATATCTCATCCCGGATTTTTAAAATCTCAAATGCTCCAACCCCTGTTCTTCCATTTCCGCCAAATAGATTGGGTCGTAGTGATAGCCAGTGAGCTCGGTTTGATCTCCTTTTTTGTAAATTCCAGCTTTAAAACCAAACCCTGGCTGTCTTCAGACTCTTCCCCGGTGGACAAGAGGTTCCCCAAACTATAGGCCGTGAGCATGGTCTCACCTTGGGCCGTAGTCATTTCCAAGGGTCCCACCAAATGAGAATGGTACCCAAAATCACATCCACCCCACCTTGCAGCATCAGATCCCGAATTTCCTCCTGGGTTTTGCTCACAGAGCTGTCGTACTCGCTGCCCCAATGGAGCAAGGCAATGACAATATCTGGCTTTTCTGATTGCACCTGGGAGAGAATGTGACGAATTCCCTCTGTGTCTACGTCCTGATATGTGGTGTTGTAATCGGTATAAAGGAGATTTACACAGCCTTCCGCACCCTCCGGCAGCCGCAGGTTTCCTACACCTTTGGTAAAGGCCACAAAGGCCACCTCCGAAAGCCCTTTACCTCTACCATGGTAAAGCCTTTGGTCTGCCTGGCCTGCTCCTCTGTGGCAAAGGTTCCCACCGGCAGCAGCCCGGCACGCTCTACCGCCGCCAGAGTGGAGCTGAGACCGGCTACACCGTTGTAAACTCTTACGGTATTGGCCGTTTGGACCAAATCCACACCGGCCCCGACAAGGCTGTGAGCAAGCTCTCCGGGGCGTTGTACGCCGCCGGATCATAGGGCGCGCCGCAGAAGTTTACTTCCAAATCTGCAACCGTCAGGTCCGCCCCGGACAGCAGTGGGGCCGCTCCCAGAATCATCCTGGAAAAGTCATATGATCCGTCTGCTCCCCGGGTGCTGTCCAAAAGGGCCTGGGTGACATTGACATCGCCTGCTGCGGCAATGGTCAGGGTATCTCCTTCCCCTGCCACGGTGGTGGGGGTTGTGGAAGCGGCAGATTCCCTTCCCCGATCCTGAACATACCGAAAACAGGCAAAGATCAACGCCCCTGTAAGCAGCATTGTCCCACACGCAAGCCATGGAAACCGTCGCCGTCTTCGCGGCCGCCGGTGGGTGACAGGCGGCATCCGGGGCGCAGACGCTTCCGGCTTGTCCAGCATATCGGTAATTTCTTTTAAAAAATCCTCATCATGGGGATCTGACATGACGTTACCTCCGCATTGTGAAGTTAAGCCCAGTGGGCAAAGCTTATTTTACTATATTCTCCCTGCATACACAAGGGAATCTCGCAGAAAAAAAGAAATCTGCGCAGAAACAGGCGGCGATTCCTATGGTACAATTTTCTACTATCTTCCGAAACCATGTCCCCAGGGGAATTCTTTTTTATAATGTGTCTATGCTAAAACCCGCTTGTATTTTTCGCCGTTCTGTGGTATAATTTAGAGTGAGAATTTGTGCTAAATCCGTTAAAATTACCGGTTTTCCGGTCTGCGCGCCACTTTTAGAGAGAGGAGCTGTGTGAATGTATTCATCGGCCTATGTCTGGGCAAAATTTTGAATCACATGGAAAACCGCCTGACACCCGCTGTGGTCTCAACTTGGTTTGACGATGCGGAGGTGGTGGAGCTCAATGACGAGCAGCTGATTCTTTATACTGCCTCGCCCTTCCGCAAGGAAATCATCCAACGCCGCTGCACCGAGTATATCAAGGACGCCATGAAGGAAATTTTCAATACAGAAATCACCCTGGTGGTCTTTGGTCCTGAGGAACTGGCGGAATATAAGGCCAGGGGGAAGGCCAATACCGTCATGGATTTCAATCCCCAATTCACCTTCGAAAATTTCGTGGTTGGCTCCTCCAACCGGTTTGCCCGCAGCGCCGCCATCGCCGTGGCCAACAATCCCGGCCAGGTTTACAATCCTCTTTTTTTATGGACCTGCGGGAATTGGAAAGACCCATCTGCTCTATGCCATTGCCAATGAGCTTCGCCGCCAGCACCCGGACTTTAAAATCGTTTACATCAAGGGCGACCAATTTACCAATGAGCTAATCGCCGCCCTGCAAAGCGGAAAAAACGTGGAATTCCGTAGCAAATACCGGGAAGCAGACCTGTTTCTAATTGACGACATCCAATTCATCGCCGGAAAAGACAGCACCCAGGAGGAATTTTTCCATACCTTCAACAAGCTCTACGAGGAGCATAAGCAAATCGTCATGACCTCCGACCGGAAGCCCAGCGATATGCTGACCCTGGAGGATCGGCTGAAACCCGTTTTGAATGGGGTCTTCTGGCTGATATTCAACCTCCGGATTATGAAACCCGTATGGCCATTCTCAAAACAAGGCCATCTCTGGGTCTGGATTTGGGAGACGACGTCTGCAATTACATCGCCAACAACATCACCAATAACGTCCGGCAAATTGAAGGCACCGTAAAAAATCCTGGCTTACCGGGATTTGAACGACATGCCTCTAGATCCGCCCAATGTTTCCCGGCCATCAACGATATGTTCAAGGTGGAGGAAACGCCGTTCCCACCCCGGCCCTCATCATCAGCCAGGTTAGCCGGTTCTATTCCATTGACGAATCCATCCTGCGCGGCACCCTCAAAAAATAAAGGCACGGCAGAGGCACGGCAGGTTGCCATGTATCTGATCCGCCAGTTGACCAACCTCTCCCTCCCGGAAATCGGACGGAATTTGGAAGAGATCACTCCACCGTCATTCACTCCATCCGCAAGGTGGAAATGAGCCTGAAGGACCCCTCTTCCCCTGCAATCCGCTGTCCGGGATATCACATCCAACATCAACTCCTCTCTTTGAGCCCCATGCGGGCATTTTTCTGCACCTATTTTTTTTTTTCCACATATCCACGTGGAAAAAGCAAAAAATCTTCCTGTGGATAAATCTGCCGAAACAGGTTGGATTGTCACCCTGTGGACAAGCACCCAATTTTCCACACCGGCCTGTGGATTGGCAAGCCCCGTTCTGCGGGGGCTTACGCTGGTTTTCCACATAAAATTCCCCTACTGCTGCTACTGCTACATTTTTAACCTCTCTGTTTATAAAAACGGGAGAATTTCTCAACGAAGGAGAACTGCATATGAGGTTTACCTGTGAAAAAAGTACCTTGGTTTCCGCCATCTCTGTGGCGAGCCGTACGGTAGCGCAAAAAGCACACTTCCGGCCATTGAAGGTATCTATTGCCAGGCCAGTCTGGACCTCCAGTTGACAGGCTACAATCTGGAACTGCCATCACGGTTTCTGCACAGGCAGATATTCAGGAGCAGGGCGCTTGCATACTCCCTGCCAGACTATTGTTCGATATCATCCGCCGTTCGCCGGAGGGCCCCTGTTTCGTTCGGGAGACGATCATTAAAGGTCAACATCCGCCGGCTTCTAATTTCAACATTTCTGCTTCCAATGCAGAGGATTATCCGAGCTTCCCGATGTAGAAAGCCGCAATGCATGTCTCCATACCCCAGAGCGCTCTGCGGGAGATGATTCGGTACTATTTTCGCTG
>VOFB01002046.1_pt1 | contig 17902 bp, 36 predicted proteins | sample 5384141 | NCBI WGS metagenome assembly VOFB01 (sample SAMN12384721, study PRJNA508395) | human gut metagenome | isolation source: healthy gut A | host: Homo sapiens | reverse complement strand
AGAAGTTTTTCATAGCCTGTGTATTCTATCTCGTCAAGGTCAATGTCGAACTCGATCTCTTTCTTTTTCCCACTTGCTCTCGAGCGCGAGTATGGACTGGCGCACCTGCTCATCAAGCCGGAATGTGCTGGCCTTGAGGCTTATCGTCTGGTTGTTGACCTTGGAGAGCAGCAGGATGTTCCCCCGACGAGGTCGGACAGGCGGCGCGTGTTGAAAATGATCTTATCAATGTAGGCGTTTTCTGCTCGTCGGTCAGCTGACTATCCTGAAGCAGGGAAGCGTAGCCCTCGATGGCGTTTATAGGCGTCTTGAACTCGTGGGACACATTGCTTACAAAAATCGGTCTGGAGCGTTTCAGTGTTGCCGAGCTCCTTGACCATGGTGTTGAAGCTGCCGTAGACCTCGCGCACGTCGCGTATCTTGCTCGTGCAGTCGAGGCGCACGGTGAAGTCCCCGCCCGCGACCTTGCGCATCGCGTCGCCGAGCTTCATCATCATCGGGCTTACGAATATCTTGCTCAGCCCGACGGCAATGGCGGCACCGGACAAGATGCAGATAAGCAGGACACGTATTGTGTACGGCATACCGAGCCATACGCCGAACCTGCGGTTGAGCAGCCATACGATAAACATCGCGAGAGCTGTGGACAGCAGGGAGCCGACTAACGCAGCAGAGGAGAATATAAAACCGTAATTGAACTTTTGAACGCTTTACCGGCGTGGGCTTTTGGGGTTTAGTCATGCTTTTTACCACCTTGTACCCGACGCCGCGCATGGTGATTATCTTGAAATCTTTGCTGTCGCGGAAGCGGTCGCGCAGTCTGCCAATGTGAACGTCGACGGTGTGCGTGTCGGTGTCCGAATCATAGCCCCATATATCGTCCATGAGCTGCTGGCGCGTAAAGATGCGGCCGGGGAAGGGAGGCCATTTTATACAGCAGCATGAACTCCTTCTGCGGCAGGACGGCGCTCTGCCCGTCCCACGTGACGGTGAGAGAGTCACACTCCATCACCGTGCCGCCTATGACAAGCCGACGGTCGTTTATCATCTGCGCCCGTCAGCAGCGCGCCGACGCGCAGCACCATCTCGTTTACGTTGACGGGCTTCACCATATAGTCGTCAGTACCTGAAACAAAGCCCATGCGCATATCGTCAAAATCCTTGGCGGTTATCATCATCACCGGATGCTGTATCCCGCGGTGCGCAGGGAGCTTACAAGCTCGTACGCCGTCCATCTCCGGCATCATTATGTCGGAGATTATCAGATCGTCCCCTTGTCCAGAGTATCCAGCGCTTCTTTGCCGTTGCAGACGCCGGTGACGCTGTAGCCGTTTTTATGAGCACGTGAGAGAACAGCTGCCGGAGCTCACTGTCATCCTCGGCAATAAGAATCTTGAACATTGCAGATCATCTCCCGGAAAGCAGAGTATATCTAAATACTAATTCATTACAGCCAGATTATCAAGAAAATTATTAAACTAATGCTCAAATAAATATCAACAATTATTGAGACAAAGGATGATATGCCTAGGCTCTGCTGAGACCAAGCTTTGATTGACAGGAGAGTGCGGTAGGTGGTAGAATTACAACATAAAGTTTCAAAAACACAGAAAGGAAACTGTGATATGAAGGGAATAATTCTTGCCGGCGGAAAGGGGACGCGTCTCTATCCGATGACGCGTGCTGTTTCCAAGCAGCTTCTGCCTATATACGATAAGCCCATGATCTATTACCCACTGTCAGTTCTGATGCTTGCGGGGGATAAGAGAGGTGCTTATTATCTCCACGCCTGAGGACACGCCTGTTTATAAGGAACTTCTCGGCGATGGAAAGACGCTCGGCATGCGCTTTGAGTACAAAGGTGCAGCAGGCCCCGAAGGGCCTGGCCGAGGCGTTTATTCTCGGCGAGGAGTTCATCGGTGATGATTCCGTCTGCCTTATCCTCGGCGATAATATATTCTACGGCCAGGCGCTGTCGGATTATCTGCGCGACGGCGCAAAGGTGACCGAGGGAGGCATGATCTTCGGCATTCAGGTCAAGAACCCGACGGCCTTCGGCGTGGTCGAGTTCGACAAGAATATGCGCGCCGTGTCGATCGAAGAAAAGCCCGAGAACCCGAAGAGCAATTACGCCGTGCCGGGGCTGTATTTCTACGGCAACAGCGTTGTTGATATCGCGAAGAACATCAAGCCCTCGCCGCGCGGGGAGCTTGAGATCACTGCGGTGAACAACGAATATCTCAGTCGCGGTGAGCTCATGGTCAACCCGATGGGGCGCGGCATGGCATGGCTCGATACCGGCACCCCGGAGGGGATGCTTCAGGCCTCGCAGTTTGTCGCGACGGTGCAGAGCAGGCAGGGCTTCTACATATCCTGCATCGAAGAGATCGCGTGGCGCAAGGGATGGATAAGCGATGAGGAGCTTATCGCACTCGGCTCCGCGCTCAGGATGACGGACTACGGCCAGTACCTGCTGTCGCTTCCGGAGTAAACAGATAAAAGGAGAATTGCAATGAAGACAATACTCGTCACCGGCGGCGCCGGGTTCATCGGCTCCAACTTTGTCAGATATATGCTCAAGAATTACGAGGAGATTACGCTCGTCAATCTTGACCTGCTCACCTATGCCGGTAATCTCGATAACCTTGCGGGCGTGAGCGATGATAAGCGCTACACCTTTATCCGCGGAGATATCCATGACGGCGCTCTTGTCGAGCAGCTTTTTGAGCAGTACGGCTTTGACACGGTCGTGAACTTTGCTGCCGAGAGCCATGTTGACCGCAGCATCACAAACCCGGATATCTTTATGACCACTAACGTCATGGGCACGCTGACCCTACTCGATACGGCTAAGCGCCACTGGAAGCTCGAGCCGGACGACAAGTATTCCCGCGACTTCCGCGAGGGCGTGAAGTATCTTCAGGTCTCGACTGACGAGGTATACGGCGCACTCGGCGCGACCGGTATGTTCACCGAGACGACCCCGCTCGCCCCGAACAGTCCGTACCCGCCTCCAAAGCCTCGGCGGATATGCTGGTGCGTGCGTACAACAAGACCTATGGTATGCCAGTCAACATCACTCGCTGCTCGAATAACTACGGCCCGTACCAGTTCCCAGAGAAGCTCATCCCGCTTATGATAAACAACAGCCTGAACGATAAGCAGCTGCCTGTCTACGGTGACGGTATGCAGATAAGGGACTGGCTGTACGTTGAGGGATCACTGCGCCGCCATTGCGGCTGTGCTTGAAAAGGGCACGTCTGGCGAGGTGTACAACATCGGCGGCAACAACGAGAGAGCCAATATCGAGATCGTCAAGCTCATTCTCTCCAACACCGGCAAGAGCGAAGACCTTATCGTACACGTCAAGGATCGCCCCCGGCCATGACCGCCGCTACGCGATCGATAACCACAAGATCACGACCGAGCTTGGCTGGAGCCCGAAGTACACCTTCCAGACCGGTATGGCCAGCACCATCGAGTGGTACCTGCACAACAGAGAGTGGATGGACAAGATCGTTTCCGGCGAATACATGAAGTATTACGAGAGGATGTACGCAAACAACAAAGCCTGAGATAAAGCGCCAAAACGCACAGACACCCTGCCTGATCCCAGCAGGGTGTCTGTGCGTTTACAGAAACTTCCGTATATCTTCGGTGAGCTTTTGTTCGAGGTTGATGAGCCGTTTTGTGATGTCCTTTGAGACCTCGTCCGCGGCCTTGTACTGGTTCAGATACATATTCAGGGACTTGACACCCATATTGCAGCCGTCGGTCATCAGGTTTGCTACAGTCTGGTCGGAGTCGTCCATGCCCATTTTTGCGTTGGTCTTTATCCATGACATGCCCTTTGCGACCGGGCTCGGCTCCTTGCCCTTGTCATGGTATTTTGCCAGCAGCGTCTGAATTTCACCGGCGAGCTTTTCATGCTCGTTCCTGCATTTTATCAGGCATTGCCTGAGCTCGCCGCCGCGCACCTGACCGAGAACCTCGTCGATCGACCCTACGCCCATCTTGATACCGGCGTCACACTCGCGCAGCAGCTTTATCGTATCCTGTTCTATCATAGAGAATCCAACTCCTTGATGGTAAAGATACATTTAGTCTGCGGCGCCGGAGCCTTTTTATGCGCATCAGAGATAGTATTCCTCTTACACAAATTTCAGCTTGGTTAAACTATTATACAGTTTTCATTTTTCAGAATGCTGGCGGTCTTTTGATTATATGGGAGCAGCACCTGCGTTTTTCTCTTTGTTGATTTTATTGCACAGTGTTGCCAGACCGCTTATGCTCAGAATCAGATCGACATCTATTGTGTCGTTGGAAAGCAGAATAAACTGCTGCGTACTTCCGACCGCCACAACAAGAGTTACCACGATACAGTAGAAAGGCTTATCAAGACAAACCTGGCACACAGTTTTCCCAGTTGCCGTATGCGTCACTGCATAGCCGCTGCCAATAATCACATACTGCATCACATTTCTCATCCTGAACAGTAAAATGCAGCCAAGGCCACAGCGCCCAAACCGTATGCAAGAGATATGATATCGATTCTGCCTTCTTTTAAGTCTGGAATACACATGGAACTTATTCCGATAACGCCCATGCATTCCAAGATAATAAAAACAAGTATGTTGATCTGCCAATACTTTGATACGAAAATTTTCATTTTACTATATCCCAAATATGTAAAACCCGTTATGCGCTTTTGTTGGCTCAGCCACGCAGCCAGCGCTTCATACTCCTCCGGTTTCTCTTTGTTGAGTTTTTTCTGAAATAGGATCGATCAAAGCTGGAGCATAATAATTGATGCCGTATAGATCGAACACCCCGGTCTTCATGTTGTTGTAAGTGCCGCAGTCAAAAATGCGGCTGTATTCCTGATAGAAAGCGTCAATATCGTCAGCATGGACATATAAAGAATCATTCCTCCAGTGCTGAATATGTCCGCCCGCCGCCAGATTTTTCGCGGGTGTTTTGAGCGGAATATCGCAGAACTGTATTTCTATGAACGCTGAACCACCGCAGGCTCGGCGCTCTTCCTGAGTTTTGAAAGAATGAAACATCGGATTTATCACCCCTATTGATTTTATTATATCATCAGATACGGTCCTGCGCAAGAAAAGCCCACCGTAATCAATGAGAAATTACGGTGGGCTTATATGTATCTTATAAACGGAGCATCAGTTATTTTACTCCATAAAAATTCCTTTTTAAACGAGAGGTAAATCGGCAGTCCGCGGCGAAATTCAGCGATCCGCCGATCACTATCCACACAAGCTCCAGTGAAACACCTGCATGCATCACGATTTGGGATATTCCGATAACAGCACCTGCCGCTCCGGAATACACAGTCATGCCGAAACCGAGATCCTTTTGGCGTTTGGTGGCAATTTCTTTTTCGTGTATCTTGTTCAGATAAATAATATAGGCAACGCCGAACATGACGGCAGCCAATGCAGCAAGAGCAAAATAGTCCAGTACATGGTAAAAGCCGTTTCTGCAAAAATAAATAATGCCTGCCGTGAGATGCATTATCCAGCCGATGTCACTCAGCAGGCCACCTCGGGTTGAAACGAATCCACCTTGCCGCATTTAGCTTTTGCAAGCCTGCATTCGCATAGTCTTGCAAAAGCTGCGGCTGCGGAAAAAGTGCCATGCCTTTATCTGCCACCGGCAGCGGCATGGCGCTTTTTCCCCGGCACGTTTCTAAGAGCCCTCGGGTTCGAATCCCCATTTCTTTCAATATGAAAAGAAGTCCCTGCCATTGGCAGGAACTTCTTTTCATGGTGGAGACGGAGGGATTCGAACCCTTGACCTTACGGATGCGAACCGTACGCTCTCCAAACTGAGCTACGCCCCATTAAATTGCATAATCAGTGACAGCTCATACATTATAACACATTTTTTCGTTTGTAAAGGGAAAATTTTGATTGATTATTTTTTTTGTAGTATAAAGTATGTCCGTGGCTTTTGACAAGGCTGCACTAGTCGGGGAGCCAGCGGTGCCCTGTAACCTGCAATCCGCTACAGCAGGGATGAATTCCAGACTGAGGATATGTTCTGTGTCGTCTGACTCCGGTAAGCAGCGTTGACGATCCGGTCTCGCGCAACGGAAACCCGCGAACCATGTCAGGCGGGGAACCGAGCAGCATTAAGCGGTGCTTTTCGTGTGCCGCGAGTGTTGCCGGGTCCGAGCCGGCTGCCGGGGTAACGGACATAGTTCATTGTTCGATGTCTGGGTGTGCAGTCTTGTCAAGAGCCATAACTGCATTATGTGCCGGAGAGGTGGGGGAGCATGTATCAGGCGCTGTACCGCAAGTGGCGGCCGCAGACCTTTGATCAGGTCGTCGGACAAAAGCACATAACCGAGACGCTGAAAAACCAGGTCAAGACGGGCAGGCTTTCCCATGCCTATCTCTTCATCGGCACGCGCGGCACCGGCAAGACGACCTGCGCGCGCATCCTCGCCAAGCGCGGTGAACTGCGAGCATCCGGTGAACGGCAGCCCCTGCGGAGTCTGCCCCGCATGCCGAGGGATAAGCGACGGCTCGGTGCTCGATGTTGTGGAGCTCGACGCGGCGTCCAACAACGGCGTTGACAATGTGCGCGCGCTCAGGGGAGGAAGCGGTGTTCACTCCGGCCTCTGTGCGCAAGAGAGTGTATATTATCGACGAAGTCCATATGCTGTCGGCCTCGGCGTTCAATGCGCTGCTCAAAATTCTCGAGGAGCCGCCTGAGCATCTGATGTTCATCCTTGCGACAACGGAGCTGCAGAAGGTCCCGGCGACGATACTTTCGCGCTGCCAGCGGCACAGCTTTCGGCGCATCGACACTCCCGACATTGCCGGAATACCTCGAATACATCGCAAAGCAGGAAAACTTCAAGCTCAGCCATGAGGCGGCGGAGCTTATCGCCCGGCTTGCCGACGGCGGTGTGCGAGACGCGCTGAGTCTGCTCGACCAGTGCTCGGCCAGCGCGACGATAGACCTTGAAGCTGTTTACAGCGCGATGGGGCTTCTTAAACAACCGGCGCACGGCGCAGCTTATGAGCAGCATATTGGATCATGATACAGACAAGACGCTGCGGGACTTCAACTCCATGTGGATGGACGGCAAGGACCCGGCCACGCTCCTGACGGAGCTGTCCGGTCTGCTGCGCGATACGCTTATGACGCACGTCGCCCCCAAAGGCGCGCGCAGCCTTATCTCAGGCGGCTATGACGATACGACGCTCGGTGAGCTCTCGGGCCGCATGACGACCGAGGAGATAATCTGCGCGATGGAGACCGTGCAGAAGTACACCGCGTCCATGCGCGAGAGCACCAGCCCCAAGACGACTGCGGAGCTGTGCCTCGTCTCCTGTGTGATAACACTATGGGTGAGAGCATAGCGGAGCTTCGGGCGAGAATATCGCGGCTCGAACTGCAAATTAGCAGCGGGAGCTTCACCCCAGTGCGGGAGGACAAGCATCCGACGCCTGCGCCCGCCGAAGAGGAACCGGAGCGTTATGAGCCGGAGCTCCCGCAGCGGAGAGAAGAGACGTCCATCCAGGAGGAGGACGACCTTGACCCGAGATGTTCATGGAGGAGCAGCCCGAGGACAGCTTCGTTCAGCGCGGCGGCAGAGTCGAACCCGAGCCTCAAGCCGAACCGGAAGCTCTGCCCAAAGCGGACGCACCGGCAGGGGAGCCCGCATGGAAGGATATCTCATGCGCAAAGGCGGCAGGTGCGCTTCCGATGGATATAAAGCTGAGACTGGACGACAGCGCTTCCGTAAGGGGAAGATAGAAAACGGTACACTGCGCATAGAGGTCGTGCCAGGATTTCTCTATGGGCGCTTTAACAGGCAGGATGTGCTCGCAAAGTTCTCGGAGGCGGCGACAGCCCTTGCGGGAAAAGAGATACACGCTCTGCTCTCAGAGCTGCACGATGAGCCGCGCCCACAGCGCAGTCTGGACGAACTGAAGCAGTTCAAGGAAGTAAAATTCATATAAACAGTAAATAATAAAAACGGAGGATATAAAATGGCAAAAGGCGGATTTCGCGGCGGATATCCCGGCGGCGGCAACCAGATGAACATGATGAGACAGGCTCAGAAGATGCAGCAGGATTTCCTGAAAATGCAGCAGGAGCTTGAGACCAAAGAGTTTGAGTTCACGGCAGGCGGCGGCGCAGTAAAGGCGACAATGATCGGCACCCGCCAGCTTCACAGCATAGAAATAAGCCCCGATGTTGTCGACAGCGACGATGTCGAAATGCTTCAGGATCTGATCCTTGCGGCGGTCAACGGCGCTATCAAGCTTGCCGACGATGAGACCAACAAGGCCATGAGCAAGCTTCAGGGCGGCATGGGCGGCTTCCCCGGCCTGTTCTGAGATGAAGACCCCGACAGACAGCGTTGATATCAACGCTCCGCTTCCCGAATACCCGCGCCCGCAGATGGCGAGACGCAGCTGGCTGAACCTGAACGGCCCGTGGCTCTATGCCTTTACGGACAGCAGCAGGAGACCGGCTGAGTATGACGGCGAGATAACCGTGCCGTTCTCCCCGGAGACGGAGCTGTCCGGAGTCGGCAGAGCGCTGAGGAGCGGGAGTACCTGTGGTATTGCAGAGAAGTCGAGATACCGGCGGAGTTTTCCGGTAAGCGTCTGCTGCTGCACTTCGGCGCGGTGGATCCAGTGCGCGGCGGTGTGGGTGAACTCCACGCAGGTCGTGCGGCACACCGGCGGCTATCTGCCCTTCGAGGCGGATATCACTGACGCTGTTGAGGACGGCTATGCCCAGATCACCGTCAGAGTGACCGATGATACCGACAGAAGCTTTCAGTCCCGCGGCAAAAGCAGAGCTCGAAGCGCGGCGGAATATGGTACACTCCGCAGAGCGGTATATGGCAGACGGTGTGGCTCGAGGCCGTACCGGAGACGTATGTGCGCTCGCTGCGCATCACCCCGGATATTGACAAGGCAACGGTCACGGTCGAGGCCGACGTCAGGGGAGACGAGCAGGCATACGCGCATTTTGACGGGCAGGACTATCCGCTCCCGGCGGAGATCCCCGTGCCGGGCTTTGAGCCTTGGTGCCGGAGAACCCGAAGCTCTACGGCTTCAGCGTAAGCTGCGGCGAGGACGAGGTGTTCAGCTATTTTGCCATGCGCAAGTTCTCGGTCGAAAAGGACAAGGACGGCGTGGCGCGCCTGTTTCTGAATAACGAGCCGTACTTCCATAACGGCCTGCTCGATCAGGGCTACTGGCCCGACGGGCTTTACACCGCACCGACGGATGAGGCGCTTATCTACGATATCAGCACCGCCAAGGCGATGGGCTTCAATATGCTGCGCAAGCATATCAAGGTCGAGCCGCTGCGATGGTACTACCATTGTGACAGGCTCGGTATGCTCGTCTGGCAGGATATGCCGAACGGCGGTCGGCGCTATAATCCGGTCATAATATCCGCGCCGCTCGTGACGGGCATACGTCTGAACGACTCGACGCATGCGCTCTTTGCCCGGAGCGACAGCGAGGGGCGCGCACAGTTCAAGTCGGAGCTCGGCGAACTGGTGAACCATCTGTACAACTGTCCGTGTATCTGCATGTGGGTCATCTTCAACGAGGGCTGGGGTCAGTTCGACGCAAGAAAGATGTACGACTTTGTCCGCTCCATGGACAAGACCCGCGTTATCGACCACGCCTCCGGCTGGCACGATCAGGGCATCGGCAATGTGCAGAGCCTGCATGTGTACTTTAAAAAAGTACCGCTTCAAGCCTGACAAAAAGGGCCGCGCGGTGCTGCTCAGCGAGTTCGGAGGGTACAGTCATCAGGTGCCGGGGCACTGCTACAATAATAAATACTTCGGATATAAGAAGTTCGAGATGCCGTTCCAGCTTGAGGCGGCGCTTGAGGACCTTTATCAGACGGAGATCGGCCCGGCAAAGCTGCGGGGGCTTTCGGCGGCAGTGTATACGCAGCTGAGCGACGTTGAGGATGGACTCAACGGCCTGCTGACATATGACAGAAAGGTCGTAAAGATCGCGCCTGAACCGATGCGCAAGATAATAAATGTAGGTAAATGATCACCGCGTCCGTGTTCGGCTATGCCGGATACGGACGCGAAAGCTTTTAGGTGAGTGTATGCTGAAAAAAGCCTATCTTGAAATTACAAATGTCTGCAATCTCTCGTGCAGCTTCTGTCCCGGCACGCGCCGCGAAAAGCGCTTTATGACGCCTGAGGAGTTTGAAACGCTCTCGCGGAAGCTGCGCGGACATGTGGAGTACCTCTATCTGCACCTTATGGGCGAGCCACTGCTGCACCCGCAGCTTGAGGAAATACTCGGTATAGCCGCGCGGCAGGGCTTCCGCGTCATAATCACGACGAACGGAACGCTGCTCGACAGGCGCGGCGAACTGCTCTCGTTTCCTCACCGGCAGTGTACAAGGTGAATGTTTCGCTCCAGTCGTTTGAGGGTAACGGCGCCGAGGAACCGGACGGCTATGTCGGACTGTGCGCGGACTTCGCGGCGAAGATGTCCGCAGCGGGAAGCAGTGCGTGCTGCGCCTTTGGAACAAAAACGGGCTTGACAGCCTGAACCCGCAGATAGAAGCAGTGCTTGAAGCGCGCTTCCCGAAGCCGTGGAGGGACAGCCGCGGCAGCCGGTACATCGCAGAGCGTGTACTGCTCCAGCCGGGCGAGCGCTTCGACTGGCCGGATATGAGCGCGGAAGACACAGGTGCGCAGCGCTTCTGCCGCGGCCTGCGGGATCAGATAGGTGTGCTGTGCGACGGAACTGTTGTGCCGTGCTGCCTTGACCATGAAGGCAACATAGCGCTTGGCAATCTGTTTGAGGACGAGCTTTCAGACATTATGTCAACCGAAAGAGCGCGCAGGATATACGACGGATTCTCGCAAAGGCAGGCGGCGGAGGAGCTTTGCCGACGCTGTGGATATTCAATGAGATTTACATAACATGATTTACATAATATAAAAGCGGCGATAGTTAAACGCGGCGTGGTAAAAAAGCATAGATTTTGCCGCAATGGGTAAAAAAGTTTATGTAATTGGCATAGGCCGCCGGGGCTTGTATTTCCTGTCAACTTGTGCTACACTGTCGCCACCAGAAAAACATGTGTCTGCGAAAAACGGACATGGAGGATAAAGAAATGAAAGTTGCAGTTTTAGGATTTGGTACTGTCGGTCAGGGCGTTTATGGTATGCTCGCCCACAGCAAAGGACTTGAGCCGGGGCCTGTGCTTGTCAGAGCCGGCAAGGATAACGAGCCTTGGAAGGTCGCGGATATGAACGCGATAGTGTCCGACGCATCCGTCGGCGCGGGTCGCGGAGGTCATGGGCGGGGTAGAGCCCGCGTTCAGCTATTGCGCTATGGCACTCAAAGGCCGGCAAGCATGTCGTTACCTCGAACAAGGCGCTCGTCGCGGCCAGGGGCATAGAGCTAGCAGAGATCGCGAGGGAGCATGGCGCGGCATTTTTGTTCAGTGCAGCCTGCGGCGGCGGTGTGCCTTTCCTGCATAACCTATCGCTCGCAGTGCTCAGCGACAGGATAGAGAGCCTCGGCGGCATCCTCAATGGCACGACGAATTATATGCTCGATGCCATGCAGCGCCGCGGACTTGATTACGGCGCCGCGCTCTCGGATGCGCAGAAACTCGGCTATGCCGAGGCAGACCCGACGGCGGACGTTTCCGGGCTTGACGCGCTGAGAAAGATCATGCTCGGCTGCGCGGTCGGTTTTTGATGCGATCCCCGATGAGGGGCTTGACCGCGAGGGTATCGAGAGCTTCACCGCGGCGGACGTCGCGGATATCAAAAAGCGCGGTCTTACCTGTCGTCTTCTTGCCCGCGGCGGCAGAACGGACGGCGGAGTGTACGCCTATGTCGAGCCCGTGCTGTTCACCGCGGCGGCGCCAGAGTGCTCCGTGCTCGATAACTTTAACCTTGCAAGATACCACGGCGAGGACTCTGGCGATATAGTAATGATCGGTCAGGGCGCAGGCCGCTGGCCTACAGCCTCGGCTGTGCTGCGCGATTTGAGCTGCGTATTGCGCGGCGAGCGCGAAATGCTCGGCGGGCTGCGTCCGCTGCGCGGCGGACAACGAGGGCTGTGTGCATTCGTATTATGTGCGCCTGCCCGAGAAGCTTGTTTCAGAGCTTCCGGTCAAGTCGGCGAAGAATGAAAAACGGCGGCGTCGCGAGTTATCACGGAGCCTGTCAGCGTTGCATCCATGCATGCGTTCGCCGCAAAGCAGAGAGAGAAACGGCGCGGAGATATTCTTTGCTGCTGTGGAGGAATAAGAATGAAGGTAGCAAATTCGGCGGCTCCTCCGTCGCGGGAGCCGAACAGTTCAAAAAGGTCAAGGCGATAGTCGAAGCCGACCCGAGCGCCGTGTGGTCGTCGTCTCGGCGGCGGGCAAGAGGAACGCCGACGACCATAAGCTGACCGACCTGCTGTACCTGTGCCACGCGCACCTCAATTACGGCGTCTCATGCAGCGATATCTTCAATACCATCGAGCAGCGCCTTACCGAGATACGCGACGAGCTTGGATTGAGCTATGATATCGAGTCCGAGCTAAGGAGCTTGAGCGCACGCTGAGCAAAGACACGCCCGTTGACCTGCTTGTGTCGCGCGGTGAGTATTTCACCTCGAAGCTCATGGCCGAATATCTGGGCTACACCTTTGTCGACGCGGCCGACTGCGTGATTTTTTCCTTTGACGGCAGCATAGACTATGAACGCAGCTATGCCCTTATTGCCGAAGCCGCGGAAAAAAGTATGGCAGGATAGTCATCCCCGGCTTTTTACGGGCGTGTGAGCACGGGCAAAATAAAGGTCATGACCCGCGGCGGCAGCGACATAACCGGCTCCCTCGCGGCGGTTGCAGTTAACGCCGATGTGTACGAGAACTGGACGGATGTCTCCGGCATACTTATGGCGGACCCGCGCATTGTTGATAACCCTGAGCCTATTAAGAAGATAACCTACGCCGAGCTTCGCGAGCTTGCTTTCATGGGCGCGACAGTGCTGCATGAGGAGTCAGTGCAGCCGGTGCGCGAAAAGGGATACCCTCAACATCAGGAACACCAACCGCCCGCAGGATCCCGGAACAATGATAGTCGGGAACATCGACCGCGAGAACAGCGACGACCGTTTCATAACCGGCATCGCCGGCAGGAAGAACTTCACGATAATCACGCTCCAGAAGCACGATATGCACACCAGCCATTCTCTCCGTCAGGCGCTGGAGGTCTTTGAACGCTACCACGCACCGATAGAGCACATTGCCCTGGGGCTGGACTCCTTTGCGCTCGTGACCTCGAGCGCCGGGCTTGGGAGAGAGCATATATCAGCTCATGGGCGATCTTCAGAAAGCCTGCCACCCGGACGATATCAGCCAGCAGGACGATATCGCGCTTGTCGCGGCGGTCGGCCGCAAGATGCCGTTCAGACCCGGCACGTCAGGCAAGCTGTTCAAAGCGCTCGGCGACGCGGGCGTAAACATCCGCACCATCGCTCAGGGGACAGATGAGCTTTCAATAATTGTTGGTATAGACAACAAGGACTATGAGACGGCCATCCGTGTACTGTATGACGGATTTGCCGGTTAAGGAGGAAATGAAATGGAAAAGATCAATGTAGCGATCCTCGGCGCAAGCGGCGCTGTCGGCAGAGAGATGCTGAAAATCCTTGAGGAATACGATATCCCCGTCGCAAAGCTCCTTCCGCTTGCAAGCGCGCGCAGCGCGGGCGGCTATGTGAAATTCCACGGTGAGGACGTTCTTATCGAAGAAGCGACTGACGAGAGCTTCGCAGGCATGGACTATGTCCTCGGCGCGGTGAAGAACGGTATGTCCAAGCGCTTCGCCCCGGCGATAGTCAAGAGCGGCGCGGTGTATATCGATAACAGCTCCGCTTTCAGGCTTGATGAAAATGTGCCGCTGGTCGTCCCTGAGATAAACGGCGCGGACGCCTTTGAAAACAAGGGCATTATCGCAAACCCGAACTGCTCCACAATCATCACCCTTATGGCCGTCGCGGGGCTTGCAAAGCTTTCTCCGATCAAGGCCATGGTTGCAAGCACCTATCAGGCCGTCTCCGGTGCGGGTCAGGCGGGCTTCTCTGAGCTTCAGGGACAGATGGAAGCCATTGTTGCTTAAAGCAAGCCGACGGAGCACTCAACTTTCCCGACGCAGATCTGCCTGAATGTTATCCCTCACATCGGCGACGAGATTGAAAACGGCTATACCGATGAGGAAATGAAGATGCAGAACGAGGGGCGCAGGATCTTCCACCGCCCGGAACTCAAGGTCACCTGCACCTGTGTGCGTGTGCCGGTCATGCGCTCGCACTCGATATCCGTCACGGTCAAGACTGAGCGCCGCATTGAGCTGGACGAGGCCAGAGCTGCTATCGCGGCATACCCCGGCGTGCGCCTTATCGACGATTATCAGGGACGCAATTACCCGACGCCGCTTGACACCAGCGATCAGGATCTCGTCTGGGTCGGCAGAGTGCGCCGCGACCTCGTGGATGAGGATGCGATAACCCTTTGGTGCTGCGGCGACCAGATACGAAAGGGCGCTGCCGCAAACGCCGTGCAGATACTCAGGCTGCTTTGCCGAAGGCAAAAAGTAAGTTGACATAATTTGAGTAACATAACACAACACTCGAGCGATTTGCTTCGCCCGGGTGTTGTGTGTTTTCGTATAAAAGAATATATGCAGATTGCTCAAAACAGCAGGCGGGTTTTCTTGACAGATGCTGCATATTGCGATATCATCATATACACATCAATAACTTGCACGACAACAATTGCGGAGGTGCATATATGAAACGCAGTGAGATAAACAAGGCGCTGAAAGAGCTGGAGGCAATGTGCGCAGAGTACAAAGTGCTATCTGCCGCCGTTCTGCGGCTTCACGCTGGAGCAGTGGAAGCACATCGGCCATGAGTATGACGAGGTGCGCGACTGCATGCTCGGCTGGGATATTACTGATTACGGCCTCGGTAACTTTGACAAGGTCGGCTTTTCGCTCATCACCATCAGGAACGGCAACCGCAAGATGGCTGACAAGTACCCCAAGGTGTACGCTGAAAAGCTGCTGTACCTGAGAGAGAGCCAGTATTCCCGAACCATTTCCACTGGTCCAAAATGGAGGACATCATCAACCGCGGCGGCGGAAATGTGCTGATCCGTGTGTATAACTCCCTGCCGAATGAGGAGATCGATTATGAATCGGACGTGACTGTACACACCGACGGGAGAACCTACACTGTCCCTGCCGGGACGCAGATCCATCTCACCCCGGGCGAGAGCATCCATATCCAGCAGTACCTGTACCATGATTTCACCGTTGAGCCAGGCACGGGTCCTGTGCTCCTCGGCGAGGTCAGCCAGTGTAATGACGATAATACCGATAACCGCTTCAATCCGCCGGTCGGACGCTTCCCGGAGATCGAGGAGGACGAGCCGCCGTACAGGCTGCTGTGCAATGAATATCCGGAGGCTGAGTAAAGCATGATAGTTACGATACATAACGATCAGCTGACGCTGACTGCCGATACCCTCGGCGCGCAGATGGAGAGCATCACCTCATATAAAGGTACGGAGTACCTCTGGAACGGCGACGAAAGATACTGGAAGGGGCGCGCCCCTGCTCTTCCGTTTGTGGCAAGGCTCAAGGACAAGACCTATACCGTAAACGGCGGTACGTATCAGATGAAGATACACGGCTTCGCCTCAGCCTGCGAGTTTGAAGTCGCCGAGCAGACGGAGAGCAGAGTCACCTTTGTGCTGCGCGATAATGAGGTCACGCGCGCACAGTTCCCATTTGCCTTCCTTTTCAAGGTGAGATACGCTCTCAAGGAAAGCACTGTTGAGGTGACCTATACCGTAGATAACCCGGCGGATGAAATGCTGCATTTCGGCCTCGGCGGGCACCAGGTTTCAATGTCCCACTCAAGGAGGGACTGCCTTTGAGGATTATTATCTGCGCTTTTCCCAGCCCTGCGAGCCTGACAGAGTGGGCTTTTCGTCGGAAATCCTTGTGAGCGGTGTCGATAAGCGCTATGAGCTTGAGGACGGGCAGATCATCAGGCTTCGCCATGACCTGTTCGACCATGATGCTATAGTCCTCAAAAAACATGGCAAAGAGCGTCACCATCGCCTCAGATAAGACCAAGCGCTATGTGACCGTCAGCTATCCGCAGATGCCTTATGTCGGCTTCTGGCACGCGGGAGCGCAAGGCCGCGCCGTATGTCTGCGTCGAGCCGTGGGTGTCGTTGCCCGCGCGTGACGGAGTGATCGAGGACTTTGCCTGCAAGGGCGACCTTATACATCTCCCCGGGCATGGCAGCTATGAGAACACATGGTATATTACGATAGGGGAAGAATGAGCTATGTATGATGTTGCGGCGCTCGGCGAGCTGCTTATTGATTTTACCTGCCTGTCGACGGATGCGGACGGCTACCCGACTATGGCTGCGCACCCCGGCGGCGCGTAAACAATTATCTTGCCGCGCTGACGAAGTTCGGCGCAAAAGACGGCCATGATCGGCAAGGTCGGCAATGACGCATTCGGCAGACTGCTTATCAAGACCCTGAAGGGCGCGGGGATCGATACGCGCGGCATGCTCGTGTCGGACGATGTGTTCACGACGCTTGCGTTCGTGACGCTGGACGACAGCGGAAACCGGAGTTTTCCTTTGCTCGCAAGCCCGGAGCCGATACGCAGCTCCGCTTTGATGAGATCGACCTCGGCGTGATAGATGCGTCAAAAGGTGCTGCACTTCGGCACCCTGTCCATGACGAACGAACCAGCGAGGGACGCGACGTATAAAGCCGATCGAGTACGCCGCCGGGCGTGGGGGGAAGCTTATCAGCTTTGACCCGAATCTCAGAAAGCCCCTGTGGAACGATCTGGACGAGGCGAAGCGACAGATGCTGTGGGGACTCCGACACGCCGACGTGGTCAAGATCAGCGATGAAGAGACGGAGTTCCTGTTCAGCCTTGCCCCGGAAGAGTCGGCGAAGCATATCATTAACAGCTTCGGCGTCAGGCTCGTCTACGTCACCTGCGGTGCGGAGGGCTGCTTTACAGGACGAAGACGGCCTCCGGCTTTGTCAAGGCGCTCAGCGGCATAGCCGTGAAGGACACGACCGGGCGGGCGATATCTTCGGCGGTTCTGCGATGTACGGGCTGCTGAGAGCGGGCGGTGTACCGGAGAAGCTGACCGCGGAGGAACTTGAAAATATCGTCTCCTTTGCGTGTGCGTCGGCGGGGCTTTCAACTACCAGAGCGGGCGGCATTTCAAGCGTACCGGAACTTGGCGAGGTCGAAGCGGCAATGAAGTGATTGATGACTGCTGACGATAAAGTTCAGAGCAGAATATAAAAACAAAGCACGGAAGAGGAATCATCGTAGTTCCACTTTCGTGCCTTGCTTCTGTTATACGCTTTTGCCGGGACAGGTCTGCGCGTGACCGGGTTCAGCTCGCCCCAAGTGCCGCGGCGGGAATTATCAAGCTCCCGTTTTGTCTTTTTCGAGAGCTTCTCATAAGGGAATGAAATTGTTCATGCCGTATCTCCAACTTTTGATGTGTCGGTATTATAGCAGAAAAAAGAAATAATGCAAGACGGAAAGCCGGCTTATTAAGGTCAGGCTGTATAGAATTAGGACATTCAGTGTCGGAATAAGCTTATCAGGGGTGATGAAATGCTTGAATGTGCGTTTGTGTTTCTGATGAAAACGCTTTTTTGCTGATGCTGCGCCTGTCACCGGCGGACTCTTTCCCGAAGCCTTTGAGCAAGGAAGAGGAGCGCGAATATCTTGAACGCTGGCAGGCCGGGGACATAGATGCGAGGAACACGCTCGTTGAACACAATCTGCG
>VOFB01001669.1_pt1 | contig 17910 bp, 34 predicted proteins | sample 5384141 | NCBI WGS metagenome assembly VOFB01 (sample SAMN12384721, study PRJNA508395) | human gut metagenome | isolation source: healthy gut A | host: Homo sapiens | reverse complement strand
TGTTGTATTGTTATATTTTAGATATTTTGTTTGGCCTCTAACGCCTTACTGTGTTATTTACAAAGTAGCAGATCTCCTTAAAATGTTATAAGACATTACTTGAAAGTATATTCACACTTTCTTCCCGAAAGGTAATCTTCGACAGCAGACTTATTGAGTTAAAGTTTCAACACGTAATACTTCCGTTTGTTGCGTTTATCAACTACTTCGTAACATTTTCCTCGTCTTTATAAATAAGACCCATGAGCATAACTTCAGCAACGCATCATGAGCAACCGAGAATGCGCTGCTTCATTTACCCAAGAGCTGTTACCTCATCGCTATTCTGTTCACCTGACAGCCTGATATGATATTATCTTTTCACTTCATATTTTGTTGTTTCCTCTTGCTATCTGCTTTAGAGCCACCTTTTGTAGTAGTGTTATCGTTATATTATTATGCAGTTAATGCAGGTCTAGTAGTTAAAACTTGAATATTTTGTCTACTTATTCCATTGATTTTAATCTGTTGCCTGATCACCAGCCTGCCAGGTCTCATGTTGTTTTGTCATTACTGTCCCACAACAGTTCCCACATCACTGCGCCTCTTTACAGGCTTTTTTTCACACTTAAAATATTTCATATTTTACTTTCCTGTCGGCCTATATGCCATAGTGCTTCTTTTCAATTTTGAGCTGATACTGCTGCTTAGCATATCTGCTTTATAGCATTCCTATACTTAATATTTCGTCATCAGGCTGCTCATTCCTGACAGTCCCACTTTATATATCATATCTATAAATTTTATACAGTATAGTCGATTGATCCATTGCAGGATTCAATGTCTTCTTTATATCTATTTTGAATTGTCCTGTCTAATACAATGAATTTGTGCATCAGCCCAGAACGGTGAGCTTGTTCATTTTTCAGTCAATTTATTAAGCTTGCTTATTTTTAATTGTCACATATCATTTGCAGTTCATATTAGTTTCTGCCTGCTCATAAGTGCATTTTCCAGCCATCTGCATCACTTACTACCTCTAATGAACAAGATCTGATATCTTCAAAGCCGAATGAGTCAATGAAATAACTGGAGTCAACTTTGCTAGTCAATCGCACTTTATATGCCAGCAACATTAGTGAGCAGAACTTTTTGTGGTCTTTTTTAAAAGTGCCTGTTTTTCTGTTATTGCCGTCCATTGTCTTCCTGTTACTTCCTTAGGCTGACAGCCTCTTTTTCATAGGCGAGGCCACGTTATTTACAGCAGGCGAGTCATTCCAATGACTCATATACTCATAAATAATTGTCTATAATAGTGGTCCTCATATCTTCTGCTCTTATTATACTTATACCTAACCCATATCATAATATTAAACAATTAGTGTTGGCGACAGCTTTTGACAGGCTTTATCTGTTGCACTATTATGAATTTATCCGATGTTTTTTAAACTTTGTTAAAGTCCTTTCACCATTATATATTCACCACAATTTCATTAAGCATATTCTTTCCATTTTTATATCTCCAGTTTAAGTAACATTGTTTGATGATTATGATAAGCTTGAAAAATGGGAAAAAATATTGAGAGATATAGTTAATTAGATGGTGGTAGCATGATAAAAAGACAAAAGTATTTTTATAAAAAACATATATTATATGCTGTCATATGTATATACTCATTTAATACAAAAAAAAATTTTTCAGACTACAAAGATATAGATGTTGAAGTGTTTGACAATATAGGAGATATATTAGCAGTTATTTTGTTTAAAAATTGTTTCGAAACAAGTTAAACGAGGTCTTATAAAAGAATATAAAGCTGAAGAAGACGAATTATCAGTATTGACTGGGAAAATAAATATAGAAAATCTATAAAGTTAAAGGCAAACAATAAAAACAAACTTTATTGTGAGTTTGATAAATTATCTATGGATAATTATCTAAACAGTATAATTAAGACTGCAATGTATGTTTTAGTACTATCAAAAGATATATCATCTCAAAATAAAAAAGAATCTTAAAAAGTTAGTGCTTTTATTTTCTAATGTAAATACTTTAGAAGTAAATGAAATAAGATGGAATGATATAAAATACAACAGACATAACGCAAATTATAGTGGAATAATAAATATATGTTATTTGATTCTAAATGATTTGCTTATGACAACAGAAGATGGAGAGTATAAGGTTGCGGAATCTTTAAGTGAAAAGAAAATGTGCAGTATATATGAAAAAAATTTGTACTTTCTTATTATCAAAAACACTATCCAAGTTTAAGACCAAAAAGCATCTAAAATAAAAGTGGAACTTAGACAATGAACTAGATAAATTTTTGCCAGAGATGAAAAGTGATATAACACTAACATATGGTGAAAATATTTTGATTATAGACACAAAATACTATTCACAATCTATGCAGAAAATAGAACTATATAACAGCAAAACAATACACTCAAATAATTTATATCAGATATTCACTTATGTAAAAAATAAGGATATAAATAAAAATGGAAAAGTATCGGGAATGCTTTTGTATGCAAAAAACTAATGAAGATATAATACCAAATAGTGAATATATAATGAGCGGAAATAAGATAATGGTGAGAACTTTAGATTTAAATAAGGACTTTAAGTTTATAGCACAAAGTTTAAATAAAATAGCATCTGATTTAATAAATTCATAATAGTTATAACAGAATAAAAAATATCTCAAAAGTAATCAGAAATTATAATTTAATAATTCTATGGTAAAAAATGGGTTGAAAATACTATAAAAAAGGTATATAAATTATAATAAAAGACTTGGGGAGAGATTATGAGTTCACTGATTACTATAGACTGGGATTATTTTATGAATTATATGAATCATTGAATGGCTCATATATAGAAAATGACAATAATATAAATAAGCATTGGTATAAAAAAATACTATGAAGAAAAGAGAAGGGGAATTGATATTACAAAGAGTATGAATGTAGGAGATAAGGTGGATAATTTTTGGCCAATATTAAAGAAAAACGTAGATTTTAAAAAGATACAAAAGTTCTACTTACTGAATCACATTTAGCAGCATATAAAATTGCGATTGACAACAAAGTTGATTCAGTTATTTCATTTGACTCACATTCTGACTTAGGATATCAAGGTTTTGATTCATTTAAGTTTGAAGTAAATTGTGCAGATTGGCTTGGAAAATTACTTTATGAAGGCAAAATAAAAGAAGCCAATATAGTTTATGGGCCTTATACAAATGAACATAGTGACCAATTTAAAGAAATAAACGAATCTTATAATATAAATTATTTGAGCTTAGAAGAAGTAAAATGTGAAGAACCTTGCAAAATAATACATATATGCCGTTCTGGGTGTTGGAGTGCACCATGGTTAGATAATAAATTCAAAGCATTTGTATTTGAATCAGGATTTGAATTCAAAAATATAGATATAAAAGAAAGACATTGGAATCCTGCAAGTATAAGTCTAGCAGATCAAATCGACTATATGCTGTATGGCTAAAATTTATAGATATATTATATAAAGTGGGACTGTCAAGATGACAGCCCTTATTTTTGTGTGAAAATAATTAAATTATAGGAATTCTTTTTTAAAAATAGTTATGCTACAAAAATGTAATATTAATGAAATATATATCAATATCTCAAAAATTGAAAACTGCCTATAATAATAAATATAAGATACGATGAATTTAGGAGGAATAAATATGAAAAACATATTAAGTGTTGAAAAATAGAAAAATACTATGGAAATAAAGGAAATATAACAAAAAGCCATAGATAATATAAGTTTAAAAGTTGATGAAGGAGAATTTGTAGGAATAATGGGACCTAGCGGAAGTGGTAAAACTACACTACTTAACTGCATTTCTACAATAGATAAAGTTACAACAGGAAATATAATTATAAATGATCAAGATATAACAAGATTAAAATCAAAAAAACTAGATAAATTTAGACAAAATGAATTAGGATTTATATTCCAAGATTTTAACTTACTAGATACATTAACTGCATATGAAAATATAGCATTAGCACTTACTATAAAAGGTGAAAAAACTTTTAAAGTAGATTCAAAAATAAAAAGAAGTAGCAAAATATCTAGAAATAGAAAAAGTACTAGATAAATATCCTTATCAAATGTCAGGTGGACAAAAACAAAGGGTTGCATCTGCAAGAGCTATAGTTACAGAACCATCACTAATACTTGCTGATGAGCCAACAGGAGCTCTTGATTCAAAATCAGCTAGATTATTGTTAGAAAGATTAGAAAGCTTAAATAAAGAGCTTAGCGCGACTATACTTATGGTAACTCACGATGCGTTCACAGCAAGTTATGCTCATAGAATCTTATTTATAAAAGACGGAAAAATATTTACAGAGTTAGTTAGAGGAAATGATTCGAGAAAAGAATTTTTCAATAGAATAATGGAAGTAATTACGATGTTAGGAGGAGATGATAATAATGTATTCTAAGATAGCATTTAAAAATGTAAAGAAAAGTTTTAAAGATTATACTATATATTTCTTTACTTTGATGTTAGCAGTATGCATATTTTATACTTTTAACTCAATAGAATCACAAAAAGCAATGTCAGAGCTTACTTCTTCGGGAGAATGTTATGTGGAGATACTTTCAAAAGTAATATCTTATGTATCTGTATTTATAGCATTTATTTTAGGAAGTCTTATACTTTATGCAAATAACTTTTTAGTAAAAAAGAGAAATAAAGAACTTGGAATTTATATGACGCTAGGAATGTCAAAAAATAAAATATCTAAAATACTAATATTAGAGACAATAATAGTGGGGATACTTTCACTTATAAGTGGTTTAATATTAGGATTAATATTTTCACAATGGTTGTCAATACTAGTTGTAAAATTATTCGGTTTAAAAATGTCGACTTATTCTTTTGTAATATCAGGAAAAGCAATGATAAAGACAGGTTTATACTTTGGAATAATGTTTTTTATTAGTTATGATATTTAACTCTTTTGTAATTTCAAAATATAAGATAATAGATTTATTAACAGTAGGAAGAAAAACAGAAGAAGTTAAATTCAAAAAGCAATATAGTATATTTTAATTACATTTATATTATGTGTTATTTCACTCGTTACAGCTTATAAATTAATTTTAGAAGTTGGATTACTAGGAATAAAAGATAAAAAATTCTTAATATCCATATTACTTGGAGTAGTAGGTACATTTTATTTTCTTCTCTTTATCAGGATTTATTTTATATATAGTTAAGAAAAATAAAAAATATACTTTAAAAGGCTTAAATATATTTATAGTAAAACAAATAAACAGCAAGGTAAATACAAACTTTTATTTCTATGTCAGTTATATGCCTTATGTTATTTATGACGATAGGCATGTTATCTACAGGATTTAGTTTTAAAAATGCAATAGAATCGGGACTAAAAAGATTCAACACCATATGATGCAAGTGCAAATCTTTATATAGATGAAGATGAAAAAAGCAAATGATATACAAAAAATCACTTGAATATATAGGTGTAAAGTTTAATAAAAGAAGATAAAGTAGTTTATTATGATTTATATACAGATAATAAAACAATATCAGAAGCATTAAATTTAAATGCAAATATGAGAAGCCTAATGAATTATATGAAACTTTCTGATTACAATAAAATTAGAGCATTGGATAATCAAAATGCCATAGAATTAAATAAAGATGAAGTATTAATAACATCAAATTATGCTAATACATTAGAAGCTATACAAAATTATGTAAAAAATAATGACAGTATAAAAATAGAAAATAAATCTTATAAAATAAAAGATAAGAAAGTTATAGAAGAAAACTTAAAAACAGATTTTATGAAAGATAATATGATCACAGTAATAGTTAACGATGATGTATGTGACAATATGACTTTAATTTCAAGCAATGTAAATGTAAACTTTGTTGGAGAGGGAAAAGAAAAAAGAGAATCTGATTTCACTAATAAAATATATTCATATAAAACTACTGATACAGATTATGATAAAATAGGATTTGTACTTGGTGCAAGTAGAACTGAGATTTATGAATCAAATAAAGGATTAACAACAATAGTATTATTTATCGGTATTTATATAGGTATAGTGTTCTTAATAAGTAGTATGGCAGTGCTTGCACTTCAACAATTAAGTGAAGCTAGTGATAGTATAGATAGATATAAATCATTAAAAAGACTTGGAGCAAGTGGAAAAAGATATAAATAAAACAATATTTATACAAACTTTAGTATACTTCAGTCTTCCAGTTATATTAGCTTTTATACATTCAGTTGTTGGAATAAAAGTTGCAAATGATTTTGTATCTGTTTACAATAAACCAGATATAATGGGTTCATCACTTATAACAGCGGGAATATTTATGATAGTATATATTATATACTTCTATATAACTTATAGTGGATATAAAAATATAGTTAAAAATAAAATCCATATAAAGTAGTTTATCTACTTTATATGGATTTTTCCGATGATTGAGGGTAATATGCAACAAATAATTATTGTAGAAGATGATCAAATAATAAGAGAAGAGCTACAAATATTTTTAAGTAAATATGGATATGAGATAAAAGCACCTACAGAATTTAATAATATAGTAGATTATATATTAAAACAAAATGCAGACTTGGTTTTATTAGATATAAATCTACCAGTTTTTGATGGCTATTTTATATGTAGGGAAATTAGGAAAACATCTGAAGTACCTATAATAGTAGTTACAAGCAGAGATAGTGAAGTAGATGAGCTTATGAGTATGAATTTGGGTGCAGATGATTTTATCACAAAACCATATAATACTCAAATATTACTCGCAAGAATTGCTGCTTTATTAAAAAGAAGTGGGATGAATTCAAACTCAAATAGCATACTAACTTATAAAGATTTTAAGTTAAACTTATCTAATGCTACTGTAATTTATAATGATAAAAATATAGAGTTAACAAAAATGAGGTGAAAATACTTTCTTATTTAATAAATCATAAAGGGGAAATTGTGTCTAGAGATTTTGATGGAGCATCTATGGAATTCGGATTTTTTGTAGATGACAGTACCTTGACAGTAAACATAACGAGACTTAGAAAAAAAAAAAAAAAAAAAAAAAAAAAAAAAAAAAAAAAAACTAGATGAAATAGGAATAAAAAATGTTATAGAAACTAGAAGAGGGCTAGGGTATATAATGCGATGAGAATAGCTGATTATTTAAAAGATAAAGGGATTTTTTAACTCTAAATTTAATGATATTTATTGTAATATCAATCTTTATGTATATTGCAGATATAAGTTTTATGATGATTTTATTTATTTTCTGTATATGGTTTTGCCATTGTTTACTTATATTTTTATAGAGTACATAAAGTATAAAAAATATTTTAATGATATGGAAAGTATATTAGAGAGTTTAGATAAAAAGTATTTATTGCCTGAAGTTATGGAAGAAGCCAATTTTTTAATTGCAGAACAAATAAACGATATATTAAAAGAAGTAAGCCGAGATATGCATGAGCATGTTAAGTATTATGAAGATATGCAAAAAAGAATATAGAGAATATATAGAGATGTGGATGCATGAAATAAAAACTCCGATAGCATCTAGTAAATTAGTGATAGAAAACAACTACAATAACGATATTGTTAGAAAAATAGATACTCAAATTAATAAGATAGACAACTTTGTAGAACAAGTACTTTATTACTCACGAAGTAATGAAGTGGGCAAAGATTATATTATAAAAAAAAAAGTAGAACTAGAGCCATTAGTAAAAAAAAAGTAATCAAGAGAAATCAACGTGATTTTATAAGTAAAAAGAATAAGTTTGGAACTTAAAGATTTAGAGCTAGTAGTTTATAGTGACTCAAAATGGATAGAATTTATTTTAAATCAGATAATAGTAAATGCTATAAAATATTCAAAAGGAAATAATGATAAAATAGAGATAGAAAGCCAAAAACAAAATAATTCAATAATACTTTCTATAAAAGATTATGGTGTTGGCATAAATGAAAAAGATATTGGTAGAGTATTTGAAAAAAGGATTTACTGGAGAAAATGGAAGAAAATTCGGAAAGAGTACTGGTATAGGACTTTATCTATGCAAAAATTATGTGAAAAATTAGGGCTTGGATTGTATATAGATTCAAAAGAGAATAATGGAACAAAGGTGAATATTATATTCCCAACAACAGAAAAAATATAACAGAATGATATTAGATTTTGAAAAAACAAAAAGTGTATATATAAAAATCTCTGACTTTATAAGGTCAGAGATTTTTTAGCTTAGTTTAAAAATAATGTATTAAAATATTTATTATATAAATCATATAAATTTTTAATATCATGTTTGTCTTTTGAATTATTTTTATCTGTATTTAATTTAATTGCATATTTAATATTTAAGTTTTGTGCTAAGTTTAAGTTTTCTTGTGAATCTGAAATAAAGATACAGTTTTCGATATCGATTGGAGTTTCATAAAAATCATAGATTGAATCATTTTTTTAACTCTATCCATGGGATATTTAGATTTTCAACATGTTTATTATGAAATTATATCCATCTATGGTTTTTATATTATTATTTAAATTAAATATTATTCCCTTCATGTAAAATACCTCCATAAAATTTATTTTTTTTGTTGTGTATGCATAATAAAATTTTAATAAGTTAACTCTATTCATGTATTTTTAAAATTATAAATCGCGATTTCTTTAATATAAAAAATAATAATATCGCTATAAAAAACTTGGTTCAATAATAATAAAGACGTATACTATAATAAAAGCGACAAAATAAAAAAAGGAAAATATTATGGAACAACAAATTATAGAGATTATAGTAGATGAAAATAACCAACAATTAGAATTGTTTGGGACACCTATGTTTCCATGCAAGGCGTGTTATTCTGATGTAAATAAATTTGTGACAGGTGATATTTCATGGCATTGGCATGAAGAAATAGAGGTAATAAGAGTGAAAAGTGGGAGTATTCATTTATACTTAGATAATAGTGATTTTATACTAAATGAAGGTGATGGTGTTTTTATAAATTCAAATATACTTCATTATATTAGAGCAGGAACAAGTGAAGAATGTATATTAAATTCGCTTGTGTTTAACAAGAATTTAATTTCTGGAGTGATACAAAGTGTATTTGAGCAAAATTTTGTAAATCCAATTGTTGAAAATAATAATTTAAGTGGAATTGCTTTTTATAAAAAATACTTCTTGGGAGAAGAAGCATCAAATTGTATAAAAATGCTTTTTACAATTTGAAAAATCTGAATTTGGATATGAAATTCTAGTAAGAGAGTATTTATCTCATATGTGGTATATTATGCTCAAAAATATACAAGATTTAAATTTAAATAAAAACAATAGAAATGATTTAAACTCAGAGAGGATAAAAAATATACTTTCATTTGTACATAAAAATTATAATAAACAAATAACATTAAATAACATATCGAAAGTTGTAAATTTAAGTGAAAGAGAATGTTTAAGATGTTTTAAAAAATACACTTGGAATATCACCAATTCAATATATTTTAAAAATATAAAGTATCTATAGCAGCTAAGATGTTAAGTGAAACTAAGGATTCTATTACGATTATAAGTGATACTGTGGGATTTGATAGTCCAAGCTATTTTTCAAAAAAATTTTCAAGCGATTTATAGGAATTACACCAACCCAATATAGAAATAAAAGTAAATAAAAATATTTATTAATGTAAAATTGATACAAAAAATCTGAAAAGATTGCTATAATTAGTATATACAGGAGGTGAGAATATGAGTGTAGTACCATATGTAGTACAACAAACAGGAAACGGGGAGAGAAGTTACGATATATTTTCTAGATTATTATGTGATAGAATTATATTCTTAGGAGAAGAAGTTACAGACGCTTCTGCAAGTGTTGTAATAGCACAACTTTTATTTTTAGAGGCAGAAGATCCAGACAAAGATATTTATCTTTATATAAACTCTCCAGGCGGTTCAGTAACCGCAGGATTTGCAATATACGATACAATGCAACATGTAAAATGTGATGTATCAACTATATGTATAGGGCTTGCAGCAAGCTTTGGATCATTTTTATTAGCAGGTGGAGCAAAAGGAAAGAGATTTGCACTTCCAAATTCTCAAATTATGATTCACCAACCTCTAATTGGAGGAAATGGTATACAAGGACAAGCTACAGATATAAAAAAATAGTAGCCGAAAATTTACTAAAAACTAAAGAAAGACTAAATAGAATTCTAGCTGAAAATACAGGCAAAAGCATAGAAGAAATATATAGAGACACAGATAGAGATAACTTTATGAGTGCTCAAGAAGCCTTAGATTATGGCTTAATCGATTCGATTATAACTAGAAGTGATTCTATAAAATAAATAGAAAAAATTATAATCATGTCAGCATATACATATATAAATAATATATGTTGGGAGGCATGGCATGAAAAAATAATTGGATTAATAATTTGTCTAGCTTTAGTAGTAATCTTAAAAAATCCTATATCGATTGGCATGATGTATGTTGTCGATTTTATAGGAAATACTTTTAATATTACAACAGTAGAAGTTATAGACTTTCTAAATGAAATTTATTATTTGTAAATAAAATTTTATTACATAGTAAAGTTGTTTAAAATTTACATAACGTAAAAATAGGATTAATACTTAAACTAAAGTATTAATCCTATTTTGTTTTTATGAGTTAAGTGTCTAATTTATAAATATAAAGCTTATTTGTGTCCAAATCAAATAGGGCAAATGTTATGTTATATGCTGCTCTATCATTTATGTTAGTGTCTGCCTCTTTAGGATAATTTTCAGCAAATCTATCTTTAAAATAATAAATTCCGTTTTTTGTTTTAGGAATATTGTAATCAGGTAAAGGTTCGTACACATAATAATTTCCATCTTTTTTTAACTCTCCGCCATATATAATGAGTTTTAAATCTTTTTTTTGCAAAGGGGTTTTCTTCCACTTTTTATTTTTCTCTATATTTTTCAAAAATATGAGTTTTTTCATTTTTATCAAATTGTATAACTGCATATAAATCGCCATCTCCTAAGAATCCCCCCCGTGAGTATCTTTATAATCCAAGACTTTAGCGTTTTTAGGAATTTCTGTATCTATCATTTCACTATAGTTAACTGAATTATAAGGATCAAAATATTCTATTTTTAATATGAGAACACCAATTGCGACGCATATAAAAATAAATAATAAAATAAAAAATAATCCTAATTTTTTTTAACCTAGACATTCTATAATTTACCCCCTTTTAGTCCTATATTTTATAGATTAACAAGGTGTTTTATGAATGTCAATATTTATTTATTGAAAAACAATAAATAAATATTTTAAAACGATAATGGGGAAGTGATGTGTGCAATATAGACAAACAAAAACATAGAAATCTAATCAATAATAATTTAAAATATTAATAACTACTTAAAAATTTAAAAACAATATGGGGGATAATACTATGGAAAATAAAAAGGAAAACAGAGCATTTAATGAAATGTACATAGCTGCAAAAAACGTCTTGAGGGAAAGAATCCAGCAGAAATTTCAAAGAACTCAGGGGCAGAATTTGATGAAGAAAAATCAATTTTAAAAATTAAAAGTTTAGATGCTATATTTGAATTAGAATATCCAACTTATGATATGAAAGAAAAAAGAGATGACTGGCAGATACTAACTTTACTTCATTATCTAGATTTGGCAGATAATACACCGATTTTATCAAAACAAATTAAATTTGGAGAATTAAAAGACGGACTTATAAGAGGGGCAAGATTTGACAAAACTGTTGAAGTGGAACTAGAACGTTTTTTAAAAAATAAAGATGAAAAAGCAAGTTATAGAAGTTTTTAAATCTCTAGATGCAAAGTTTATTGATTCAAAAGCAGATTTAAGTGCCGTATTTTATATTTATCCATATTATCCAGTTACAATAAGTATATGGTTTGAAGATGAAGAATTTCCATCAACAGGCAAAAATGTTTCTCGACAAAACAGCAGACCATTATCTTACAATAGAAGATGCAGTCGGAGTTGGGGAGCTTATGATAAAAATTATAAATGAAAGATATAAAAAACTATTTTGTAAAAATAGACAAAGTTATAAATATAAATAGTCTTGTTATATAAATTTGTTTGTGATATATTACAAAGGCAGTTAAGAAAGAAAGGAATTTTTAAAATGACAAATGTAAATCAATTTAATATAACAGACGAAGAACTTCGTGAAATAGAGCAAATAAAAGAATTAGCACAAGATTGTACAACTCACTTAATAGATTGTTTAGTAGATCCAGATACTGAAGAAAAAAAGTAGAGTTAGATGAAGAAGATAAAAAAGATATGTATAAATTTATTTTAGATAAAACTATGGAATATGTAGAAGAAAATAATTTACCAGATGATGAAGGTGATTTTGAGAAGTATATTGAGTTTATAATTTCTCATTTACAATAAATATAAATTATTTCTATAAAAAGAAAAACCTAGGTATTAACCTAGGTTTTCATGCGTTAGTACTCATTTTACGAAAAATGGTGCCGATGACGGGATATTATAGATTGATTTTACAGGCATTCATTAGGGAATTATTATTGCTTATAAATGTGTATTTTTCAACGTTATTATTTTATTAAATATTTTTAGTATTATTAGTTTGTATATTCATTGTGTTGTTATTGTGTTGTTATTGTGTTGTTGATGTGTTGTAAGTGACTTTTTAGGATATATATAATTATAAAAGTAAAAAATAAAAAAAGTTTTTAGCAAAAAGTGTCCCCAGTCTCCCCATTCATTGATATTACTAGGCTTAGGTGTCCCCAAAAGTGTCCCCCGATAGTCTCCCCAGGTGTCCCCACTATCCCCAATAAAAAGAAGCCTAAATATTAGACTTCTACGAATAAGTTATTAATTTTATCAACTGCTTCTATTTTTTCGCCCTTCATGACGTGAGTATATATATTCATTGTGGTTTTGTATATCTGCATGGCCCATTAGATGCTGAACAGTCTTTGGAGCGACTCAGCTTCAAACAATCTAGTTGCATATGTATGTCTTAGAGCATGAAATTTCATTGGCTCAATATCAAGTATCTAACTATTTTATCTTCTTTAATATGCTTTTTAAATTCCTTCCAGGCTTTTATCATCTATAATATTACCAAGTTTATTACATAGAACATAATTATTATTGGTATAAGCTTCACCAGCATATAAAATTAATTGATTTTGTTCCTTTTTATATTTTTTAGCTTATTAATTATATTTACTGGAACAGATATAGTCCTACTTGAATTTTTAGTTTTAGGAGTTTGTTCTATTACTTCATATCTAACTATTTTATCACCTTCATATATTGGTACTCTTTGAATACTTCTATTGACTGTTAATTCATTATTCTTAAAATCTATATCACACCATTTAAGGCCCAGAAGCTCACCAAGTCGTAAACCTGTACCAAGTGCAACTATAAATAATAATTCTAGTTCATGGCCTTTTATAGCTGCTAAAAACTTAGTTTGTTCTTCATGAGTTAATACTTTTATTTCTTTATCATTATCTATTTTAGGCAGTGTAACAAGTTTACACCAGTTTTTTAATATATATCCTTGTCTTTCAGCTTCACCAAGACAGGTTTTAAGATTAGTATTAAGCTGCTTAATTGTTGTTGGTGTAACTCCCTGGTCCAGTAGATTTTTATAATGTCGTTGTAAGTGAGTAGTTCTTAAATCACATAATTTAATTTTACCTAAGTTGGTATTAAGAATATAATTTTTATAGATGCCGTGATATCTATCAAAGCTTTTAGGTTTTAATCTTTGCTTTCTGTAATCAAATAACCAAGTATAAACCAGTCCTGAATAGTTATATTTTCTTCATTTAGAACACCCATAGACATTTTTCTTTATAATCTTCTAGCTTCTCTTTTACTTCCTTTTGAGTTTTTCCGTAAAATTGCTTTCTATCTGGTTTACCATCTGGTTTAAAACCTATCATGATTGAAGTTCTCCAGCCCTTCTGTACACCTTTTACTTTATAAAAGGCAATATAGTACCTTCACCATTGGCACGTTTACCCATGATTACTCACCTTCTTTATTTGAGTATTTATATTTTATATATTTAGTAAATTCCTCTACCTCTTTAATAGCTTCATCAGGAAGATTTTGAGTATTTTCCATTATATTTTTATATGGTTTAAAAGTATTCTTATAAATATTTTCTATAAATTTTATTGATTCTTTAGTTTCTTTTGAGAAATTTTCATCTTTACACATATTAGTTTCATAAATATAATTGTCACTTAATAAAAGTTCGTTTATACGTTGTCTAATTAGATTTGAAGTGTTGTTTTGCATTTTACTTATAGTATTATTAAAAAGCTTCAATACTTTTATTGAGTTTATCATTTTTTTCTTTATCGATTATATCCATAAGATTACATTCTAAAAGCATTACATATCTTTTCTAATATTTTTACACTTGGAGTACGTTCCCCTCTTTCATACTGTAGAATGGCTTGAGTAAGAGCAACCCAATCTTTTCAGCTATATATTTAGCACTCTTGTTTTTTTTCTTTTCTTACTTTTCTTATATTTTCTCCTAGCATATAATAATACCTCTTTTCGATATATTGTTATTTTTATAATACACTATATGTCGTAATAAAACAATATGATTTAAAATAAAAAAACAACTTGATTTATTTTGAATAATAGTCTAATATAAAATTAGAAACAAAAAAGATTTAAAAAAATGAAACAAAATGAGAATAAAAAGGGGGTAACTTATGAAAGATAAAAAAATAGTTACAGTAAGGAATTTGCAAAGATGTATGGCTTTTGGAGTTAGTTATGCCTATCAATTAGCTAATGCAGAAGGATTTCCAATGATAAAAACAGGAAGAAAAATAAATATATTAGTTGATAAGGTAGATGCTTGGCTAGAAATGAACATAGGGAGTAAATTTTTAAGGTAGGTGGTTGCTTTGTTAAATATATTCAATACAGTTAAAGACAGAAAACTACTTCCAGTAGTACCTATATTTAATAATGCTAACTTTCCAAGTGTTCCATGGAAATCTGAGATAAATCATATAGACACTATAGACAAATTAGAGCAACAAGGCGAATATTTCGACTATAAAATAAAAATAACGAAGCTAAAAAAGGAAAAATAACTGAGCTTCATTATTAACAGGTGAAAAAAGTGGGGTTATGGTTTTAGATCTCGACAGAAATCATGGCACTGGAGAAGTTGACGGAGTTATAAACTATAAAAATTAGTTGATAGCTTAAATCTATCTGAAGAAGATAAGAAAAAAGCATTTAATACTTTTACAGTTAAAACTCCTAATGGTGGACTACATTTATATTTTAAATATAGAGAAGGTTTAAAAGTGATAGTAATAATAAATTATCAATAGATTTAAAAACATCTGGAGGGCTTATTGTAGCACCTGGAAGTATTAGAAAGATGAAAGACGAATTATATAAAACTTATACAGTTTATAAAGATGTAGAAATACAGGAGATACCAGAAGGATTATTTAACGAGCTTCTTAAATACTTTGGAAAATAAAACCAGCAGCTAAAAACAATAAGATAAAAACGATAAAGTCAGCATCTAATAATCACTATACTGTAAAGAACGAAGGCGAAAGAGATGCAGCTTTATTCAAATATCTATGTAGCATGATTGATTACAAGTTTTTCAAGCATGAGAAAAATTTATTAGAATTAGCTAAAATGTATAATCAATGCTATATCAATCCACCTTTTGATGAAAATACTGTAATACAAAAAAAGTAAAACAAAGCTATTGCATATGTAAAAAACCTTATTGTGGAAGCACTGGAAAGGTTGTAAATGGTTCATTAGTTAAATATATACTTAATAATAATGAATGCTATGTAAAAGGTAATATGTTTTACATATACGATAAAAACGAAGGAATTTATACATATAAAGATAGTAACGATTTATTGAAAATGTATTATGATAGTATAGTTATAGATGAGGATATAGATCAGCGAAAGCGAAAAAGTTTGCCGATACTATAATGGGATTAGGTGATAGATATACCGATACTTTCGCATATGAAGATAGATATATAGCTTGTGAAAATGGGATAATAGATAGTCTTGATAATGAGCTATTAGAGTTTAATCCTAAGTATAAGCTAGACTGTAAATTCAATGGTTCTTATATGAAGGATAGACAGGAGTATATAGATAAATTCAATCAATCACGTTTCAAGAGTTTCTTAACAGATTTATTGGACGAAAGTACAATAGATACATTACAGGAAGCTTGGGGTACTATATTATGTCCTAACAGTTCAAAGGTTCAACAATGCTTTATCTATATAGGATTAGGATCTAATGGTAAATCAAGTTTGTTTGATATCCAAGAAGCTTTAATTAAAAATGCTGATAAATCTATTTGTGGTATTAGTTTAGGGGCCTTTGGTGATGATTTTATTTTAAGTATGGCAGAAGGTAAAAAGAATGAATGTAGTTCGTGATGATGCTTTTGAGTATAAAATATCAGGACTTTTAAAAGTTGTGTATGTGGTGAAGAAGTAACTGTTAATAAGAAACATAAAGACTATGTAAGAATTAAATTTAACCTATCGTGGTTTATGGATTAAATACAATGCCTATAACATCTGACAAGTCGTTCGGTTTCTACAGACGCCCGATACTTATACCTTTAATAATAGATTTGGAAGTAAAAAGATGTCTTAGAAGGTAGAGCAGACAAAGGAAGCTATTCCAGGAGTAGTAGAAGATATTATTAATAATGAAATGGATATAGTGTTTAACTGGGCATATGAAGGCCTTCAAAGATTAATTAAAAATAAATGGAAAATAAATCAAAGTCAAGAAGCTTTAAATAAAATGGAAGAATATAAAGAGAATCAGACAGCGCTTATGCTTTCTATAAATATAAATTAATAAAATCTACAGGAAGTAAAATATCAGCTTCATCATTATATAAAGATTATGAAGAATATTGCACGATTGAAAGATTAAAACCAATGAATCAACTCAATTTGCACGACAATTAAAATCTTTAGGCCATGAAAAACGTAAAAGTCATGGAAATATGTATTGGATAGATTTTGCTTATGTTAAATTCACACCAATAGATGATAATGAGATGCCATTTTAAAATAAAAAAACACCAAGCGAATAACGCAAGGTGAATGTAGAAATATAAAACTTTTGAAAGCACAAATATTTTGATTTTATAAATATATTATATCATTTTTTAGAGTTGAAATAAAGTGTTTTCAAAGGTTTAGTAGATTTTTAGGAGGTAGATTTTGAAGAAAAGTAATAGTAATTCAAATTTAACAAAAAGAACAATTTATAAATATGTTAATTTTAGAGGCTCTAAAATGTCATGATTACTTAGACAGAAATAAACTCAAAGGGATGTAAAGATTATTACAAGAAAAAATCTATTAGAAACATTAATTATTAATTATGAAACAGAAAAGTAGTTATTAAAAAAGAATATTTGTTAAGGGGGATTGTTATGACTAGAGAAGATATAGAAAAGGATTAAATATCGTAAATGAAAGAATTAGCAATGCAGATGAATATTTTAAAATCAACCATATAACCTAATATTGATAATACAAGAGAATGGAAATTATTAAAAAAGTTTAATAAATAGAGGGGTACAATTACAAGATGTATTAAATACTATGGAGGATAATAATGACACTAAGAACGGAAAAATATTGTATATTATATGACACTAGAGAACAGGATATATTAATTCCTAATGTTTAGCCCATAAAGGTATATTAACAAAGAGAGAAAAAGATAGATACTGGAGATTACAGGA
>VOFB01003568.1_pt1 | contig 17961 bp, 39 predicted proteins | sample 5384141 | NCBI WGS metagenome assembly VOFB01 (sample SAMN12384721, study PRJNA508395) | human gut metagenome | isolation source: healthy gut A | host: Homo sapiens | reverse complement strand
ATTTGTTCAAAATATGATAAAATGTAAGTATAGTTTTTGACATATTATGAAAATTGACGAAATAACACATCAATAGAGCAACAGGAAAGATTTGGGAGGATTAAGGATGTATAGTTTCTTTGTAAATGGATGTCAGGTTTCGACATCACAATCCTCTTTTGCGCTTCCTGCAAGGATGAAATGCACCTCGACGTCTGTCAAGGACTGGATTGCGGTCGGGGGCCTGCAGCGTGCATGTACGGTGCTTATTGACGGAGACCTGTAAGGCCTGTGTGCCGGATACAGATTCAAGCTGGATGGCAGAAATATCATTGGCAGTGAGAAGGTCTGACAGAGTGGGAAAAAGGTATATACGTATGCATACGGAAAGGCTAGCTGTACAATTCGGCTTTTGCATTCCTGGCATGGTAATGTGCACGAAAGCTCTTCTGGATGAATGAAAAAGCCCACTGATGAAGAAATCAAATATGCCTTGCGTAACAATTATTGCCGTTGTACCGGATATGTAAAAATTATAGATGCAGTACGGATCGCGGCTAAAGTTATCGCAGGAGGGGACACTTCCGGAAGAAATTAACAACGACTGGCATATTGGCTCCCCGTAGCAGAATCGATGTTGGGGAAAAGGTTCTTGGTACCGGGAAAATATCCAGCGATTTTTACCTGGATGGTATGCTTTATGGATCAGCACTGAGAAGTAAATATCCGCGTGCAAGGGTGCTTTCCATTGATAAGACCAAGGCACTGGCACTTCCTGGGGTAGAGGCAGTTGTTACGGCAGGAAGATATTCCAGGAGAGAATAAAATCGGGCATTTGAAGCATGATCGGTATACAATGATTCCGGTAGGGGCTTACCCATTATCTGGGAGATGCCATTGCACTTGTAGCAGCCAGAGGATAAAGACTGCGGATAAGGCAGCGAAGCTGATCCAGGTTGAATATGAAGTACTTCCGGCATTCATACGATTGAAGAGGCAGCGAAACCAGATGCACCAAAGGTATTTGATGAGGAAAGACAAATCTGTGCATATAAACATATCAGCCGGGGAAATGCAGCAGAGGCTATAAAAAATTCCAAATATGTGATTTCCCATCATTTTGAGACACCATGGACGGAACACGCATTTCTGGAACCGGAATGTGCTGTGTCTTTTTATGATGAAGACGGAGATGTTTTGTATATTCCACAGACCAGTCAGCACATCAGACTCTGCACGAATGCAGCTTAGTTCTTGGTACAGACAAAGTAAAGGTACAAAATGCGCTAGTAGGCGGCGGATTTGGCGGTAAGGAAGACATGACTGTGCAGCATTTAAAGCTGCATTGATTACCTATGTAACGGAGAAAACCGGTTAAGATGAAGCGTCTGACCAGAGCAGAATCCCTGCTGGTTCATCCTAAGCCATCCTTCTTTATATGGATATGTACCATGGGCTGTGATGAAAATGGAAATATCGGGAGTAAAGGCAAAGGTTGCCGCGGATACAGGTGCATTCGCATTCTCTTGGCGGTCCGGTTTCTGGAGCGCGCATGTACTCATGCGGCAGGTCCCTATCATTATGAGAAAACTTTGAGATTGAAGGAACTGCTTATTATACCAACAATCCGCCTGCCGGAGCGTTTCGCGGGTTCGGTGTAACCCAGACCTGTTTTGCGACAGAAACCCTTCTGAATATGATGGCAGATAAGGTGGGAATCACTCCTTGGGAAATTCGTTACCGCAATGCGATACGTCCGGGTGAGACTTCCGAATGGTCAGATCGTAGATAATTCCACAGGTCTTGTGGAGACACTGGAAGCTGTAAAGAAGAAGTATGATGCTGCTCTAGAAGAAGGAAAAACCGGTGGGGAATCGGCTGCGCCATGAAGAATGCCGGTGTCGGTGTCGGTATCCCGGATACAGGCCGCGTGAAACTCGTATTTGAGAAAGATAAAAAGCTGCACATCTATTCCGGTGCTTCCTGTATCGGCCAGGGACTTGGTACAGTCCTGACACAGATGGTAGTCACCAATACAGATCTAAAAATGAAGATATTGTTTATGAGCGAAGCAATACCTGGTTCGCACCGGATTCCAGGTACAACTTCCGGTTCCAGACAGACTCTGGTAACAGGGAAGCCTGCCGCAGAGCCTGCGATAAGGTTATGGAGGACCGCAAATGCAGGTAAGACCATTGATGATGTGATCGGTAAAATTTATTATGGGGAATATCTTGCAAAGACAGATCCTCTTGGCGCAAATGTGCCGAATCCTGTTTCCCATGTAGCCTACGGCTATGCGACGCAGATGTGTATCCTGGATAAGAAAACAGGTAAGATTGAGGAAATGGTTGCTGCACATGATGTGGGCAAGGCAGTCAATCCACTGTCTTGTGAAGGTCAGATCGAGGGGCGGCGTAGTGATGTCCATAGGATTTGCACTGAGAGCATTATCCGATTGATGAGAATTGTAAACCAATTGACAAGTATGGATCTCTTGGTCTGTTCCGCTCTCATGAGATTCCGAAAATCGATGCCATCGTTGTTGACAAACCGGGACTGAATGTCGCCTGTGGTGCCATTGGAATCGGTGAGATCACCTCTATCCCAACTGCACCTGCAATTGCAGATGCATATTTCAGATGGAATGGTGAAAGACAATATAGTCTTCCTCTGACCGGAACACCATATGAAAGGAAGGGATGAAGATGGCAGTAAAGAAGAAATTTCCATATCGCGCGGCTGTAGTTGCATGTAATGGGGGATGCATGATCAGCCGAAGGTGAGGCCGGCTGTGCAGATGGATGTATCGGATGTAAAGCCTGTATAGATAAATGTAAATTCGGGCCATTTCCATCAATGGTATGGTGTGGCGGAAGTGGATGAGGAAAATGCATTGGCTGTGGTGCCTGCGCGAAAGTCTGCCCACAGAAAGTGATCCATGTCCATGAGTGTGCAAACTACATTGTGGTAAAATGTTCTAATAAGAAAAAAGGTGCAAGAAAAAAACAGTGTGACGTCAGCTGTATCGGCTGCGGAATCTGTGAAGAAGACATGTACGGCAGGTGCCGTCAAAGTGACGGATCACTGTGCGGTCATTGATGAATCTGTCTGTCTCAGCTGCGGTATGTGTGTGGTGAAATGTCCGCGTCATGTGCTGACAGATTTAAGAGGAATTATCTGTTAGAATCCGCATAGTGGGCGGTCAAAGCACAGATAAAGCACATATGATGAGGTTTGTTGGGCAGTGCTAGCGCTGTCCACGAAAAAGGTTCATGAAAAAAGACGGATAGAGTGATAAAAAATAGTTGACGAATTAAAAATTTATGGTATAATGCTTTTTAGTGCTATGAATATACCCACAGTTGTATCAGCACAATACACAACTGGAGGAGGTAAGGTGTGAGCTATGTCGAATGTAATCGTTAAAAAAACGAAACTTTAGATAGTGCTTTACGCAGATTTAAAAAGAAACTGCGCTAAAGCCGGTATCCACAGGAAATTCGCAAAAGAGAGCATTACGAAAAACCAAGCGTAAGACGTAAGAAGAAATCAGAGGCAGCTAGAAAACGTAGAAAGTATAAATAAGCTGTAGTTCTCGTATTGCAGTATGAATGAATTAAGGGTTGTTTCCGTTGAGGAAGCAGCCCTTTTGCGTTATTATATGACAGAGTGAAACGCTGTGCGTCTCAGAGGGAGGAGACATGTGATGGAAAAAGCATTTGTGATGCTGGCAGAGCTTGTAAGGCAGGAACAGTTTGAGCTGATTCTGTCAGATACGGATATTCGGCTTGTTTATCTCATGAACGATGCCGTAGAAAGTTTTGTTTTTAAAGATGCCAAAATGACCGGTAAATATATCAAAGATTACGATGGCATGCTGGAAGCAGCACTCAGCAAAGAAAGGGAAACCTATATTCTGACTGTCTGGCAGGGGGATCAGGCAGTGACATTATTTTTTAAAGATCTGGAATTGGAAGTACACCTGTATGAATATGGCAATATTGCCCATTTCTGGGTGCCGGGATATGAATACCTGCGGCTTCTGGAGTATCAGCTGGCCATTTTAAGGGATAAGATGGCTTATCTTGGTGAAGACTACTGTACAGATACAGAAAAGCAGCTGGTACATCTGGCAGACTTTCCACCGCTTAATTATACAAGCTATCCTTCTGTTCCTGAAAAAATATCTTGTGCCAAGAAAAGATGGATGGAAGCCAACGAAAGAAGCCATTGACATCATGATGCAATGTCACTTAAAAGGCTGCTGACAAAAATATGGTCAGAATATTAAAGATATACAGAAAATGTCATGGAAGATGGATGGCGAAAAAATAGCCGGAATGTTGTGTCAAATGGAACATCAATCGTTGATTAATCTGATTTCTGAAAAAATGCATGAAGGAACAAAGGATTATCCACGGCGTATATTTGAAAACAGCATAAATGATGAATTCAATCATCGATTAAAAAAGCGCAGAAGCGGCAAAAAGGAAATGGAAACTCATGGTATCAGAGCAACAGTTTACAGAGAAGAACCTTTTACGACAGCAAAAGACAGTCTTGATTTTCATGTTTATCTGATGATCGATGAAAACAGTGAAAAAAAGACAGGCATGTGCGTATTCAGGAAGTAAATAGCTGTGGAATACTTGGGAATTTTGCTGAATGATATTCTTAGAGATTTGAAGAATGTAATCTAAGTGATATAGATTTGATTTGGATAAAAATGAATCCTCTTGGACAGGTGAGAAAATAATCTGTCCAGGAGGATTTTCTTATGAAAAAGGCACTACGTGCCAAAGATGCGCACTCGCGCGAAGATGAGATATGTTGTGGACGACCGCGTTCGGCGAGAATCTGGTGAACCAGATTCTTGGTTACAAGTAAGACGATTGCTGAGTTTTTTCTGAGTTCACCTTTTTTCGGATGGATAATGGATAATGCGTGCCATCGGACATAATGACGTGTGCTATTTTTTAATCGACTTCCTTTTACGTTCATCAGATTGATGATTATGGAGCGATGACAGCGGAAAAATTGATCGTTCAATTTATTTTCCAGTGCGTTGAGCTGATCTGGAAAACCCAGCATCCGGTTTTTGCCATGGAGGATGATTTTGTGTGACAGTGGCAGTTTCAAAAGAGATGATTTCTGCATAAGGGACAGAAATCTGTCTGTCATCCGGCATCGTAGCTGTAAAGATAGAAGCATTATGAGGGGATGTGCAGGTGTGCTTTTCGTAGGCATTGAGAATACATTCATGAATTTTGTTCTTCATTGTATCAAGGTTGTCCTTCACAATGAAATCCAATGCTTCCACTTTTATACTGATACGTATAATAACTCAGTTCGATATGGATGTACAAAAACGATAAAAAGCATCTCGGTTCGACCTTTCGGATGTTCTAGTGCAAGCAGGAAACCGTTGGTTTCCGGTGTGTTCAAATCGATATCCAGAAAATATAAGCCACAATTGGAAGCTTCTCTGGCAGTTGACAAAATGACAGAAGCCTTGTCAGTGACAGTTGTGATCTGCATATCCAATTGTTCGAAGGTGATAAAATTTTCAATCTGAGATTTTAAATAGTTTCGTTGTTTTTCATTATCTTCACATATAAACATCGATCATCGTAGTATGTTCCTTTCATCATTTTCTGCTAAGGACATTATAACGTATATTGGCAGGGGAGAGAACATAAAAAATAACTGATCAAAAATCCGTTATAAGCGTAACGGCGGGAAACGTTCAGGCAGTCGTAGACAACATTTAAGAATAGATGAGCCTGAAAGCTGCTTTCGGTTTATAATGCGATTATACAAAGGAAAGGGGCAAGCGATGAGATGTTGGAGAAAATTTCAATGAAAATGACGAAGATGTGTGCCAAAAAAATATGGATCTGACAGAGACGGAATGGTGGACAATGTTTTTTTGGCTTTGAAAAATATCATTCATCAGATATTATTATTTGGTGATTGGTGTGACTGCTTTTGTCTGCATATATTTTGGTGGACAGTTCTTTTTACTCTTACATTTTCATGTCTGAGGAATAAGTGCAGGCGGATGCCATCTGAAAACGGAGTCTGGGCTGCACATGTATGACAACATTATTGATGATTGGTGGGACGGAAATTGGCTAAGCGTGGATTTATCGTTGGCTGTGGAAAATATTCTGTTTTGTGCTCGGTTTGATTATTGTTTTTAAACTGGCACCGCGACGAACGAAAATTATCCGGTAAGTAATGAGGGAAGATCACTATTTGAAGAAAAATCGGTGCTGACTGTCTGTATTTTTCTGGGGGCTTGCCATCATTCTTCCGGGTACTTTTTGGAAAAATGATGACAATAGCTATGTTACAGAGACGTTGACATTGCTGCCAAATCTCATGCATAGATATGAAGAACCTGCATAAAGGTATCTCCTGGGTATGTGTATCCAGAAAGAAATTATCATAGTGACTGATGATCTGTGCAACATTATACAGACCGATACCTCGGCTGCTGCCTTTTGAGGAAGTACCGGCCCTGGAAAGTTCACTGATCTGCAGATGATGGTCAATAAAACTGTTGGTCATGAAGAAGACAGTCTCTTTATCCTCCTGAATGATGACAAAACTCATCTTAGGTGTATCTGTTTCCAGTGCGGCTTCAATGGCATTGTCAAGAAAGATTCGAGGATACGGACAAGATCAATGATATCCATATTCACCCGATCAAGGGGCTGATTGATCTCCACAGAGACATCAATGCCCATCTCTGTGCGTAGATGATCTTGGCGGTGACCATACTTTCAGTTCAACAATATTTAGATTGGACAGACGGGTGATATGGGCATTCTGTGGATCCAGCTGTTTTGTCAGTGGCAGAATATTCCTGGTAAAAGTAGGATGTAAGACCATCCATATCACGGGTATCGATATATTCATAAAGTGTCAGGAGAATGTTGGAATAGTCATGCTTAAAAGAACGCAGACTGTTGTAGAGAGATTCAACCTGAGCAGTGTATTGCTGGAGTGCCTGAAACGATTCCTGTTTCATCTGCATTTCAGCATCTTTTTTGAAATCTGTATAGAGCGGATGACAGCCCACAGAGATATAAAAATAGGCGCAGAAAACAAGGTATTGAAATAGATCACCTTTGGTGAATAACCGACCTGCTGTCCTTCAGATATATTAATGACAAACAGGAGAAGGGTAAGCATGAGCTGCAGACATATAAAGAAAATTGTCCCTTTTGGTAATTGCACAAGATTCAACTGATACCAAAATCTCTGAAATATATACAGTAAAAAATTTACAAATAAAAAAGTCGGAAACAATTGTAAATAAAATCGGAGTGCCAGATAATAGGGGTTATTCTGAAGCATTGCAACATCAATATGTAAGAAAATCCAGATTAGGACCGTGACAATATTGATTCCACAATACATTAAATAAATAACTGAGAATCATCACTATAATGCTTTGAATGTGATTGGTGGTTTATAAAAGCAAAATAAAATGCCTTCCACTATCAATAGAAGTAAAACCCCAGGTTGCCGATGAAAAAAAGTGATACAGAGATTACAAAAAATAAGCATAAAAAGAATGAGTTGCTGTTTTTTTGAAAATTTGAATGGTAACAGATATGCAGGGGAGTGAGGTAAATGTGGCAGTTAACACCAAAGCATTAATAGTGAATACAGCATTTTAGAAGGCCCTTTCAACTTAATTTGGATAGAGCTATTATAATACAAAAAAATAATAGTCAATCAAAAAAAGTATTAATTTATCGGATAGAAAAAACGTTGCAAAAAACGAATGAATGTGAGCGGCATAAACGTTTAAGGGGTGAAAAAAGCCATTTAAAATTTTTTAATCGTATTTTTGTAATTGTGTGCTAATGCTGACGAAAAGAGGCGTAAAAATCTATGGGAAAGTCAATAAAGCAGTATATTAAAAAAATAGGACAAGTACTATAAGATGGGCAATCAAGCAATGCGGAAAGCCCTATTTGTGGTTTGTTTGAACCTAAAATCCCAGAAAAACTGAAAAAAGTAACAGAAAAAAAAGAGATGATTAAACAAAGGAGATTAGGAATGAAGAAAAATAATTAAAATCTTAGCAGTTAGTATGATTATGTGTTGTTTTTGTATGACACCTGCATAGCAGGAAATACAGATGTGATACTTTATGTATGATTAATGAATATGGTACAAAAACTTTTAATGCTTTGAATCATTCAGACAATACAAAACATCAAAAATGTTGATTGGTATATGAAAGTCAATTCGCTGACCTTTAATGTGCTTTTCGATAGTACTTTAGGCATGGCATTTACCGTTACGCAATAGCCAAACAGTAGGACAGAAGTTGCATGGTATAAGAAAGCGAATACATCTTATAAATATTATAGCTGGAATAATAATGGTGAATGCGGAAAAAATATAAATTAGGCGCACGACTTGATACATTGATAACCAATGGATATGTACAGAAGGGTTATTGGAATGCGTATTAAATATTTAGTATTAAATATGACTGCAGTTATGCTGTTAATTTCGGGCTGTGCACAGCCAGAAGTGCTGTGTCACTTCAAACTCTACTGCTGTAACGGAAATACAGAATCAGTCTTATGATGTTGCACAGGGAACAGGAAGACATATTGAAAAAAAGATCTTAAGATGAAGATTCTGATATCAAGGTGAATGCGCAGGTGATTGTGACAGCGGATCAGGTGCAGCAGGGAAAGCTTGAGCTAAATGAAATCCGTCTCTGAAAGAAATTGAAAATCTGTTTGAAATAAAGTATCCATTGGAAAAAACGGACAATGGATATGAAAGTTTTACAGAGAACAATTATCAAGGGATTTCATGTGGATGAGGACAATACTTTTTTTATTATGAAAATTCCTATGTAAGTACAGGCCATTTGGATGCAGAAACGGTAGGATCGGAGAATTTTACAGATCAGGAACAAGATGTCATGGATCAATATGCAGAAAGTGCATCAGAGTGCTTAAAGCACTTGGCGCATCTGTCGAAATTCAATCACAGGATTTAGAAAAGTCAGGGAATATTATACAGGAGAAATCATGTATTATGAAACAATCGAAGGTGTGCCGCTGATCGAGAGTATTAATGGACAGAAAGCTTTTTATGGAAACACATATTGAGATGACATCACTGGGGGTCAGAAACACTTCAGATGAATGGTGGTTTATGGCAGGTGAAAGAAGCTGATCCGGTAAATGTTCTCTCAGTGGATCAATTGCTGGAAATTGTCAGTAAGGCTGCCGAAGGAACAATCAGCGTATGGCCGGATACAGAGATCGATAAAATACAGCTCGTTTACTATTTGGACAGTAGGAGTGGGGACTTTTATCCTGTGTGGTGTCTGATACAGGATATTGATGGAATGGAACAGATAGAGGTATGTGTTCATGCAGTAACAGGAGATGTTGTTTATTAAATGAATAGATTCATGTTAGGAAAAATAGGCATTAATAAAAAGATGGCTGCTGTAATCGGTATTTCAGTATTGCTTTGATGTCTGAACTGATATACGAGGCAGGGATTCTGGACGTATGATTATTCTAAGACGGCAACTGTGACCATGTTATCAAATGTGTACGCATTGTCTCAATATGTTTTATTTGCAGGCATGTTCCCGGAATCCCGTATGCCCTGACTTTTTGGATGAATCAAAGAGTGGATATCAAAAATACATATTAGGAAGAATGAGTTATAAATGCTTATATTTTCCAAAAATATCAGGATCCCTGATCTCAGGTATGATGGTCACGGGTATTCCGTATATTATCATGGCAATGATCATTAGGACAGGGACAATGGCGGCAACAGTGAATAATACCAATCAGGATCCGGAACAATGGATGTGGTCCTCTGTGATCATGATCGGCGGCGGTATAGTGGTGATTGCTGGAAAAGGCGTTTTGTGTATGTTGTTTGGCGGTATGTGGTCATACTCACGATGTTTGTCTCCATGGTAGTAAGCAATCGATACGCAGCGTTTATCCTTCCTTCATTATCTATCAGGTCATATGGCTTATATTTCCAATCAGACAATTGAATCCGGTTTTTTAATTCGATCGGTTTTGATGGAAGCATGAAGATAGGTGTGCCATTCTTTTAGTTTTTCTGGTGTATATCATCCTTTTGATTTTCTCATATTACGGTTATACAGGAGAAAATTCGAAATGCGGAACTTTGAAAAAATATATCTGGTAATCCGGTTTCAGTTAAGCCAATCATTAAAAAACAAGAGAATTTATTTGGGGTTTGCTTAGGTCTTGCAATGATTTTGCGGACGGCATTTAATTATCTGGCATTTACAGGAGAACATTCTTTTTGCGTTGCAGAGCCCTGGCTAAGAATTTTATGACGATTGGCGGCCTGACAGTTTTATTTTGGGATATATGATAACAATTTCAGATGCGCCTTTTGTGAATGAATCATCCATTCTGTTGATCTATAGAACAGGAAGAAAATGCTGGTTGGTTGGAATCTGGCTCTATCTTGTTGTACAATGGATGATGTATTGCGGATTGTTGATGCTGGCAGGGAGTATTCCGGTTATTACGCATAGTTATATCAATGACATTTGGGGCAGGCGTATGACATGGCAACCATGCAGGATGATATCACCGCGATTTCTGTATTGGGCATTTATCTGCCGGAAAATATGCGTTTTTGAACAATTATCACCATGGAAAGCGTCAGTCATTGCAACAAAGTCTGTTTATGTTGTACTGCCTTTTTTTTTGCCACTATCATGTTTTCAATTAATTTGTTAAAGCAGGATCGAACCGGAACAGCCATAGCAGGTGTTGTGTATGTTTTGGGTTTTGTTCTTCAGGGTTTAGTTTTATCAGCCCGTATCTGCTGTATGGTTCATTACTGGGCAAATATGTGCCTTGATTATCATTTGAGTGAAAATATTCCGATTGCATTCTCATATATCTTATTTTTGATTTTACTTGTTGGCAGCGTATGCATGAGTGTAAAAGCCATACAGAAGGCAGATTTGGCGATAGCATCTGGGAGAAATGGATTGATCGTGTGGTAGGTAGGAGAGACAGATGAGGAAAAGAATAGGCATCAATATTGTATACGGTATTGGAATCGGACTGTTTTTATGTTCTTTTTCAGAGATACTATTGGAAAATATTCTGATAGGACCAGGATGGTCAGAAACATCAGATGTATTTGATCTATATGGCATGATCTGCTGGCTTTTGATTTATTCACCTGTTTGGGGAATCAATTTTATTTTTCTGGAGGAAGATATGAACCTTTCTGATCTTGTGGTTGCCAGATATCACTGCTGCAAAATGGTGGGGGGCAATGTATCCTTCGATGTGTGATCGGAAATGGATGCTGTTATGCTGCTTTATACATTACACTTTGGGATTAGCAGGTATTTCAGGTCAAATGGGTAAATGCTGTGTGATGATCATCCCGCATGGATTGCTGCTCTTGGGTGTTGGTGTCTGGATTAAAATAGTGACAAAAAAGAATGATGATTTCAGCCATTACATTAACTAGCCTGAAAGTTTGCGCTAAGCTGCTGATTGTCTGGGTATTCTCATTTTCGTAAATGGAGTGTTTTTCCTGGGGAATGTATTGCTATCATTCTGTGAGCTACGGTGATGTGTGGGCGTATGTTTCCCTTTTAGCTGTGGTTTATTATATGCTTTGTTTTATCAGTTGCCTGATGATTCCGAAAAATAAAATAAAGTCTGTTGGAAAGGATTAGGACAAAAGATGGATATACATATTGAACATGTGAGTAAAAATTTAAAGAAAATCAATTGTTTGAAGATGTGAACTTAACATTATCAGATGGCAGAATTTATGGCTTTATTGGCAGGAATGGATCCGGTAAATCTGTTTTATTTAAAATGATTGTGGATATATGTATCCTGATCATGGAACGATTACTGTTGATGGAAAAACCATAGGAAAAAACTTGGATTTTCCTGATAAAATGGGTGCTGATGAAAATCGGGCTTTATGTGGCATGAAACAGGATTTGAGAACCTGTGGTATCTGGCAAAAATCAGACATTGCATTCAAAAATCCGATGTAGAAGACACGATGAGATTGTTGGAACTGGATCCGGCATTGAAAACGAAAGTCGGCAAATATTCATTGGGTATGAAACAGCGATTGGGGTTGCGCAGGCGATTATGGAAGATCGGATCTGCTGATATTGGATGAACCGATGAACGGGCTGGATGAATCAGGCGTCAAACTGATCAGGAATGATCAGGAAATTCAAGCAGCCTGGGAAAATCAAAAGCTTTTGGCCAGCCATAATCGGGAGGATATTGAAATATTATGTGACGAAGTTTATCAGGTTCAGAATAGTCAGATTGAAAAGCGCTGACAGCTCAACAGATATTTAAGAGAAAGATGGAGCTTGCAGTAGTTCTCTTTGGAGGGTATGTCTCTGTTAGAAAGCAACGTGATTTCTTTTCTGATTTCAACACTTATGATAAAAATACCAATATACATCAGCAGAAGAGACGAATGAAAAAAATGATGCGTATTATCTTGTTACTGTTAATATCGAAAACAAAAATAAGGAAGATGACAGAAAAATAATCAGATTAGAATAACAATGGTATGTTTAACAGATGTCTGCATAAACTGATGTGAGGAGATGTGGAGGCGGCAAATTTTGAAACAGCACAAGAAGTTTGTTCAAAATCAGGTTCAGACACATTTTTCTCAAAAAGAAGAAGAAATATCCTTTCTTGAAGATAGCTCTGGCAACTTTTCTCCAGGTGCCGGATGAAACATGGCGGCGCTGCCTGTTTTCTATGGTGTGGGACGACATCGGCTTCGGGTGGAGAATTATTCATCTGTACAGAGTTATCAAGAGGAAAAGATTGTACTGCTTTGCCCGAAGATGGTTGTGACGATTGTTGGGAAAAAACTTCAAATTACTTGTATCAATGAGGATGAAGTGGTGATAGAGGGGGTTATCAGGAAGATAGAATATCAATGATAAAAATCAATGTATAATATAGTACTATGGGATGATAGTAGGATATTGACAATGACAGCAAATATAAAGGAGGTGCACAATGCCTGTCATATCCAATCGGGTGCAGTGTCTTGTAACAGGAGAACAGACGCTGCGTTTTGTGAATCTCTGCCGGAATAACGGCATTGAGCTGCGGCATTTAATCCGAAAGGAGAATGCTATACAGATGGGAAATAGATGCAAAGAATTTTTAAAAAGCTGAGACCTTTGGTTCGGAAAACACATGTGAAAATACATATTCTGGATCGGCAGGGACCGGCTTTTTCTCTTACAGACATAGGAGACGGTGGTGGTTTTTGATTGGGGCGGCGGTTTGCACAGGAATCATCTATGTGATGTCTCTTTTTATCTGGCAGATTGATATTGGCAACAGCAAATATACAGATGAGCTTATTTTGCAGGCGCTGGCACAGATGAATGTGAAGACAGGATGCCAAAAATCAGAGATTGATCTTTAGAAATTGAAGAAGAATTAAGGATTATGTACAATGAAATTACCTGGGTGTCGGCCAGTATCACGGGAACGAAAATTGCAGATTGAACTGCGGGAAGGTGATTTGAAAATATCAGGAAGTTCAGGGAGGTGGTCAGACAGGAAATGTGAAGCGTGTTGAGAATCAAGAGGATAGCCCAAAAACGCAGAATGGTGAAAGTGAGACTGATTTGCCGGCAAATTTAGTGACAGCTGAGGATGCATTGATAACAAATCTGGTGGTCCGGCGGGGACAGCTGCGGTGCGGTATGGGGATGAAGTTAAAAAAGGAGATGTGTTGATTGAAGGAAAAGTGTATATATATAATGAAGATGAAACTTTGAAAAAAGTGGATTATCTGACTGCGGATGGAGATATTGAAGGAAAGATATCAACAGAATTATGAGAAAAATTATCAGAGGGAACATGTAGTGCGTGACTACGATGGAAAATCATGGAAGACTTACGGGTTTGAAATCGGAGATAAGAATTTTCAGCTTCCCTCATGGCAAAATTTCTTTGGACAAAATTCAGACGGAGACCTGACAGAAATATGGTTCTGGAAGAAGAAATTCAGGCTGACACCGACTTTTTATCTGCCTTTTTCACTGGTATATACAGAGTACGTTCCTTATAAGAATGTGATGGAAGATTATACGGATGAAGAACTGAAACAGATAGCGGAGAAAGAATTGCAGAAGTATTTGCATGAATTGGAGAAAAAAGGGGGTTCAAATTATCTCGAATAGTGTTACAATATCACTAGATGCCGGTGGAGGTCATGCCAAAGGTGTGTTGACACTCAATGGGCCTATTGGAAAGAGGTGCCTATTCAGGTCAGCAGATGGCATGGAACACGGGCGAGTTTTAAGATGGAGGATTATGCGACAGGATGAGTATTACTGAAGAAATCATTGATATTCCTGCGGAACATATCAGAAACGTATTTGGTGAGTTTGACCATTATATCAAGAATATTGAACGTGCGTTGAATGTGACCATTATTGCCAGAGGCGGCAGCCTGAAGATCGTGGTGAAGCAGGCAAGACAAGCAAGGCAGTGAATGTGCTGAATCAGCTGATTCAATTATCCATGAACGGAGAAGTCATTACAGACCAGAATGTCAATTATACACTGGCACTCAGCATGGAAGACAAACAGGAGAAGGTGACAGAGGCTTTACGATGAACTGATCTGCCACACCATGGAGGACGGCCGATCAAGCCGAAGACCCATGGACAGAAGAATTATATTCGCAATATCCGGGAGAAGATGATTGTATTTGGCGTAGGTCCAGCAGGTACAGGTAAGACCTATCTGGCCATGGCTATGGCTATTACGGCCTTTAGGAATAATGAAGTGAACCGGATTATTCTGACAAGACCGGCCATTGAAGCCGGAGAGAAGCTGGGCTTTCTTCCGGTGATCTTCAGAGTAAGATCGATCCTTACCTGAGGCCTTTATATGATGCATTATATGAGATTATGGGTGCGGAGAGTTTCCAGAAGAATATGGAGAAGGGATTGATTGAAGGGCACCTCTGGCATATATGCGAGGACGTACCTTGATAATTTTTATTGTGCTGGACGAGGCGCAGAATACGACACTCGGCCCAGATGAAGATTGACCGTATCGGTTTTGGCTCCAAAGTCATTGTCACTGGTGATTTAAGTCAGAAGGATTTGCCGACAGGGCAGCAGTCGGGGCTTGATGTGGCATTGAAGGTCCTTGGCGGAATCAAGGATATCGGTATCTGTATGCTGTCCAGCCAGGATGTTGTCAGACATCCGCTTGTGCAGAAGATCGTTAAGGCTTATGATGATTACGAAGCTAAACAGAAGCATATGCCGGGAGCAAAAAAGAAGGACCTAAGAAAGATGGGGCCGGCAAAGCAAGAGCGAAACGTTCAGCATCACGCAGAAAGACAAGTGAACAGGGAGATAAATAGGAGAGAGTTTATGACAGTTAATATTGATTATGAAGCAGATAAGAAGCTTGATTTTGATTATGAGAAGATTATAAAGGAAGTCATTAACGGCGCCCTTGATTTTGAAGAATGTCCCTATGAGACAGAAGTCCAATGTGGTTTTGACAACAAATGATGAGATCGCCATGATCAACAGAGATTATAGAGACTTATTTAAACCGACGGATGTATTATCATTTCCGATGATTGATTATGAGAGCCGGGAGATTTTCAGTACTGGAAGATGGTTTGACAGAGGATTTCTTTAATCCTTGAGGCGGAGAACGATATTGGGGATATCATTTTATCTCTGTGGATAAGATTATCGAGCAGGCTGCAAGTTACGGCCATTCTCAGCAGAGAGAATTGGGATTTTGGTGGCTCACAGTATGCTGCATTTATTCGGCTACGACCATATGCAGGATGAAGAACGTGAAGTGATGGAGGAGAAGCAGAGAGACATTTTAGAATATGCTGAATCTGAAACGATAACACATTAAGGAAAAATCATTCAGAGATATATTTTTGGGGTAAGACAGATGAATACAGGAAGACGATAACGGAGGGGTTTTATGAAAAAGATGAAATATGGTATAGCAGTGACTTGTCTGACAGTGGAATGATGCTGGCGATAACGCCTGCGGCGGTAAGAAGGCAGAATCAACAGAGACAGCAGCTCAGACAGCAGTTGTTGTTGAAACTCAGACAGAGACAGAGACGCAAACGGCTCAGAATCGAATTGACATTGGCCGATGGACAGATGTTCAGCTATCTGACAGGTAGACCGGTGGATAAGAAGATCGGTCTGCAGAGACTATGCGATCATGATCAACAATATCAAAGAAGGACTTCCTCAGTCGGTGTCAGTCAGGCAGAGATGATTTATAGAGGCGCAGGTGGAAGGAGGAATTACCCGTTTGATGGCATTGTTCCAGGATGTGGATCATGTTGAGAAAATCGGTTCCATCCGCAGTGCCAGACATTATTATATTGATTTTGCCAATGACAATGATGCGATTTATGTTCATTACGGCCAGTCCAGTATGCTCTTTCGCGTATTGAAGATGAGAATATCACTACAATCCGCGGCCTGTCCGGTTATGAATCACAGGTTTTCTATCGCTCAACAGACAGAAAAGCACCGCATAATGTTTATACAACCGGGGAAATGCTGAGAGCAGGGCTTGAGGTGACAGGGCTTTCAGAGATTATCAGAAGGATTTTCAATCACATTTACAGTTTAATCGTGACGATATTGCATTAAAAGAAGGAACAAATGCAGAAAAAGTGAATATTCCATTTGACTCAAGCCATATTTCACATATAATACTGAGGATGGTCTTTACTATCGCTATCAGTATGGAAGCACATATCGACCGGGAGAATGATAAAGCAGCTCGCATTTAAGAATATTATTGTTCAGTATGTAAGGCGAGAACCATCCATCAACAACTCACAGGATCCGGGATTACGACTCTCAATGGTTCCAAGGCAATGGACTGTATATAACTGATGGTAAGGCAGAAGAGATAACATGGAAACAGCGATGACGCGGACAAGACACGAGCTATTATGATGCCTCCGGCAATCAGCTTTCCCAAATCCAGGAAAACATTCTTCGAGGTCGTATCAGACAGTAAAAACTGTCACTTTAGAATGATATAGACAAGAGGTGTATGAATGGGAACCTTTCCAAAAGCAAACAGCAGCGGAGATATCATTGTCCAGGGGTCAATTCTGGCCATTAATGATCATTGTCCGCCTGATCGGGTTGTTTTACGTATTCCTCTCCAGCGTATTGCAGGAGATGTGGCTATGGGTATTACGGCGAAAAAGATAGCTTCATATGTTACTTTATTGGTTTCATCCAATGGCGCCTTGCGGTCAGCAAGCTGGTGTCGAAGACCATGCCAACGGGATTATACCAATGAACACAGAGTTATGGTCATGCCCTTATGGACATTGATCGGGATCGGTCATTGGTCTTGGAACATTTATTTCTTGCAAAACAGATTACAAGTGCTGTATTCGGCCCTGAGATGATGGGTGTTGTGCCGGCTCTCAGAGTGTTGGGCACCAGTCAATTTTCCTGTTGTGTGATGAGTACTTTCAGAGGCTATTTTCAGGGAATCGGCAGTATGATGCCGACAGCGATATCGTCACGATTTTTGAGCAGGATCTTCAATGCAGTTGTCAGCGTGGCAGCAGCAGCAATCCTTGTATCTCAGGGACCTGCTATGGGCAGCTAGTGGGCGGTACCCTGGGTACATGCATTGGCGCCTCTGCACAATGATTTTTCCTGATCATTATTTATATGCTGTACAGACCGCAGTTTATGCGTCGCGTACATGTGATAATCGTCATCAGCCGGAATCTTATAAGAACATTTACAAGATGTTGATATTAACAATGGCACCGGTTGTGCTTAGTTCTGTTATTTATCAGGTGAGCGGTATTATTGATTCTTCTTTATACAGCAATATTCTGGCA
>VOFB01002790.1_pt1 | contig 17972 bp, 28 predicted proteins | sample 5384141 | NCBI WGS metagenome assembly VOFB01 (sample SAMN12384721, study PRJNA508395) | human gut metagenome | isolation source: healthy gut A | host: Homo sapiens | reverse complement strand
TGGCAGAATCAGAGGAATCAGGAGATGATCCGGCAGAAGACCGGATGGTACAGGCACTTTTTACTGCAGCGGGAATTGGTAAAGTGATTGCAGAAAATGCGTCCATCGCAGGAGCATCCGGCGGATGTCAGGCAGAGATCGGGACGGCAGCGGCCATGGCAGCCGGGGCGTTGACTTTCTTACAGGGGGTACGACCCGGCAGATTATGCAGGCAGCAGCCTTTGCCCTGAAAAAATATGTTGGGGCTGACGTGTGATCCGGTGGGAGGACTGGTGGAAGTCCCCTGTATCAAGCGGAATGTTGCGGGAGTAGTCAATGCAATATCTGCCGCACAGCTCGCCATGGCAGGAATAGTCAGTGCGATATCACCGGATGATACGATCGACAGTATGAGACGAATCGGGAATGAACTTCCTGTTTGTCTGAAGGAAACCGGTATGGGTGGACTTGCTGTGACGGAATCTGCAAAAAAGATTATGAAAAAAATGTTAAATGTTACAGAAATGTTAAAAATAGATTGAATTTTCATCGATTATTTATTATAATGATTGATATGAATGGAACAAAATGACCGGATATGTCTTTGACAGAAAAGTTTTTTAAAAGAAGATAGAGCAGAAGATGCAACCGCTTTTTTTCAGGCAGTTTTATAGTTTTTAAGGATGATTCGTATAAATCTGTTGAAAAAAGCTGTCTGATGTTGTATCATGAACGATATATGGGGGACATAGATAATATAATAAGGATTGGTGAAAAGATGAAATTAAAGAAGATTTGCAGTGTAGTTGTTGCAGCAGCGTTGACCTTTTCACTTTCAGTCACCCGATTCTTGCAGATGAGGTAAGTGATCTGAAGAAGCAGAAAAAAGGATACTGAGGAGCAGGTGAACAGCCTGCAGACGCAGCTAATTCTCTGATGACAAAGATTTCAGAGCTGGAGAATGATCTGATCACGACTGGTGAAGAGATTTCGCAGACAGAGGAAGATCTGAAGGCTGCCCAGGAAGAGCAGGAGCAGCAGTATCAGGCGATGAAGCGTCGTATCAAGTATATGTACGAGGCGGGAACCGGAAGTGCAACGGTGGAAAAAGGTACTTTCTTCCGGTAATACGACAAGTGCATTGAAGCAGGCAGAGTATTCTCAGGATTTACATAGTTATGACAGAAAGAAATTGAATGAGTATGTAGCAACAGTAGAGAAAGTTGCAGAGCTGAAGGATACGCTTGAGACGAAGATGGATGATCTTGAGAAGACGCAGACGGAGTATGAAGAGCAGAAGACGGAACTGAATACGACGATCACCGAGAAGAGTTCTGAGATCAAGGATCTTGATGTGCAGATTGACGAGGCTGTGAAGAAAGCAGCCGAGGAAGAGGCAAAGCGTCAGGAAGAAGCAAGAAAAGCGGCAGAAGCTGCTGCGGCAGCCGAGGCGGCTAAGAAGAATAATAATAACCGGAATACCGGAGGCACAACGAACAACGGTGGTACTACAAATAATGGTGGTACGACCAATACCGGAGGGACAACCAACAGTGGTGCTACATACAATCCAAGTACCGGAAATGCGATTGTAGATGCAGCGTATTCACAGATTGGTGTTCCGTATGTATGGGGTGGAACAACTCCATATGTCGGACTGGATTGTTCAGGACTGGTTCAGTATTGTTACAGACAGGCAGGAAAGTCGATCCCGAGAACAAGTGGTTCGATTCTTGCAGGCGGAACAATCGTCAGTGATCCGCAGCCGGGAGATATCTGCTGGACACCGGGTCATGTGGCAATCTACATAGGAAATGGTCAGATGATCGAGGCACAGCAGACGGGTGTGCCGGTGAAGGTCAGTAAAGTCCGTGTGGTATATTATGTGAGATATTAGCAGGAAAGAAAAAAGTCATCGCAGTAAGCGATGGCTTTTTTTTTGATTATTTTCTATGCAGGCACAATTTCCAGCCAGTATCCGTCCGGGTCAGAAATAAAATAAATTCCTCTGTTGTCTTCAACATCATATCATAAAAGCAGAAAAAGGAAAAGAATCTCAATAAAAAATCAGGGAAAAAACCAGGACTGGGTACGGAAAAAGAAAAGTGAAAAAATAAAAAGAAGAAAATGCATGAAAAAAGGTGAGAAAATGCAAAAAGATAAAAATAGAACCGTAAAATTCGATTTAAACTGACAAAAATGCAAGAAACCATTGACGAAATGTCAAAAGTTGTATACAATAGCAATTAGTGTGGCGATGTCACAAGAGTATTCAAGAAAAGAATGGAGGAATCCTGCAATGACTGCATACAAAGATTTGAGCAAAAGAAGAGTTATTAGAGTTAAAGAAGGGACTGGAAGCCCGCTTTGAAGAGATTAAGGCGAAGGGTCTTTCATTGGATATGTCCAGAGGTAAGCCGGCTGCAGACCAACTGAATCTGTCAATGGGGATGATGGATGTACTGAACAGCAGTGAAGAGCTGACCTGTGCCAATGGCGTTGACTGTCGGAATTATGGTGGTCTTGACGGAATTGATGAAGCAAAAGCAGCTTCTTGCAGATATGATGGAAGTACCAAAGGATAATGTGATCATTTTTGGTAATTCAAGTCTGAATGTTATGTATGATACAGTTGCAAGAGCAATGACTCATGGAGTTATGGGAAGTACACCATGGTGTAAGCTTGATAAGGTAAAATTCCTCTGTCCTGTTCCGGGATATGACAGACACTTTGCAATTACAGAGCATTTCGGAATTGAGATGATCAATATTCCGATGACATCGGAAGGACCAGATATGGATCTAGTAGAAGAACTGGTAAATAATGATCCTGCAGTAAAAGGAATCTGGTGTGTTCCGAAATATTCTAATCCACAGGGAATTACGTACTCAGATGAGACAGTCTTCCGTTTTGCAAATCTGAAACCGGCAGCAGAAGATTTCCGTATTTTTCTGGGACAATGCCTACTGTGTTCACCATCTGTACGAGGACAAGCAGGATTATCTGCTGGAGATTTTGATGGAGTGTAAAAAGCCGGAAATCCGGATATGGTCTATGAGTTCACATCTACATCCAAAGATCAGTTTTCCTGGATCAGGAATTGCAGCAATGGCTGCATCAGATGCGAACCTGAAAGATATCCGTAATATGATGAAGGTACAGACGATCGGACATGACAAGGGAAACCAGCTTCGTCATGTAAGATTCTTTAAAGATATCCACGGAATCGTAGAGCATATGAAGAAGCATGCTGATATTTTAAGACCGAAGGTTGAAACGGTACTGGAAGTACTGGACAAAGAACTTGGCGGACTGGAGATCGGTTCATGGATCGCACCAAGGGAGGTTATTTTATCTCCTTTGACGCACTGGATGGATGTGCAAAGGCGATCGTGGCAAAGGCAAAAGAAGCGGGTGTAGTGCTGACCGGTGCAGGAGCTACGTTCCCTTACGGAAAAGATCCTCATGACAGCAATATCCGTATCGCTCCGTCTTATCCGACTCCGGAGGAACTTGAGATGGCAGCAGATATTTTTGTACTGAGTGTGAAGCTGGTAAGTATTGATAAGATCCTGGAAGAAAAATAATTGAAGCAGAACAGATAAGAAAAAAAGAAAAGTGTCGCTTTCCGATCCGCAGAGGATGATCCTCCAGAAAAGAAAGTGGCACTTTTTAAATCCTGTCTGACAGTGAAATTCTACCAGATACCGAGAATGTGCTGCATCATAAGACTGACAAAAGCAATGCCGATCCAGCAGCAGAATCCGGTGAGAATAGGTTTCATTCCGGTCCTGACGAGCTTGACAATATTCGTATTCAGACCGATTGCGGACATTGCCATGATGATTAGAAATTTGCTCAGTTCTTTCAACGGGGCGGTTACACCGGCAGGAAGATGAAAGATGGTTGTGACAACCGATGCAAGAACGAAAAACAGTACGACCATCGGAAAGGCACGTTTCAGACTGCAAAGAAGATCCTTCGGTATTTTTGGATTTCCGGCTTTTGTAAATGGCGAGGACTAATGTGATCGGGATGATCGCAAGTGTTCTTGTCATTTTTACGATCGTTGCAGTTTCCAGAGTATGACTTGCGTGGATTCCGTCCCAGGCGGTAGCAGCGGCAGTGACAGAAGAGGTATCATTGATGGCGGTTCCTGCAAACAATCCGAATCCTTCATTTGTCAGACCAAGGGTAGCTCCGAGTGAAGGAAAGACGAGGGCGGCAATGACGTTGAACAGGAAAATAACGGAGATAGACTGGGCAATCTCTTCATCATCAGCTCCGATGACCGGTGCAGTAGCTGCAATGGCACTTCCTCCGCAGATAGATGAACCGACACCGACCAGAACTGCACTGTTGGAATTGATATGCAATATTTTATACATAATAAAAGCAATTACCAGTGATGTAGTGATGGTGGAAAGAATGATCGGGAGAGACTGCTTCCCTTTTGCCAGAATTTCTGTGAGATTCATTCCGAATCCAAGGAATACAACGGCTGTCTGCAGGATCTTTTTGGATGTAAAATTAATTCCCGGTGAAAAGACGGTTTTATCGGTCAGGATCAGGGTAACGATCATACCGATCAGAATAGAAAAGACCGGACCGCCGACAACGGGGACAGCCTTTCCGAGCAGCCATGATGGAATGGCAATCAGCAGGCATAAGAGCAGGCCTGCACCATTTTTCTTAAAAAGTTCATAAAATATTCCTCCTGTGTTTTATGTAATAAAATCTTCAGTCAGCGATAACGATAGATTCCTGTCTACAGATACTGTAGCCAGCAATTACTATAGCACATCCGGATGAGAATTGGAAATGATATCTCTTTATAAAAAACAAAATTATGGTATGATTCTGAACGGAAAAGTATTTATGCCGGAAGATATCAAAAATTATTTCCGCGATGATGTATATGATATAAAGGGGCAGAAAGAGTTATGGTAAAAGGTGTTATATTTGATGTAGATGGAGTTCTTCTGAACTCCATGCCTGTATGGGAGAATCTCGGTGAACTCTATTTACAGAAATTCGGGATCCAGGCAGAAAAAAAGATTTAAGTGAGATTCTATATGAAATGAGTCTGAAAGAAGCAGCGGAGTATCTGATTTCTCATTACGGACTGAAGCAGACCGTGGAAGAGGTTACAAAGGGGATTGTAAAGGAAGTAGAGCAGTTTTATGTGGAAAAAGTGCCTCTGAAAGAGGGAGTACGTGAATATCTGAAAGAATTGAAAGAACGGAAGATTCCTATGGTGATCGCAACAACCGGTGACCGGAAGAATGCAGAAGCAGCATTGAAAAGACTGAAAGTTTTTTCTTATTTTGAAGGAATTTTTACGGCTTCAGAGATCGGAAGTGGAAAGAATCAGCCGGATCTGTATTTCGCAGCGGCACTTCAACTGGATACAGATCCGGGGCAGACCTGGGTCTTTGAGGATGCATGGCATGCAATCAGAACGGCAAAGAGTGCGGGATTTAAGACGGTCGCAGTCTATGATAAGGCGAACGATAAAAATCTGGGACAAATCTGGAATCATGCGGATATTTATCTGCCGGATCTGTTGAATTTCAATGAGTTCTGGAGCAGGGCATCTGAAATGTGAAAAAGAAAAATCGTTGTGCTTCTGCAAGGCTTGTTATAGAAAAGGCTTGTCATTCTGTAAAGAACTTCCTATAGAATGAAAAGAGATGCAAATGAAAGGAATGGAGTAAAATAAATGGACGGGTCTATGTTTATTGGAACATGGTGGGCTTTGATTCCACCGCTTCTCGCAATTATACTTGCGTTTATCACAAAGGAGGTATACAGCTCCTTATTTATCAGGTAGCCGTAGGAGCACTCCTTTACAGTGGATTCCACCCGTGGGATTCATTTGTTAATTTTTGATATCATGAAGAACAGTATGAATCTGAATATTCTTATTTTTGATGTACTGTTGGGAATGATCATTGTACTGATGGCAAAATCGGGAGGTTCTGCTGCTTATGGAAAATGGGCGGGAACAAAGATCAGAACCAAGCGGAGTGCCTTACTTGCGACGATGGGACTGGGTGTCCTGATTTTTTGTAGATGACTATTTTAACTGCCTGACAGTCGGATCGGTAATGCGTCCGGTCACAGATCAGCAGAAAGTTTCGAGAGCAAAACTTGCCTATATCATTGATGCGACTGCAGCTCCGGTGTGCATCATCGCGCCGATCTCAAGCTGGGCGGCAGCCGTCAACTCGTATGTGCCGGCGGATGCGGGAATCAGCGGATTCCAGCTGTTTCTGCGGACAATTCCGTATAACCTGTATGCGATCCTTACACTGGTCATGGTATTTTTTATCTGTTTTACGGGCTTTGATTTCGGACTGATGAAAAAGCATGAAGAAAATGCGGCGAAGGGTGACTTATTTACCAGCGGTGGTGATGAATTTGAGCAGGTGTCTGAGGATGAAGTGAACCCGGGCGGTAAAGTGATGGATTTAGTACTTCCGGTTGCGGTGCTAATTGTTTCTGCGATCGGACAATGATCTATACCGGTTATCTTGGCGGAGCGAAAGACATTATCACTGCATTTTCCGGCTGTGATGCAGAAACCAGTCTGATTTTCGCAACGATGGTGACGATCTTCTTTATGATGCTTCTGTATCTTCCGAGAAAGGTTGTAGATTTTAAAGGGTTTATGGAAAGTCTGGTAGAAGGCTTTAAGCTGATGATCCCGGCGATTACGATCCTGATCTTTGCGTGGTCACTGAAAGGAATCGGAGATGCAATGGGACTGGCTGAATTTGTAGGCGGTATCGTGGGAGAGAATGCTTCAGCAAGTATTTTCATCCCGGTAGTATTATTTGCAGTTGCGATTTTCCTGTCTTTTTCAACAGGTACCTCCTGGGGAACATTTGCGATTCTTGTTCCGATCGCAACAGGAATGTTTGCAGGAAATACCAGTCTGGAGATGATGATCATTTCTGTATCAGCAGTTCTTGCGGGTGCAGTGTGCGGGGATCATATTTCACCGATTTCGGATACAACGGTTATGTCTTCGGCCGGCGCGCAGAGTAACCATATCAACCACGTGACAACGCAGATGCAGTATGCGGCGATTGTGGCAGGTGTATGTATGGTTGGATATATTATTGCGGCACTTACGAAAATATGGTGGCTGACACTGGGAATCAGTCTACTGATCCTTTTGGCAATCCTGATGGGAATGAAGATCGTTCTTTCTAAAAGGCAGGCAGCATAAGATGATAAAAATTGAAGTACCATACCTTGATCAGAGTCATTATTATCCCACAGGATGTGAAAGCGTATCGACCGTGATGCTTTTGCAGTATCTTGGCTACAGGGTGAGTGTGGATGAGTTTATCCGGGATTATCTGAAGCAGGATTCATTTGAAGAACGCAGGGGTGATCTATATGGACCGGATCCGCGACATTGTTTTTGTGGAAGTCCCTATGATGCGGAATCCTATGGATGCTATGCTCCGGTCATCGTGGAGTCTTTAAATCGGATTTTTGAAGAAAAAGCAGTGGCTGAAAAGTTGCAGCAGCAGACAGAAACGGAGAAAAAATATTCATTATCGTGCAGTTGATGAATCGGGAAAGACGGCAGAGCAGCTTGTAGAGCGATATGTCAGCAAAGGAATGCCGGTCATTTTCTGGGCATGTATCAATATGCGTGAACCGAAGACCGGACCAGTCTGGAAGCTGAAAGAGACGGGGGAGACCTTTACGTGGATTTCCAATGAGCATTGTATGCTGTTGGTCGGAGCGGATGAGGAAAATTATTATTTTAATGATCCATATGATGGTCATGGTGTGATCGGTTATCCAAAGGCTCTTGTGGAGGATCGGCATCAGGCACAGCACATGCAGGCAGTTGCAGTTGTGAAGATCCTGGAAAATGACTGCGAAAAGAGAAAGCCGGGAACAGAGACACTCTGAAGTACAGAGTGTAGATCTGTTCCCGGCTTTTTTTGCCAGGTATACGACAAAAAGATATACTGCCGTTTTTAATCGGGAAAGTTACACCTGCTTTATAAAAGCTGGATTCCGCCGGCAGCAGCTTTTTCTGCTACGTCATCCGGCCACATAGAAGAATGGACTTCTCCGATGTGAGCTTTTCTTAAATAATACATACAGATACGTGACTGGCCGATTCCACCACCTACAGTATAAGGCAGTTCACCGTTCAACAGAGCCTTCTGGAATGGCAGTTCAGCACGTTCTTCACATCTGGCTTCTTTTTAACTGGTTTTAAGGGAAACTTCATCTACACGGATTCCCATAGAGGAAAGTTCCAGTCCCATGTCGAGAACCGGATAATAGACGATAATATCACCGTTCAGTTCCCAGTCATCATAGTCCGGTGCACGACCGTCGTGCTTCTCACCGGATGCAAGAAGTCCGCCAATCTTGGAAATAAATACCGCTCCCTTTTCTTTGGCAATCTTTGTCTCACGTTCTTTTGTGGAAAGATCAGGATAAAGATCTTCTAATTCCTGAGAGGTGATGAAGAAAATATCATCCGGAAGAAGAGGTTCGATGTAATTGTATCTTCTGGATATGTAATCTTCTGTATCCTTCAGTGCCACATAAACCTTGCGGACGGTATACCCAGGGTTTCCATGTTGCGTTCTTCCTTGAGATAACTTTCTCCCAGTCCCACTGGTCTACATAGAGAGAGTGGATGTTGTCGGTATCCTCGTCTCTGCGGATGGCACTCATATCAGTATAGAGTCCTTCCCCTGAGTGGAATCCATAATGCTTCAGTGCATATCTTTTCCATTTCGCAAGAGAATGGACGATCTCTGCTGCAGCATCATTCTGTTCTTTAATTCCAAAAGAAACCGGACGTTCTACTCCATTTAAGTTATCGTTCAGCCCGGATTCAGGACGGACGAAAAGAGGAGCGGAAACGCGGGTCAGATGCAGATTCTTTGCAAGTGCACGTTCAAAATGATCTTTTACTTCCTTGATGGCAACTTCCGTTTCACGGATCGTGAGCGGAGAGGTATAGCCTTCAGGAATTTTTAACTGTTCCATATGATTTCTCCTTTATATGATTCAATGTCTGCGATTGTCAACAGCATTCCTCTTTATTTTAAAGGGAGAGATATTATAAGTCAATTATCTTGTATTATAATGTGAAAATTGCTAAAATATATAACAGGGAATGTCTTCAGATCAGAAGAGGTAACAAAGGGGAAAAAGAATCGCAGAAGAACGAAGGTGGAGTATATGAATATGAAAATGATTGTGGATTCGATCGGAAATTTTGATTTTAATGTACTGCTGGCAGGGTTTAATGACAGCTCTCATGTGCTGACTCAGGTAGAATTGATCTCACTGATCGTATTAGGCGTGTTAGGAATTGGAATCTGCCTGACCGGGTGGAAATTTGTCAGAGTGTGGGCAGTTATATTCGGCTTTGTATCTGGAACTGTCGGTGGAGCGGCAGCAGCATATTTCGCGGGACTTGCTGTGGATTACATATGGATTCCGGACTGGTAGTGGGAGTAATTCTGACCGCATTAAGTATATGGAAGAAAAAAGTGGGCGGTTTTGGTTATGCTGGCTGATGACAGCACTGGTGGGAGTCCATCTTCTGAAACCGACAGTGTGATTCTGTGGGGAGTCTGTATCGGTGTCGGTCTGTTTGTAGCAGTAGTCTTTATTTGGTTTTCAAAGCATTGTTACGATTTTTGTCACTTCCATTTTTGGCGGTATGGTTACAGGAAGCTGTATTTATTATCTGATTCCTGTAAATATGAGATGGATCCATATTGTATTATGCATAGTGGCAGCGGTACTCGGAGTGTGGATTCAGATGCTCATGGAATCGGGTAAAAGCAGAAAAGAGCAATCTGAAGACAGCGGAAAAGATCCGTGAAAATAATTCTACAGAAAATGATGTGGGAACGAGCAAGAAACTGGATCGATGAAGTAGAAGAGGATGACCAGATGGTGGAAGAGGACCAGATGGAAAAGGAAGACGCATCTAAGTGGAGGAAGAGGAGTATTATTTTGATGAAGAAGATTCCACGATAGAAGAAGATTATTATTTGGATGAGGAAGACCCTGAGACAGAGGAAGAAGGGGATTTGGATGAGGAAGACCCTGAGACAGAGGAAGACGAGTATTTGGATGAGGAAGACTCTGAAATAGACGAAGATTACTATTTGGATGACGAAGATCCTGAAATAGATGAAGATTACTATTTGGATGACGAAGATCCTGAAATAGAGGATGAGGACTATTATGACGAGGATGAATCAGGGAAGAATAACAGGTATGGAAGTGGATTCTTTCAGAAAAGGAGGCTGTGCGTATGAAGATTGATATGCATTGTCATGTAAAAGAAGGCTCAATAGACAGCAGAGTCGGGATTGAAGAGTATATTGAAATTCTGAAGAAAAAGGGATTCCAGGGAATGGTAATCACGGATCATGATACGTATAACGGATACCGTTACTGGAAAGAGAATATCAAAGGAAAGAAGCATACAGATTTTGTTGTACTGAAAGGGATTGAATATGATACGCGTGATGCGGGTCATATCCTGGTGATCATGCCGGAAGGAGTTAAGATCCGTCTGCTGGAAATGCGGGGAATGCCGCTGGCGTTGTTGATCGATCTGGTTCATCGTAATGGCGGAGTTCTTGGACCTGCACATCCATGCGGTGAAAAGTATATGAGTTTTACGCATGCAAGAAAATTCTACCAGTCACCGGAGATTATCAAGCGTTTTGATTTTGTAGAGGATTTAACAGTTGTGAGACAACGGAGTCCAATGCCGGAGCGATGAAGCTTGCAAAGAAATATGGAAAGCTGACAACCGGAGGAAGTGACTCCCATAAAAGTGAATGTGTAGGTCGGGGGTATACGATCCTGCCTGAACCGGTCAGTTGTGAGACGGAGCTGATCTCCTGATCCATAAAAAAAGACTCCGCTAAAAACAGGTGGAGTACTTTACAACAAGACGACGAAAGAGAAGATCGGAAAGATCAACAAATTCCTGGTATACTCATTCTGGGTCTATAATAAAAGTGGTGAATTGTTAAAGCGTCATGGCAGAAATAAAAAAATGGAAGAGGAGCATCCATTTGATCCGATCGACCCGATCGAATTATATTATCATCCGTAATACGTTCCGCATGGAAAGGAATAAAAGAGTCAGAAAAACTGGAAATACAGAAGCGGCTTCAGTGTAAGCCGCTTCTGTATTTTCCGGGAGTAGTTCCATATTTTCTTTTAAAAAGCCGGTTGAAGTAAGAAAGGTGTTCAAAGCCACATTCTTCAGCAATCGTAAGAACGGAGTCGGAAGAATTTTTCAGTTTCTGTCCGGCAATCGTAAGTCGGTAGTCATTCAGATATTCGATAAAACCGGTTCCCATATGAAGTTTAAAAAATTTCATAAAATGTGATTTACTGTAATAAGTGAGAGCGGCCAGATCTTCAATGGAGACTGGTTCAGTATAATGTTCTTCTACATATCTGAGGACAAGCTTCATTTTTCGAGAGATTTTAACCGGGGAGAAGAGGCGTGTTCCTTTTTTTCTGATTTGAGATCAGAATGTAAAAGAACTGAAAAAGATAACCTTTTAATGCAAGTTGCCATCCGTCAGGACGGGTTTCGCATAACAGGTCAATCTGACAAATACACTCAGTAAGCTGTCCATGGCAGGGGACGGCAGGAGTAAAAAAATCTCTACAGGAACAGAACCTGACATAAGAGGACGGAGAAACTGCGTGGCACAGAGATCATTGTCCCCGGAGATGAGAAGTTCGGGAAGTAAAAGGATATTTTCGTATTCCATGGAATCGGATTCATGTTGTTCGATGGAATGAAGACAGCCCGGACGGATAAAAATGATGTCTCCTGCATTGACGATCTTTTTCTGAAAATCGACTGAGATCAGACCATGCCCTTTTTTTATAACAATCAGTTCCAGTTCGTCGTGCCAGTGAAGCGGGACGCGGGTAAAATCCAGTGGAATGGAACAAGGATAAGTATTGTATGGAAATTCTGCAGTTGTGTGCTGCTTGGTTTCGTGATAATTCTGATAATTATTGATCTGCAAATAAATCTGCTCCTTTCAGAGTGGTTCATGGATGAGCGACAGGATCGACTCACATAATGCCTGCTTATACAATAGAATGATGTCGGGGTCAAAAGGCCCCCCGACTTTGATGCCTACGGATTGCTCCGTGCTACGCACTCCCACAATCCTACCCAATCTTCGCATATCGTGGGATTATCATCCCACTTTTTATGTTCATATCGGGGCGGGTCCTAAGGTTTTTCACCCACCTATGAGCAAGCTCATGTGGGCTTAGACCTTTGCCACTGGCATCATAGAATGATAGTATTGTACTATAAAATGAAATTATATTGCAAGAAAAGATAAAAAAATAGTATTAAAATACATATTGTGAAAATAAGATAAAGACGGGCGGTGTGGAATCGCCATAGAATGGAACGGAATGAAAAAGGAGAGAGACTATGAATATGCAGGAAAAGCTGGATCAGATACTGGGAAAAGAGATTTCACAGGCATCTAATGAAGAAATTTATGATGCTCTGTTGACAATCGTACAGGAGATGGCTTCAAAAAAAGAGCGTACGGACAGCAAAAAGAAATTATATTATATTTCTGCAGAGTTTCTGATTGGAAAACTCTTATCTAACAATATGATCAATCTTGGAATCTACAAAGAAGTAAAAGAAATTCTTGAAAAGCATGGAAAGAATTTAAGCGAGATTGAAGAATTAGAACCGGAACCGTCTTTGGGAAATGGGGGCTTGGAAGACTTGCAGCATGCTTCCTGGATTCCATCGCAACGCTTGGACTTGCGGGAGATGGTGTCGGACTGAATTATCATTTTGGACTGTTCAGACAGGAATTTAAGAATAACCTGCAGAAAGAAACTCCGAACCCATGGATCGAGAAGAAATCGTGGCTTAAAAAGACCGATATAGTATATCCGGTATCCTTCAGAGGTCTGGACGTCAAAGCAAGAATGTACGATATTGAAGTGACAGGATATAATAATCTGACAAATAAATTACATCTTTTTTGATCTTGACTCAGTAGATGAGACGATCGTGGAGGATGGAATTGATTTTGACAAAAAGAGATTGAGAAAAACCTGACGCTGTTCCTTTATCCGGATGATTCGGATGAAGAGGGAAGACAGCTTCGTATTTATCAGCAGTACTTTATGGTCAGTGCAGGGAGCACAGATGATTTTGGATGAATGTGTTGCAAAAGGCTGTAAGCTGTATGATCTTCCGGGTATGCGGTGATCCAGATCAACGATACACATCCGACTATGGTGATCCCTGAACTGATTCGTCTGCTGATGCTGCGTGGCATGGATATGGATGATGCAGTGAAAGTGGTATCAGAAACGTGTGCATATACCAATCATACGATACTTGCAGAAGCACTGGAGAAATGGCCGGTTGCATATCTGAAGAAGGTTGTTCCGCAACTGGTTCCGATTATCGAAGTTTTAGATGATAAAGTAAGAAGAAAATATGAGGATGAGAGCGTATCCATCATTGACCGGAATGATACAGTCCATATGGCACATATAGATCTGCATTACGGATTCAGTGTCAATGGTGTTGCTTCACTGCATACTGAGATTTTAAAAGAGACGGAACTGAATAACTTTTATGAGATTTATCCGGAAAAATTCAATAATAAGACCAATGGTATTACGTTCCGCCGCTGGCTGCTTCATTGCAATCCGGCTCTGACAGAACTGATCGATTCGCTGATCGGGGAAGGGTACAAGAAGGATGCAGCAGAACTGGAAAAACTTTTGAAGTATCAGGATGATGAAAAGGTTCTCGAAAAGCTTGTGACGATCAAAAAGAAAATAAAAAAGCACTGTGCAGATACCTGAAAGAAACGCAGGATATAGAGATCAGCCCGGATACGATCTTTGATATCCAGATCAAAAGGCTTCATGAGTATAAGCGTCAGCAGTTAAATGCGTTATATATTATTGATAAATACCTGGAAATCAAAGCAGGCAAGATTCCGGCTGCACCGGTAACTGCGATTTTTGGGGCAAAAGCTGCACCGGCATATGTGATTGCAAAAGATATCATCCATCTGATCCTCTGTCTGCAGGAGATCATTAACCATGATCCTGATGTAAGTCCTTACCTGAAAGTAGTGATGGTGGAAAATTATAACGTAACGAAAGCTGAAAAACTGATTCCGGCATGTGATATTTCTGAACAGATTTCTCTTGCATCAAAAGAAGCAAGTGGAACCGGCAATATGAAATTCATGCTGAACGGAGCTGTGACTCTCAGGAACGGAAGATGGTGCAAATGTAGAAATCCATGAACTGGTGGGAGATGACAACATTTTTGTATTTGGAGCTTCCAGTGATGAAGTGATCGAACATTATGCAAAAGCTGATTACGTTTCAAAAGAATTTTATGAAAAGAATCCTGCGATCAAAGCTGCAGTTGATTTTATCACGAGCAAGGAAGTGCTTGCAGTAGGACAGAAGGAGAATCTGGAAAGACTTCAGCATGAGAACATCAGTAAAGACTGGTTTATGACACTGCTTGATTTTGATGCTTATAAAGAAAAAGAAGGAAGAAGCACTGGAGGCATATGCAGATCAGAAAGCATGGGCAAAGAAAGCACTGATCAATATTGCAAAAGCCGGATTCTTCTCTTCTGACAGAACTATCGAAGAGTATAATCAGGATATCTGGAAACTGTAACGGCGAAAGATCTGGAGGAAATAAAATGAAAAGAGCGAGTGGAGTTTTGATGCCGGTATTTTCGCTGCCATCAAAATATGGAATAGGGTGCTTTTCAAAAAGAAGCATACAAATTTGTAGATCAACTGAAAAAGGCGGGGCAGAGTTACTGGCAGATCCTGCCGCTTGGTCCGACCGGATATGGTGATTCACCATATCAGTCATTTTCTACCTATGCCGGGAATCCGTATTTTATTGATCTGAAGACGCTGGTGAAAGAGGGACTTCTGACAAAGAAGGAGTGTAAGGAAGTACGCTGTAAAGAACAGAAAAAGATTGATTATGAAAAAATATATCAGAACAGATTTAAGATTCTGAAAAAGGCATACAGACGATTTCAGAAAAATGATAAGTACGAAAAATTTCTCGAAGAAAATGCATTCTGGCTGGAAGATTATTGCATGTATATGGCAATTAAAGACGCCCATGAGGGAAAAAGCTGGAGCGAATGGGAAGAGCTTTTAAAGAAAAGGGAAAAACTGCACTTGAAAAAAGTAAAGGAAGAACTGGAAGATGAGATCGGCTTCTATCAGTTCCAGCAGTATGAATTTGATCGGCAGTGGAAAAAGCTGCATACTTATGCAAAAGAACAGGGAATTCAGATCATAGGTGATATCCCGATCTATGTGGCTTTCGACAGCGCAGATGCATGGGCTGCACCTGAATTATTTCAGTTTGATGAAGAAAATAATCCGATTAGAGTAGCAGGATGCCCACCGGACGCATTTGCAAAGACGGGACAGCTTTGGGGAAATCCATTATATAACTGGGAGTATCATCAAAAGACCGGGTACGCATGGTGGATTCAGAGAATCCGGTACTGTTTTCAGCGCTATGATGTTGTAAGGATCGATCATTTCAGAGGATTTGATGAATATTATGCAATTCCATACGGTGAGTCGACTGCGGAAAATGGAACATGGATGCCCGGACCGGGAATGAAACTTTTCAGGCCATTGAAAAAGAGCTTGGAAGACCGGAAATTATTGCGGAAGATCTCGGCTTTCTGACAGAGAGTGTCCTTCAGATGTTGAAAGAAAGTGGATTCCCGGAATGAAGGTGCTTCAGTTTGCATTTGATCCAAGCGGGGAATCAGTTTATCTTCCTCACAGATATTCTGAAAATTGTGTGGTTTATACGGGAACGCATGATAATGATACGACCAGAGGATGGTATCGCACACTGGATAAAGAAAGCCGTGATTTTGCAAAAGAATATATGGGTGTTTCCAGGCTGGATGATGATACATTGACGTGGGATTTTATGCGGCTTGCAATGGGAAGTGCAGCACAATTATGCGTGACACCGATACAGGATATTCTGGGAATTGACGGAAGTGGAAGAATTAATATGCCTTCCACATTGGGTGAAACTGGACCTGGCAGATGGAAAAGGGAGCATTTGATAAAAGATAGTTCATAAACTATATCGGATGACCCAGTTATATGGCAGGCTGAATGAACAGATAAAAAAGCAGCCTGAACCAGGTATGGAAAATCTGAAATGTAAAGAAAAAGAGTAGGAAAGAATAAAAAGCTCAGAAAAGAATAGAGCAGGAAAGAATCAAAGATCAGAAAAGAATAGAGCAGGAAAGAGCAGAAAAAATAGAAGGATCAGGAGATCGGGAAAGCATAGTAAAGCAATCTCGTTTCCTGATCTTTCTTTATGTGAGTAACAGACAAAAAGTTTGCTGAGTCCATGGAATCTCTTAAACAGGAGAATTTTTTTTTTCAAAGGGGAAAATTTCTTTCCATTTTCCAGGGGCAAGGGATTCATCTAAATGAATGTCATCAATAGAAATCCGCTTTAATTCGATCACGCAGCAGTGAACAGCCTTCATCATACGGCGGATCTGACGTTTACGTCCTTCACTGATGGTGATTTCTCCATAGGTAACCGGATGGGAAGGCAGATTAGTACGGACTGCATTCTGCACTTCTGGATGCAGCGTATCAAGAATATTAGCAAGAGTATCTTTTTTGAAAAGAGTGATCTTTGCAGGAGAAGTAGGAACAGGAGATCCTTTTAGCAAAATTCCATTTTCCAGGAACTGGCGTCGATCTTCTGTCAGGTCTCCGAGGACGGTAAAAAGATAAGTCTTTTTTCTTATGATAGGCAGGATGAGTGAGCTGTTGATTCCAATTACCGTCATCTGTAATGAGCAAAAGACCGGTTGTCTCACGGTCTAAACGTCCGACAGGATTCAGATGGTCATTGTGCAGTTCTGAAAAATAATCCATAACAGTTGGGTAAAGAGTGTCGCGACGTGCAGTAACGCAGCCAAATGGTTTGTTGAACATATAATAATGGAACATATTAGTACTCCTTGAATCTATGCACTTGCTATCAAGTAGAGAAAGCAAGTGTATTACTGGTAAAGTAGCAGAAAAGTGGGGCGTAAGCGCCATGATATGCGAATAGCGGGTAGGATTGCGGGAGTGCGTAGCACGAAACAATCCGTTGGCATCATTGTTGGGGGCTTTTTGCCCCCAACATCTTTTGAAAATATAGCTGTAAAGATGATTATACTCAAAATAAGATTATGTGAAAAGGGAATATTTTATAAAAAATGCAAAGTGGTATCAAGAAATGCTTGGATTCAGAGTTGCCGGAAAATTTCCGGGAAAAGGTGGACATAATGTATACTTTTTAGAGAATCCGTCAGACGGAAAGATGTATGAAATTTCTCAGAGACCAGCTTCGGGAGGTGCGACAACCAGGGTTGATCATATTGCATATCGGTCAGAAGAGTTAGAGAAAGATTATACATATTGCAAAGAGCATGGATATAAGATTCTCTCAGATGAGATTGAAGTCAGTCCGAATTTCTGGGAGAAAGGTTCGAGATGCTTTAAAATTGAAAGTCCGTGTGCATTCTGCCAAATGCATGCGGATTCTTTTTGGCTCCCTGAAAAACTTTCTACTATATAAAGCTGTATCCGTTATAATTGTGAAAGAAATAGTCTTGCAGAAACAAAACGAATTATCAGAATATTCAGAATTGCATGAAAATATATAAAAAATATTGACAATTAAGAACAGGCATGGTAAGATAACATTCGTCGCTGAGGAACAGCACTGAGAGCAACAAAAGAACGGAAGAGCAGAGAAGACGCGGAGGCGGGACATTCCTGGTTGGAAGTGATTGGAAAGATTGAAAATCAATCAAAAAAGTTGTTGACAGAATGATCTGAATGTGAT